>Ga0209389_1005935_pt1 | contig 10511 bp, 7 predicted proteins | sample CowpearedBW_FD_187526 | JGI IMG/M metagenome (GOLD analysis project Ga0209389, IMG submission 187526) | Root nodule microbial communities of legume samples collected from California, USA - Cow pea red BW (SPAdes) (version 2) | ecosystem: Host-associated > Plants > Roots > Nodule | place: USA... | reverse complement strand
AGAGGTGGCTTGTTAACACCCACGTGTTGAATTTTTCAAAGGGGGGTGTGAGATGTGTTAGTGCCACAAAATATTGAGTGGCAAAGATGTGTATGTATGATGATTAGGGCCACGTGTCTTGATGTGTTTGAAATGGGCCGGGCCTAAAGGGATCCAATTGTTGCTTTCATTCCACCCATTAAAAGCCCTGTGGCTTTATGTGAGGTTACACATTCAACGTGTTTCTTTTCTTGTCCTATTACCATCACTTTGCACTTTGGAGATGGATCATTCACATTTCTTCTTCATGTAATGCTCAGGTGGGTCTGCCCTATTGGATGTTGACTCAACTACACATTTTCTATCTGGAAAATATTTATTTCAATAAAAAAACAACTGCTTGACAACACAACATAACCGTAAAATGGTTAAAGAAAAGTTATTTTTTAAGGAAAAAAAGTGAAAAGAAGAATAAATAATGGGTTAAATATTTTTTTTGTGTTTAAACTTGAATGTGAAATTGAAATTTGTTTATATATTAAACTTTGATATATTTTGATTTCAAACTTTAAATATAAATAGATATAGTCATTTTAATCCAAGTGCATTCAATTCTTTTACGTGTCAATGACGTGTTTTAGGGTGACATATGAGTGGTTTACACCATTTTAACACATTTCAAAGTCATGTTAGAACACCATTTAACAAACTTAAAAATATTAATGTCATTGAGTTAAAAAGACCATATTCATTTATTTTTAAAATTTGATGATCAAAATATATTAAAATTTGCAAGAGAGAATAATTTCAATTTTACAATCCAATTTTGCAAACGAAAAATATATTTCACCAAATAATAAATAATAGTGTCAAATAAGTGTTACAAGATTTTCATATCAAAATATAGTTGTCCTTTATATTTTATTTTCCTTATAACAATGGTAAGATTATTTAGATTTGTATTTTGTTTACATTTTTTTGGTAAAGCAATGTTATTTAACTTTAAACCACTTTTACAAACAATTTAACTTATTTAATTTTAATTTTATGGACTTTTTTAATGCCAAAGTAGATTTAAGTATTACATGCAAATTTTGTTTACAATTTTTTTTAATGTTACTTAACTCCATATAATTTTGCTAAAATGAGTGTCTAACTTAATTTTGCAAGCATTGTAATTAACTCAATATATTAATTTTTGAAATATTCCCTTTCAAAAATACTTTTAAATAATGTTGTGTGTATAAACAATATCACGTAATTTATTTTAGTAATACTTTTTATTCAATAAGATACCATTTTATGAAGTTGGATCTATCATGTTAAAAGCCTTGTTTAGCAGTTGTGATTAGTGATTAATTAAAAATTAATGAAAAAACGTTTGATAGTGACATAAATGGTGACGTGAAGTAAATCTTACTTGTGTTTGGATGATGCATTAAAGGCAACGAATCTCGTGTGTCTTTTTTAATTTTTGTAAAAAATAAAATACAATTTTTGCATTACCTAACCACATGATAAGGTTTCACCTTATTCATGTACATCCGTATTACGTAGTAAACTAAAATGTTTGGCATTCCAAAAATTTCAAAAGAGAGTTTGAAACCCTATCCAACATAGGAAGCTATATAAATATGATCAATATTATTTAAAAAAATGTTTGGAAGAAAAAAATAATTAAAAATATGTTTTATAGGATCATATTATAAATAATTTTATTACTCTTTACTTTATTTTTTTTAAGTAAATTTTAAACTTAATCAAATTTTAGGTCCAACAGAGTGTTTTCACCGTTGGTGTTCTTTCCGATTTTTACGCATTTCACCGCTCTACCGAAAACTTCCTCTGCCCCCTACCATATTTCAGTTTGATAGTTTCCATGGTCTATTCAGGATTGAGTCCTGTGATTTGACAGCAAACTTAAAAAGCCACCTACATACGCTTTACACTCAATCATTACGGATAACGCTTACATTCTTTGTCTTACTGCAGTTGTTGGTACAGAATTAGCCAACCCAATTTATAAAATAAAATTTACATTCATTTATATATTATGAAATTATTTAATGAAACGTGAAATTTTCAACAATTTTCTGAAAAATATGGAAATAAAAAAAAAAGTGATCGAACAAAATTTGGATACGTAAAAGCCCAAATTTTCAAAATGAAATTTGTGGGAGAAGTGGTATTCATCTACCAAGAACGCACGTACTAATCAAAGTACGACACTTATTTTATGATTTTCAACTGTCAATTTCGCAACTCAACATAAATGATAAATACAAGAGCGACGAGATTCTTTGGTCAAGAAACACTTGTTCGTGAAGTTGAAACACAGACACATTATCAGTTTTCTTTCTCTATTAATATCTTATTTAAACATATGTTTAGGTTTACGCAATTAAAACAACAAAGACAACAACACCTGCCTCACTGTTCAATCACATGACACTGTCTTTTAAATGAAATATAATATCAGTTGTGAAGTATTTTTCTTAAGTATGCTTTCATCAAACGATTTAAATATTTCGCATTCAATTGTATATAATCGCTGGAGCTAAATACTTACAACACCTAGTAGAGTTAGGTTGGTGTTCTGTAATTTAAGTTTAATAGTGGCAGAAAAATAATGGCAAGAAAATTTTTAGAATAATGGAAGAATCCATTGAAATGTGAAAGCCGGAAGAGCTACCAAAAGTATGGATAAAGATAATTTAATTCTTATTTTTTATCTACTTTTAATCATTTTTTTAATTATTAATAGATTATTTATTTTGATTCTTTTAAATAACGAGTTAAAAGTGAGATAAAAAAAAAGTTAAAATATTATTTTTTAATTTTGTGCCACGTGACCATCACCTCACGTCACATCACAGTTCGCACACTTCTTCAATTCCGTTGAGGGCCCAGCGCTGACGTGTCCCACAGAGAAGTCGAAACGTGGCAGAGCACAATGATTGGTGTTAGAAGGGACGACCACGTGGCGAGAGGAGAGAGCGGCCACGGTAGATGGGAGCGCAGAGGGGCCCGCGGGGGTTAGCAGAGGGCTGAGACCTTCCAGAAAGTTCGGCCAAAAATATTGGCCAGAAACGAAGGGAAAACGTAGCGGCCAGAAACGCGCCACGTGTCAGTGGAACCACACGAGCGTCCGATGTGGCAACCCCGTTACTCCGAAAATGATACGGCCCCTTTTATGCACCAGCAGTGAAAAAGATTGGGGCACTTTCCGCAAACGTTGAGAAAAATATAAACGGAAACGCCTAAAAACAGGGGAGAGGTTTTTTTTTCTAAATAAACAGATTAAAATAAAGTTTTTTGCTTGGTTAAAATTGTTGCATTGGGTATTCCATTTTGTCCAGTGTTTGTGGTGGGAATCGCCATGAATGGCGAGGGGAGTGAAGCAATGCAAGTGGAGAAGGAGATGTTGGTGTACATGTGGGGTTACCTCCCCGGAGCTCTGCCGCAGAGGACGCCGCTGCTGACGCCGGTCCTCGTTAGGGTTCCGCCGTCAGGTTACTCCTGGAGTGATGTTTGCGGCGGCGGTTGTGGATTTGCCATGGCTATCTCTGGTACCTATCTTTATTTTTTCTTGCTAGTTATTTTTCTTTATGAATTGGAGATTGAGGAGGCAAGCTTCTCTCTTTTTTTTTGGTACATGTATAAGGAGTTGCTTCACCGTTATATCCGTGTTTTTTCTTTTTATTTTAATGGAGTCAGAATCAAAATTTAGTGGAGTCGGTTCAGTAAGCTGAGCTAACACTCTGATGTTGTTCTCATCGATGTTCTTTGTGTGTGTGCGCTTTTGCTGCCGCAAAATTCTTTCCATTTATTTTAAAGTAAGGCGAAATTGATATTTTGGTAGAGTTAATTTTGCACCATAACAACTTGTGCATAGATTTTACTCTGGAACTTGCGCTGCTGTGGGAAGAATTGATTCCAGTGTTTTTGCCGAATATGGCACTTGGTTTTTTGTTTGATTGAATTTTTGCGTTTGGAACTTTTGCTGTTATTTGCTATTCTTAGTCTTTTATGGCTAATATTTTGCTAGGGTTCATGGGATTTTTCGTCCTGGTAGAATTGACAATCTTTTGTTTTGCCTCTGACTTTTAAGGCGTCTCACCTTTTGCCGATGCACTTTATTAATATCTAAACTTTTATCTCGCAGTCTGTAAGATATGCTAAACTTTCGTCACCCAAAAGATAGACCGACGAGGGAAGTTTGAGTATTTACAGAATGCAGGCATGATTGGGGTTTTAAAATTTAGGAGTACATATTAAAGACTGTTAATTTTACAATACAAAAAACACCATTAAGCCTATTTTGTTATGGAGCTCGAATCATAGAAGAAACCCACCTCTTTCTGTCCAACTTGTATGGTAAAATGTAAAATCTATGATGGTGTATTCAAACTCAAACTTATTTTCAAATTTCTATTACAATTATAGAAATAAGGAACATATCTTTATATAATAAAAAATATTTATGTTATACATGTATTATTAGAAATATTTTTATTTATTCTATTATCATATCTTCCTATAATGTGAATTTTTTGAAATTTTTAATGTCTTTAAATGAATCTGGGTTAAATGTCTTTTTTAATGATGATGATTAAGAAAGGAAAAAAAGGAATTAGATCCTTTTTGCACTTTAGATAAATGGGTTGGATTCATATTTTGTATTAGGTAGCAATATATTCAGATTATATATTTGACTAATCTTGTTTATAGATAATTTTGAATATATAAATTTTAATTGTCAATTTAAATAATTCAAGTGATGTTCAACACAAACACACACACACACATATATATATATATATATATACACACACACACTACACACACACTACATTTTAAAGATTATATTTGCGCTACACAGGGTACCAAGCAGTCTGTCAGGCTTTCAGTACTACTGTCTTGGGCTGGTTTTACTTATTTTCATCAATCACTCCCTTGGAACTTCTTGTTGTCTGTTTTCTAATATGGAGGCATTCATGTTTAATGTTTTCAATACGACTGTATGAGTGTAGTTTTTTTTTTTTTTTTTAAATGGTGTTGCATTGGTACTTAAGGTCAACGTTGTTCTTTCTTGATTTATTCTTTTTTGAAGGAAGTACTTAGGTTTCTGCCTTCTATCACTTCAGGCTCCCCTTTTACATTTTATTAACATAAAGGATTCATAATGTCTGATACTTTGTTCCTTAATCAGAGCCCGGAAAGCTCATAACATGGGGTTCATCAGATGATTTAGGCCAAAGCTATGTTACATCAGGCAAACATGGGGTAATGCGTAACCATATAGAGTGACAATGTTCTCTTTCTCTCGTTTCTTTTTCACTCGACTGACATTTTATAGTTTCTTTATAAAGGAAACACCAGAGCCTTTCCCTCTTCCAACTGAAGTGACTATTGTAAAAGCTGCATCTGGATGGGCGCATTGTGTTGCAGTCACTGGTAAGAATCACTTACTCATCTTCCTTGCCAAGGAAGGAACACTATACAATGTGATTAAAATGAGAAGGGATAAACTAATGTTGAATTGGAAGGTTTGTCCTTTTGGATAAATTATCCAATACTTGCAAATTTCCGCATGTAATTAATCCAAAACGGATCCAAGATATTGTCTGTCCATAAAACTTGTTTTTCTTACTTCTATCATCCTACATACCTGGTTTGCTGGTCCTATGCAGACTGTGGAGAAGTTTATACATGGGGATGGAGGGAATGTGTTCCCTCTGGGAAGGTGTTTGGTGAATCATCAACTGGGGTGAAACCTGAAAAGGATGTACCGGCAAGGCAAAGTTCATTCTTGACGGAGCAAAGTATGTTTGCCCCTTTATGATTATCGAAAAGGTGTACTTAGCCTTTATCTGTCTAAGTGATGTAGAATGTTTTGCTACAGTAAGTCCTCATTCTCAAGGTTCAAAGTCTACTGCAGGAACTGCTTCTAGTACCAGTGGAGAAGAAAGTACAAAAAGAAGAAGAGTTTCTTCATCAAAGCAAACAGCTGAAACCTCTTCTTCCAGTGATGAAAATCTGACAGCGTTGCCATGTCTTGTCACACTAAACCCAGGCATAAGGATAGCAAGTGTTGCTGCTGGTGGTCGCCATACCTTAGCATTGTCAGGTATTGACTTTATTGAAGGACTATTTGTTAACCAAGGCCAAAAGTCTTGTGTATGTCTTTTTGTATATAATGTGATAATCATTTGGTTATAGAATTTTTTTGTGTGCTATGGAAGATCTGTTATGCAGTCTAAAACATTTTATTGATTATAATTCTCTGGAAGTTTCAGATATAGGACAGGTGTGGGGTTGGGGCTATGGAGGTGAAGGTCAGCTTGGTTTGGGTTCTAGAATACGAATGGTGTCCTCTCCTCATCTAGTTCCTTGTATTAATACCTCTTCTTATGGTAAAGATATGTCGTTGTCACTGGCTCGAGGAAGCATGAGTTCAGATGGACAAAATTTCAGAGTACCAGGAAGTTATATAAAGGCAATTGCCTGCGGAGGTCGACACAGTGCAGTAATAACAGGTAAATGTGTACAAGTCTATTTGGTATCTCAAGTGAAAGTAAAGTTATTTACTAATTTTCAAGATAGAAAATAAAACACAACTTCCATAATTGCTTATTATTTCTTAATTCTTTGCTACCAGTTACGTGAATTTTACTAGTCATATATGCTGATGTCCCAATATCTTCCTGTTCAACTTACAGATGCTGGAGCTGTGCTTACATTTGGTTGGGGACTTTATGGACAGGTAATTAAGGTGAACTTGGAACGTCTTTGGTCTTTTTCTCCACCCAAATTTCTTATCCTATTTGCCAGTGTAAATTTTATCAGTGTTAATTGTAAATAAATTCCTCTGGGGTGATCTAATCTGTGCTAGCTTGCTTGGGATTCATGCTAATGCTTGTTATACTAAGTTAATGGAATCTTGTTTTGGAAAAGTGTGGGCAAGGAAGTACAGATGATGAACTGAGTCCGACCTGTGTATCTTCCTTATTGGGTATTCGAACAGAGGGGGTTGCTGCAGGACTGTGGCATACTGTGTGTACATCTGCTGATGGTGATGTATATGCATTTGGTGGAAACCAGTTTGGGCAGCTGGGAACTGGCTCTGACCAAGCTGAGGTATACCCTTGCCATCCCATTGAAACACAATAATGTGATTGTAATACACCAGTGCATAATGGCTATCAATGTCATTATTGCTGTCACCTTAAGCTGCATAATGCATGTCATGCCCTTGGTTTGTTGTATTGAGTCGTTCGGCGATATTAATTTTAATTTTGAATTCCTAACAGACTATACCAAGGCTCCTGGATTGTCCGAGCTTGGAAAATGTCAACGTTAAGAGGATATCTTGTGGGGCGCGCCACTCTGCTCTAGTAACAGGTATACTATAACACAACTGCAAATGGAATTTTCATAACCATGTAAGCAAAGGTATTCTTCTAAGGGTCTTCTTAGATAAAATTTTCCATAGCAATTATAGTAGAGCAAAATAAGAAGGAAAAAGTAAAATGTGCCTTTTCGTAAGTTAAAGTTACTCTATACATAATTTAAAGATAAGAATTTTAAAAAGTGATATGAATTTCTCTAGAATTACTTTATATACAAGTTAATACAGAAAATCATTTATATTTTCTTACTTCATTTTTAGACATACTTGTGAAGACGTTTTCCTTAACAGATCCTAAGACTGAAGTCACATTAATGCATATCTAAACATTGCTAGACTGGACACCCTGTTTCTTTTCTCGTCTTCATCTCTTTTCTTAGATAGAATGTTGAAGGTGCGAATGTTCAAATATGGACGACAGTTAGCCCTTAATATGATCCTTTTTCTTTCATAATTTATTCTTTAGTGTCTCTGACAGAAAGGTTTTGAGATTGGTTATTTATCCTTTAGTTGCATTGCCTTTTGCCAATACAACTGACTGGAATGGAGCGACAGAAAATATTGAAACAGTACTTCTTCTTTTTTCATTAAAAATGTGAGAAGCTGATGCTACTATGAAATGGTGTTAATGAGCGAAATGTTTTTCGGGTTGATTGACTGCAAAGTTGTTAAATGTGGTTTCTGTTATTTAGTAAGCTTACCAGATGAATATATTTCTACAATAATGTAACAATAAAGTTCTAAATTCAGTCCGTGCATTACTGTTTCTGCTTTCATAATAGTCATACACGTTCTTCATTTTGGCTGGACTCTTACGAGGCTACTTACATGTCATGTTGAGCACACTGACGCTGTATCTTGATTATATTCGAAGATAGAAAAATCAGGTGGAAACATGCATGTCTATTATTAAGAGATTCTTATTAGCTCTCTTTTGTTTTGTTTCTTCAAGATACGGGAAAAGTCTTCTGCTGGGGATGGAACAAGTATGGACAGGTGCTTATATTGCACTATCAGTTTCACGCGACTCCTTTCAATTTCACATTTAAACAATCAATATCATTTCTATCAGACCAGACCACATTCGTCCGATGAGTGGTTCTTGTCTAATAAATTATTTACATTCTAAGTTTTAATTTCTGAATGTGGCAGTTGGGCCTTGGGGACGTGATTGACCGTAACATTCCTTCCGAAGTCACCCTCGAAGGTTGCGTAGCTAAAAACGTTGCATGCGGCTGGTGGCATACTCTTCTTCTGGCCGAGTCCCCCATTTGATGTCATGTCATGTCATGTCAATGCTCATGAGTCATGACCCAATTTTGTTAGCTAGCTGTTCTTTGTTTTGTAACATCAAGAAGCCATATGCATATGTGTATGTACATATAGTAGTGGTATACACATATGACATATGTATGCATTCTTTCATGGTGTGATTCATCATATCATGACTGCCTATCCAATACTGATTTCTGGTTTGGGAAGGAAAATATTGGTTCCTTTTCATCTATGTAACAATTAATCTTCATAGTGTATATTTTCTTTTAATTGTATAAATTAACCACTGTAATTACATACCGTAGAAGCTAGCACTCCATGCACTTGTAGGCGCTACGAGGTGGTTCTCTAGATTGTGTTTATATTATATATGTATACACACACACAAACTTTTTATTGGCTAAATGTATGGACAAATATGCTTTTTTATTAAGTTCAGAATAAGTAACATTTTGATTTATCGGGATGTTCACGTATGACGCAATTTCTGTATATACATTTGACCAGTTTGGCTCTATGAACTTTGAAAAACGAGAGATAACTACAGATTTGAATTTTGAAGTAGTTCTTAAAAATTATATAAAAATGTTTCGTGATAGAGTTGAAGATATGAAATACATTTATTGTGTCAACAATAGTAAGAGATGTTATGTGTAGTCACAATCCTTACACTATTCACGGAGTCAAAGTCAAATAACAGAACCTGCTTTCTGCGGATTTTAGGCATGGCTATACCTGTCATCTAAGGAACATAGTCTCTTGTGACGGCATAGGGACAGTCCCGTGAATGAAGAAACACAAATTTTGTTCTTAAGAACTTGTTAGGTACCAAGCACGTAATTCGCTAATGTAGTTGCTGTTGCTGTTAAAGGGTTGACCAAACGAAAATCACTACCATGTGTAATTCATAAAACTTAGATTGCCATCTTTTCTTTAAACAATATTAGAATTTCATATCAATAATATAATATATTACGTTAATATCGCCATATATTTGACATAAACCATTAATACCTAATTACAGAACTGATACATTTAGTATTGCAATTAAATTTTATCCTAATGTAATATCGATTGACATGACATTACTAGATATATAGATAGCAACTTCAACGTTTTTGTTTGAATGAACACGTTTGATAGTAATTCTATAGAGTAACACAACATTAAAGAAGACATTGAAGAACACTTTTTGTTATGGCTATTGTTCACTTGCTATCTAGATATTTTTTATTCATGAATCATTTGTTATACTTAATTTACATTAAAAAATTACTTAAAACAAATTGATATTTATTTAAAATTATGTTAAGCTAAATTTTATTAACAAAATCAATAACTGAAGCATGAAAATAAAAATTATAATTGTATAATAGTTTTGGCAATAATTCTAAATGAAACTAATTTTATTCCAGTTTTGGTTTTTTAAATTAAGAAAAAAGATGGGCTGGTTTAAAATAAAAATATTTTAAATAGTTTATTTGGTAATTTAGTTTAGTTTGAATTTTTTTAGAGTCCCTATTAATGCCGATGGGTGGAAAGGTGTTGACATTATCATTATTATTGTTATTACTATTTATTTATTATTATTATTTTCTTTCTAAATTCATTATTATTTCATTTTATTGGTTAGTCAAGCAATGTTCTAGATGATTGGTGAGCGAGCGGTGAGATGCGAAGCTTCAATGATTCTATGTTGTTATCTTCATCTTCTTCCAGTGGAATGGACATTGTTGTCAACCCTACCTACATCTTTTCTAACTTTTCTCTTCAACTTTCATTATTATACACATCATATGAATACCCCATAATTAGAACACGACTACAAAAAAAAATAGTTTATAAC
>Ga0209389_1005933_pt1 | contig 10512 bp, 5 predicted proteins | sample CowpearedBW_FD_187526 | JGI IMG/M metagenome (GOLD analysis project Ga0209389, IMG submission 187526) | Root nodule microbial communities of legume samples collected from California, USA - Cow pea red BW (SPAdes) (version 2) | ecosystem: Host-associated > Plants > Roots > Nodule | place: USA... | reverse complement strand
TATTTTTCTATTATTCAATTAGTTATTCATAAAAGTAATAAAATTATATATTTTTTAAGGTAATAAAAATATAAATGCACTTATGATTATCCGCTAGTTATTATAAAATTAAACAATCATATTCAGGACAGTTTATAAGTAAATAACACCATTCAAACTTAAACTATTAATATATCTAAATTAAGTTCTTTAGAAATGATTTTCCTTTTCTAATCTATTGGTAATTACGAACTATAATATGCGACATGGAATGAACTCTGTCAAAGTAAGTAGTTTTTTTTCTTAAAGGGAAAATCTGCCCGATCGCCAGAAGTAATTGAAGAAAAAGTGTAATAAGTTTTCCACTTAAGAGTCTCTCCTATAGGTTATTTCCCATTTATATGGTCTAATTGTAAAATTTAAATTTAAAATCAGAACAGTGCTAGATAACTGACAATGTTAAGTCTTAAATATGGTTGATTCAGTGGCAATGTCATGTTCTGTTAGAATAGGTTGCACTACATATGAACAGGATGTACAGCAAACGATAGACAGGCATAACATCTGATAATCCTCTAATATTAAACTACAGAGACTCAACCTGTGTTGCAGCAAAATTACAAGGCAACAATCCGACCCCTTCCTTAATAGATTGTGTCATGGAGTGTCACCGAAAGAAAACTAAACCTACTTTTACGTTTTCACATAACAATACCTGAAAATAAAAACACCAATTTGAATTAGAAAGAATTAAAAAGAATTCTATGAAGTATAAATATGAGTATTAAGACTATGGTAAAAGATAGTGATACTGATATATCCAACTAAAATAATTAAGATTAACATTAATCTGTATACGTGTCTTTAGGTAATGTGAAAGGCATGTGCATATTTTGTCTAACTTTCACAAATATTTGCGGCATGCAAAAGAAAAAAAACACTTTATAGTAATTAGCAAAGAGAGAACTTGGATGACCCAAAATGAACAACTTTTGACACACTCGATACAATATTGACCTTGTTAAAACAATAAAAACGTGACTCATCAAATATTTAAAGAGTTACATGGATGCAGCTTTAAAATTGTATTGTAATTGAGTCAAGAAACAAGTGTTCTGTTTTTTATGTGTACATACACGACATTATCTGTAGGCATCCATTTGCCACTGCATACAACGAGCTTTGACTTGCCATTAGTGGTTGGTCCTCAATCTTGTGTTAGATAATGGTAAGTTATACGGGTTCACTATCAATGTTGATACTACCACCTGGGAATATACAGAAACACATCTCAGCAACTCGGCATAGTAGCCCTTTTATTTTAGGTCAACCTGCACATGCGTGGAATGCATGGGTTAACTCAATAGCAAACTGTTTCAAGCATCAATTTCCCAATCTCTCTATACATACACCAGAGTAAATTGTAGTTTACTGGGTAAAATTCAGCTTCAGTGTTACTAATTACACAGCAACTACAAACACCCTGGTTTCTTCATATTCAGTACGGACTAAAATATTATAAAGAAAAAGAACATGATGTAAAAGTTACCTCCAATCACCACCTTAAACAGACTTCTTGCCACTAACTATTCGAGATATCTGGAGACCTCTGCTGAAAGCTTCATTAAAGAGAATTCTAGTTTGCATTGATTGGAATCCAGGTAACCATGAGAATATAGCCATTGGAGCCATAACAATTATGCCAAACAACAAATCATATAGACGAGCCAAAGAAACAACAGTCTCCCACACTTTGGTTGTCTGTAGAAATGGCCTAAGCACCTGGGCTATTAAAATCATTCCCCATCCTGTTGGAACGAATGCTAACAAGCTTGATAGGAGATCAACAAATTTTAAATGAGCGAATTCCAGTAGGAGGAAAACTACAAGAACTGTGACTAGGATCACAAGAAGCTGAACTGATCGGTAATATATGTGCTCCTTTGTAGCATATTTATCCCTGGCATATGCTATGGTAATATAAATGGCAACAATCACAACCATGACTATCCAAGACAACAAGTAAACAGCTATACTAGTATTTCCACCTGCAATACCTAGCTGATAAACAATGCCATACTGAAAGAAGAAGAATCGAAGGTCTAAAATGATTTCTAACAGCTTTCCCCATATACCGGTTGTTTTTAAATGATCTTGCTCCTCGTACCACCACGTTTCCCAGCTATATTCTGCCTTTTTGAAGGGCCCACCTGGATACCATATCCAATTCATAAAATCTTCAAAGTCGTATACAGTCTTCAACCAATCAAATCCAGAGGGGTTAAAGACAAAAGGAGACATTATCCATGAGAGGACAAGAAACCAGCATGAGATTGTCATAGCTATGTACACAAAAGTATCCTTAGCCAAGGGACTATGAGCAGCATACACAATTAAAATAACCCCAAGTTCAATACCCTTCACAAAATGGCTTCGAGCATATAGTCTATAGTTCTCAGCAAAACTCTTGTGTGCCACAACAAAACCACGACCAGTGGCTCGGTACTTAGCGCCACCATGAAGTATAGTCCGACCAAAGAAATGTGTGCGAGTTCCCAAAGAGAATGTGTAAAATAGTGATGCAAGCTGCAATTGCATCGTCAAGTAGTCCCAAAGAGCTGAAAGGAAACCGTGCTCCAGAGAGTTTTCAACGATCATTGGGAGTGCAGTGAAAATACCAACCTGGATTGCAAACTGTTGATTTAGAACTGCACCAAGGGCTTCATTGTTTGTTGCATTATCCGAGGCCGCACCCTCAATTCCACTGAGAGCCATATAAAGGCGGCCCCAGAGGAAGGCATAAACCATCAGTACAATAACCATTGAGTTAAAATAAAATCCAATGGTCGTGTAGAACACTGAAAGCATGCGAAAGAAGTCTAATCTATGGCCTAGACGGTACACATCTCGGCTCAGAACCTGCTCACCGTTGCCACTAGAAATCTTAGCCTCAAACATGGATATTTGATTCAAACCAACATCTCTTCCTTTGCCTACCTGTATATATTCGTGGTGTGTAACATTGCCACCTCGCAGGGTACAATTGAAACCAGCAAAAATATCTTCACTGATATTGATCACTCTGGAGGCCTTGCTAACTCCACCACGACCCAAGAACCAGAATCTGTCAAACACATCTGGATGGCCATAGTGCATTCGTACTTTCAAAGGGTTTGCCAGAACACGCTGACCTAGTGTCACAAAGCTTGTCTCTTGAGCTGACATGAACCATGCAAGCGACGAAACTGATCCTGTGAAGACATTTTCTCGGACCCCTAAAATGGTTGGTTTGCTAACACCATAGTTCGTATTGAACTCCTCTAGCAGATTCCGCATTTTGAGAGCTTCCTCAAAATAATTGTCTTGATTCATATCAATGGTCTGAACTGCATCACCCCGTGTAAAGATTATGGCATGATTCTGATTTTCTGGTTTCCCTTCTCCAAGTTTTAAAGGACCGGGCAACCGGATCCGGTAAATCTCAACCTCCCTCTGCAACTGCTGATCATACTTCACAAGAACAGAGTAATATTCAGTTCCCTCCCTCCCTAAAGAAACCTCATCAACATAAGCCACTCTAAGGGCCTCATTATTTTGCATCAAATACAATATTTCATCAGCACGGGGATTCTTGTCTGCCTTGTGGTGCCCATACATTTGGCATGCCACCACATACGAGAATTTCATCAGTGCACTCCCATATTCATGTCCCTTGAATAACGTGGACACACTGCTATCTGCTGGCCTGAGATTTGTCCGTAAAGATGAAGGCCCATTTGCGGATAGGCCATTTAAGCTGTTGTTTTGGTTTGTTGAACTATGTGAAACAGTATGTTCTGATTCATGTCTCACGTCCATTTCAGAGGCGGAGTCAAGGAACGCCAGCATCTTCAGAGCCCGATAATAATACATCATTCCTCTAACTGTGCGAGACAAAGTTTGACCTCTATGAGATACCCAAAGGCGGAGATCCCTGGCCTTTTCTGTAGTCCAGATATCATCCTCATCTTTCAACCCTTCTCTTTGCATCCTTTCCATAAAATTTTTCCATTCATCTTCATAAATCTTTTGCAGATAAAATAAGGTAGTAATACCATCCTCATTCTCCTTTCGGAGAGACTCTTTGCTATACAAAACTTCCTCATCATAATATGGGGTCAAAACACTGAAAGCCATCATTTTCTCAACCAGCGGAGCACGGGGCATGTTCATGAACAAAGAATTGGTAAAGAAGGCAATTCGTCGTCTTGCCTCAAGATTCAATGGGACATTGTGCATAGAGTCTCTAGAAGTAAGAATTGTATCCAATCGTCTGAGCTGCTCAGAAAAGACTGCATCTCCAGCATCAGGAAAAGTTATAGCATTCTCAAAGAGCAATCCTTCATTAGTTGTTGAACTTTGTCGTGCCAAACCATCCTGACGTAGCTTTGCCTTTGGGAATTCTCGAACAAATAATTCATACAAAGCTTGCAATATATTTACAGCCTTATTCATGTCTCTATCTGGTTGTATCAAAAGGTGAACAAATTCACTCACCTTAGCATGAATCTGAGGTAGCCGAGACATCTTGAATGATTCTGTTAATTTCCCCATCTGAATGTAGTGGTCTATGACCCTGAATATATTAGTCACAATGTAATACTCTTCTTTTTTAGCTTTAAGAACCATGGGGAACAAATATTTAATGCTGTCATAAGCTTCAATAACCGCACACCTACGATACTCATTCTTGCATATTTTCAACCAAAGAGAAGAATCAGATTCATTTTCTAGCTCTTTAGCTTGACTGACAGCAAGCAGTAGCTCATTGCAAAGAAGGGAACATGGCCATCGAATAACTCTAATATTCCAGCAATTTGGCGGCAGTTTCAAGAGCTCAAGTTCTCGATAGCTGATGATATCTTCCTCCCTAAAAGTTATCATAATCTCATTCCATATTAAGGCAAATCTGGTAGCATCCACTTGGCTTGATTCAATCTTTTTGAAGGGCTGACCAAGTCCGTACCGCAGTTTCAACCTATGGATGGCTTCATAAAGCTTCTTTAACAGTGTAGCTTGTGGAGTTAGCAGTTTCTCCTCTGGCATCAAATTGAATTGCATAGCACTGGCAAAGAACTGAAATCTAAGTCTGAGTTGTGTTATATTCCGAATTTCACCCAAATGCGAGAACAGACCAATTATTGCACCATAAAAGGCAGAGAAAATCGAATACCATATTTGCAAATCCATGAAGTATACGAGCACAACTGGCAACCATAGGAAGACAACTGCTACCCTGTTGGTGTTGTTGAAAAACTCATGCCATTTATAAGGAATGTTCCTAAGATTCAAAAGAGCCTTTGTTGGAGCAACTAGAGGCTTGATCTGAACAAAATAACTGAATGAAAACTTCGAAGCTAATACTGCTACCCAGAATACAGTATACTTAACATTATCTACAAGTGATTGTCTCACACCCCGGCCCACGAAAATCCGAGAATGAAACCACCACGTCAACAAATATACTATGCTCCAGTCTGATTCCTCAATGGCGTTCCGCAACCATGGTACCACGAACAGCACCAATGCCAACAACTCGGGAATAAGAAAGAAAAGGACAACTTTAAGAAATGTAATAATCCTCTGATTGGCTGCATCAGACCAGATTGAACTCGAACCCTTCTCGATCCAAATCATTCCATAAAACACCGAAAACAAAACAGTCCACGTTATGGCAACCATGCTCTTCAGCGCCATCCTCACTCCAAGCCAAGTGGTCTCTCTAGTAACCAAGCTATACTGTGTCCCGGCATCAAGCACAGATTGAAGTAACCTCAGAGCACTCCAAGTGATAAACACAGTCAACATCTTCACCTGCACATCCCTTCTCTCCAAGGCCTGCCACGGATAAGTGGTACCCTCCCAAGAGACAATAACCGCTGCCTGAAAGAACAAAATCAGCATCACCCAAAGCCTATCAAAACTCTTGTAAACATTCCAAAACGACCTCTGCTCCACAAAACCAGTCTTGCCTACTCGCTTCTCCTTCGGAGTAGTCCCGAAGAAATTACTCTCAAAATTCAAAGGCCACCCCAGCCTCTTCAAACACCTCCTACTCCAAAAATACTCATTGATGTCATCATAATTTCTCCATGCAGAGTGCGGAGCCTTTCCATTTCTGCTACTATCAACCTCAACCTTAATAGTATTATAAATTGGCATAATTACAGACTTCAAGAACCCTAATTCACCAGAAACCGTAGGCATAAAAGGACGACCAGTATCAGGATCAATGTGTTCATCGATAACATGATTAACTTCCTTCGCCATGAAATGGTAAATATAACATATGCACTCGGGAGTGAAACGAAGGTTACCGGCCTCTCCCCAGACCAGAAGGTACAGCGCAACGTACACCAACTCGCGGCGGAGATCGGTCGGGTCGCGACGGCGCGAGAGCAGCACGTTTGACTTCAGTCCGAGGAACGAGCACCACGCGGAGTAGTTGTGTAGCAGCTTCCGCCGAAAGCGCCGCAGCACGCCGGCGTCGAGCGCGTCGGCGATCGCTGGCGGCGGCTCGAGGCGCATCTGCGAGTTCGCGAGGTGGAGAACCAGGTGCTCCCTCTGGTTTCGAGCGTTGTCTATTTGGAACCCGAACAGCAACCGGAGCCAGTCCAGAAGGTCCATCTCCGGCTCCCACCGCATGAATTGATGCTTCGGGAGGTCTCCGACGGCGCGTAGTGCCGCCGCCGCCGCGCGTACCTCTGGATATCGGAGCGATGGGTGGTCGTTCCAGAGGTCGTGTACGGGAATAATGTTGTAGACAGAGTTTAACGGCGGAAGGTTACTAGTGCCGCCGCGCCCAGCGACCGGACGCTGTCTTAAACTCATGGTGACAGAAGCGGAAATGAAAACGACGGAGTTGAGATTAAACGGTTAGTCACTTACTAAACCGTTTTCAGAGCCATTCAGTTTCTTGAGGTAATCGCGTTTTATTGCTTTGACATCCATTCGCTCTTCAATTTCTCGTGGGGTTTTGCTATGTAAACAAGTAGGTTCGTTTTCAGTTTGAGTACACTCCGAGGAGTTGGAGCGTGGAGGGGATGCAAACGTAGACGAGAAAGAACTGATACTTTTAATCTCACTGTTTCTCTTTTTGGCTCTACGCGACTTGGAGCTGCGTGTGGCGCACGCCCCAATGATAGTGCTTTTAGCGGTGGATTCAAATGTCTGACCCACAGTACTAATGTTATGCATACTATAATATGCAGTTAATTACCATGAAACGACGCGCCTGGGTCTGGTGGGTCCCACACTGCGTTCGGGTCCCTTTTTGTGATGATGAAAAGACGACGGCTGTGATGTGTCCCACGTGGATTTTGAATTTATCTGGATTCTAGTAAAACGACACGGCTCTGAGAATCTCTGCTTGCAACTTTTTTTATTGAGATGCTGGCTAAGAATGTATTACTATTTGTGTTCTGCACACTGGCACGTGCAGCACGTGGACTGATTTTAGCTCAAATGGATTGTGTTGTGTCCCTTATCTGTGAAAATGCTATTCCCACTTTCTTTCGTTTCCTTTATGTCAATCATTTATTACAACTTAGGTCTTAATCAGACTCAAAAGTAATAGAATAACATTTGCCATATTAAGAATCTTGTTTTCATTCTTATTAAGTTTTCTTCTTTTTCAGTAATTCAGGACCTACCACATCTCACATAATCTAATCATAATGCAAAAAAAGTTAAACTATGTACATCTCCCCAGCTGTTATAAGTATCTGAGTCTGAATTTGAAAAAACTTTGCATGCCATATCACACACTATTAATAAGACTTTAAAAAAAAATGCAATCGCCAATTATAAATTAGCAACTATCTTAGAAGTTACTAAACTTGTAACTATATTTACTCTTATAGAATAAATCCAAGCTCTTACGATTAGGGCATAAAAACCAAACAATGATGGTGTTCCATTCCTAGGGCCAAAGTTGCTCTTGTCTCATTCTGGTAATGCGCATAATGCAAATAAGATACTAAGAAACGTTATCTTGAGTTGGCCCACATGCTCCAATTTAAAGTTGCACACATTGAATACCGTTTGATTGAATAACAAACATTACAGCTGCGTATGCAACCATATGATGTATGTAGTCCCCCACATACACATTAATTCAATCTAAAACGGCTGTGTCTGCTCATTTTACCTTATCCGCACGCCAAAATTAATTAACATCACCACCCATGTTTATTCTTATTCCGCCACCAGATGTTATAAAAAAATAGCTTCAAATCAATTGCAGAAATTCAATCATTGCAAATATCACCCCCATCAATAAATCTTCATTATTAACCCTACTGCAACACAAACATTGCTTGCAGTTCAACATTCATTCTGATCCCCATACAAGATATCTTTATACAACCCAAAACATAAATCTTCATGCAAAATATATTATAGAGCATTAAACAGTACTCCTCGTAAAAAATGATGAGTTCCCTAGATTTGCACATCGTGACATCAGATAATATTTATTGAAAAATGAGGAGATTGAATAGACTCCATACATACAACGAAGGTTGGAAATCGCGTAATTAGTTTTCTCAAATTATACTTCAAGTTCCATTCCTATATGTCTATATATCAAAGGGAGAGAGGGCTGTGTGAAAATTCAAACCCCCTACTATAAAATCAACCTGCTTTCTGGTTGGATCCACCCACTTGCCAAAGATTCGGAATTTCAGATAATTAAAACTAAAAATTCCACATCAGATCTTCACTGTTGTTGTTCCATGGTACATTCCAGTTACCGATAAAAATGGCAAGTGTTGTTTTCGCATGTAGGTTGAACTAACCAGGATAGACATGATCACTGTACATGTGAGCTGTCATATTTAAACCCTTAAGCATAGCTTCTCCTCTGACATTGAAGTTGAAGACACATAATCCGCCATTGTTGATATCAATTGAACGAAACCTGAACATTATGAGCAATGTTAATATTTTCTAAGGTATGGTTAATATCTTTTATCGCCTATTACATTTATGATTTTCTGTTTTATGTTGCTTCTGTTTTCCTTTTTTTATGGGTTGAATATTTCTAAATTTCAATACCTCTCTTTTGTAAAGATGCAAAAAACTCTCATTCTCATACTTTCAATAAAGTATTTCTTTTCTAACTTTCTCTCAGTTGTGTTTTATCAAACACCAACAGTCATGCCCGTGAACTAAAGCAGGAAGCAATGAACCAAGACAAGAACACCTGGACAAAATGCAAATAAAGAGTAGCACACCTTAATGTGACTCAAGTTTTTGAAGGAAACTGCAATACCCCAGCATGAAAGAAGGGACACATGAGACACCAGGATAGAGCATGGAGCAATGACAAACGTTGATGACCATGGTAAAATCACACGACGAAAGCAAGACTAATAAAATGACTGGTAAGAAAGCTTGTGGTTGATGGAATGTATATGACAGGGAGATTGGAAAACTTGTCTGAAAAGAAAGTTATACAAGACTGGTATTGCCCCGGTGGAAAAATAGTGTTTGCAAAAAAAGAATGTATAATACAACTTGATGAAGGGTTTGAACCTCAAAATGTCTTATGTGTGCCAAAGTTCAAATGCAACCTGATGTATGTGTCACAGTTAACAGATGAAGCACAATGTTTGACAATGTTTACTGATAAACTGCATTTTGCACAGGTCCTCTTTTGGAGGATGATGATTAGAGTGTGTGAATGAAAATATGAGTTCTATGTATATTGTGGCCAACAACAATACCATAATAAAATTACCAATGAACTCATCAAGCCTAACGAAAGTCATCAAAACAGAAAGCTTAACTAGAAGAATAGCCGGTAAAATCAAAATCATGAGTACTTTTTTATATTTCATAATCAACCCTTGACATATCAAGCAAGCTATACATGGCTGAGAATTAATGTCAACACAGTATTGACAGTGAATAGATTTTTATATTGCCATCAAATCACTGACCATTGTTATGTATAGTAAGTTTGTTGACTTTTATAATAGTTATGTAAAAGTCATACTGAAGATTTTTTTTTATTGGTTAATAACTAGTAACAATGCATGTTAATGGAACTAAATTAGAATCAAAGTACATTTTTTACTAAATGGGTCCAAAATCAGTTTAAATATTTAATTGCATAGCCAACATTACCTCTCTGGGGTAAGGCCTAAAGCAGTGCAGATTAATGCCCTCAATATAGATTTGTGAGTCACAACCAGAAAACTTTCACCCTGAGGAATAAGATAAATATTGTACTTCACTTCCAAATCATTACTAGCCAAACTATATATCAGCTGCAAAGAAATCTTACAGGCGACAACAACATTTCCTTCCAACAATCTCTCGCAGTTATCCAGAGATCTCGTGCAGGATATCTACCATTCATGACGAAATTGGCTGGATCTTCTCTCCAAATTGTATACTCTTTGGGATATATTCGCTTAGCATCCACTGCCTCCAAATGAGGAACATACTGATTTAGTTTAATTATAAAGAATGGTGGGAAAGATACAA
>Ga0209389_1005931_pt1 | contig 10513 bp, 8 predicted proteins | sample CowpearedBW_FD_187526 | JGI IMG/M metagenome (GOLD analysis project Ga0209389, IMG submission 187526) | Root nodule microbial communities of legume samples collected from California, USA - Cow pea red BW (SPAdes) (version 2) | ecosystem: Host-associated > Plants > Roots > Nodule | place: USA... | reverse complement strand
AATCAATCCATCATCTTCTTCTCTTGAGCTTTGTGAAAGGAACCTTCACATCTAGATAGCTTGCTATCTTAATGTCCAGTGGGGATTTCACTTAGTTTTCTTAATCAACTCACACCATATTCAATATTCTTAAAAAGGAACAAGATAATCCTTCATCATTATACCCCCTTGCCCATCCCTTCCAAGCCTTGGGTTGACATTTCTATGGATTTTGTCTTAGGCCTCCCAAGGACAAAAAAAGGTAGCGATTCCATTTTTTTTGTTGTGGATAGGTTTTCTAAAATGGCCCATTTCATTCCATGCCATAAGATTAATGATGCAACTTATATTGCAAATCTCTTCTTCAAGGAGGTTGTGAGACTACATGGCCTACCTAGGTCCATTGTGAGTGATAGGGACACCAAGTTCCTAAGCCATTTTTGGAGAACTTTATGGGGTAAATTTGGCACCAAACTTCTTTTCTCCACCACTTGCCACCCCCAAAGTGATGGCCAAACCAAGGTGGTTAATAGAACCCTAAGGCAAATATTGAGGTGTATGATAGTGCAAAATATTAGAGAGTGGGAGGAACTTCTTCCCCACATAGAGTTTGCCTACAATAGGGTTGTACATTCCACTACTTCTCATTCCCCTTTTGAGGTTGTGTATGGCTTCAATCCCCTAACTCCTTTAGACCTCCTTCCCCTACACACTCATGAGGCATGGACTTGCCAAGATGGTGAGGGCAAAGCCAAGTACATCCAATATTTGCATTTGCAAGTCAAGGAAACCATTGAGAGGAGAGTTAAGAAACAACAAGAGGATGGTAACAAGGGAAGAAAGAAAGTCATTTTCCAAGAGGGAGATTGGGTACGGCTTACCACCAAGCTATAATATAAGTAACTCATTTAATGTTTGTGATCTTTCTCCTTTTGATATAGGGTTTAAGAATTCGTGGTCGAATTCTCTCCAAGAAAAGGAGGATGATGAAGGCGTGACCAACAATAATACCTCTATAGAAGCACCCTCAAGAAGGATCACTAGAAGCATGTCTAGAGGGGAGTCTTCTATTCCATCACCTTTATCTTTGTTTTCCATTACTTTAGTTTGAATCCCCTAAGTTGGTTTTTAGTTGACTTATTTTTGTTGACTTGTTGACTTTGACCAAAGTTGACCTTTGACCAAGATTAGCTTAACTTAAACTAACAAGCTAATCTTTGTTTGTCTTGTTTTTGTAGGTAATTAAAGAAAGTAGAGCATGTTAGGTGGCGCATGGTGATTGGAGCATGTGGATGATTTAGAGGAGAGAGAAAAGAAAAAAGCATAAAGTAAAAGCAAAAGTAGACATGTACTTTGTCTCCTTTTGCCATTTTGGATGATTCCTTTGAAAGCTACTTGGTCTCCTTCCCTTTTTGGCCTATAATCCTCATGGAAATGCATCCACCAATCAATGCCTCTCATTTTGGCTGTGTGGCATTCATAGCCTAGGAATTAGGGTTTGCTAGTTTATCCCTTTCATGTTTGTCTTTTTGCTAAAGGACCCCTATGGATTTCTATTTAAAGGGGGCTCCTTGTCTTGTAAAAGGGTTGATCATTTGATGTAATAAACCTTGTGTTTCAACCACTAAATTTTCGTTCCATGCAGTGAAACTCACCTTTGCCTTATCTTTCTTGCAAGTGGCGGCACCATTCACTCATCTTTAGGGTTTGGTTGGCTTAGATCCCCCCTATGAGTGGCGTGCTTCCTCCATTGCACCACCTTCTATGCTTTCCATTCTATTTGTTTCTTCTTTCACTTTTGTTTTCTAAGTTTTGTTAAAATCGTGTGCTATTTGAACTTGAATCCAACTCTCTCCTCCCTTTTATGAGCTTGAGAAATGAACCTTCACATCTAGATAGCTTGCTATCTTAATGTCAAGTGGGAATTTTCGAAAAGCTTTCTTAAACAACTTCACCATATTCGTAAATCTAAAAGGAAACAAGATAATCCTTCATCACCATCACACCTAAAACCTCCAAAATGCCACTGATGTCGCTTTGTCGCTTGGCGGTACCCTATATCCCACCAGGCGGTGCATCAGACCTGGGAAAAATCCAGGTTCTGTTACACCTGGCAAAATTCCTATTACCTTTTTTGGCCTTTCTCTATCCAGTCTCCTTCATTTTTGTACGAGAATACAACGATATAGACACAATATTCACTTCTAACTATACCAACAAGGTTTATAATGCAATTACACAATAATTGTACTCTAATCATCAAAATCTCGAAATTTGTCAAACCTAAAAACATGTTCACACTGCTCCATCACATTTAGCCCTCAATCACGTGAAACTTAATGAAGTTTGACATCAAATCATCCCTTAACGATTGAAACTAATTTTTCCTCCGATCAGAATTATCCTAGAACCCAAAAAATACCATAATCGAACCAAATTGGTTTGCGTCGCCTGGAAGGTGTTCATCACCGCTAGGTAGTTCATCAAAAATCCAAAAAACTGGATTGTAGCATGTGTCGCCTAGCGGCCAGGGATGTGCCGCCAGGTGGTTCCTCTACAGGAACCCAAAAATAAGCAATACAAGGATGAGTCGCCTGGCGGCAATTCATCGTCCGCTAGGCGGTTTCTGGAAATTACCAGAAACACGAGTTTCGAGTAATGTAGGGAAACAATCATACAAATACATGTTATAATACATACAATTATGCGGACAGTGAAAGAAACGTAGTCCAACTCCCCTAAACTGGTTTCCTTGCTTAAAATATAATGCTTGAGTCCCTTTCTTGTTCACCAATGGCTTCTCTGAGTTCTCCCACTGTCCAGCCCTTCAAAACCCTTATTCTCTCTCTCAATTAATTCTTGGCTCCTCCTTGTCCACTAGGGTTTCTATGCCCTTTCACCTTCATTCCAAATAAAATTTTGGCAAAAAGAAAGTTTAATTTGATTCTAACAAGGTTCAAACCCCTAACCATGCCAATGTCCAATTCCATGCACAACCATTTAACCAATTCATGTTTCGTGATAATTAACATAATTCTATAATTATATTATCACTCCAATTGATCATGCATATTATTAAAATAATAATAAATCAACTAACACATAAATGGCATACATAAGACTTCAACGCAAGTCATCTCACACAGTAAAGTACTCTCAACCACTTAAGCTAATACTTTTTCACATCACACAAGTCAGAATTAAATTCCATAAAGGCTCTAACTACCTGCATTTATTAATTAATTAATTTTCACGGGTCTTACAAGCCAAATTTCTCCTTTTTTTATGTTTTGGTTTTCTGGGTTGATTTTGATTGGGGGAAAAGGGAGTTATAATTGTTGGTTGATTGTTGGATGCCAGAAATTGTTGAATTATGTTGTGATTGTATGTTAATTGGAGGAAATTGGATGATTATGGTATATTCTCGTTCTAGGATTTGAATAATTGAGGATTCTTGGGTTTAGGAATCAATTGCAGCGTGAATTGGACAGAGAGTGATTTGTTGTATATTAATTTAACACTTGAGTGCAGTTAATCGTGTTCAGATTTTATGAATTGGTCAAATGAGGATGATGGTCATTTTTGGGTTCGTATAGGTGCAATACCAAATCTAGAATTTGCCCAAAAAGTAATGCATTGCCTGGTGGCTCCTAGATTGCCGCAAGGCGACACCGCAACAATGACAGCAGTAGAGTTTTCTATGGATGGAGGTTTGTTGGGTTGGACTTCCATGAGTGGGTACTATAGTTTATAAGTAAAGTAAATGAAATGAGAGGACGATAATAGAGGTGTGTCGTGGTGGGAATTATGCATGGAGAGTGAATAGTTGAGTAAAGGGCATGGATGGGTTGTGGAGTCATATTTGGTTTGAATATAATTGAATAATGAGTTATTGCAGGAGTTAAAGGGTGCACACGGGGTATGTACCTATAGGGATGAAAGAAATTGGAACTACGATATGCTATAATAGAATTTTAAAGGATTCATGGAGGATACCTAGCCTTGTCATATGTTAAGGAAATTATACATAATTGAGATTTCATACTTAGACCTATATTACTAGCGAATTGATGTATAAAAAATTAATTATGAAGAATTGGTATGGGTGAATATAGCTAGTAATCTGGGACGTAACTTGAATTGCAATTGGTAATGGTTTACTGATCATAAACAACATTCACAATTATCAAAACTGGTATAAACTGGTATGCTTAAGTATTGGTGTGGCGCTTGGCGGTGACGGTCATCCCGCCAGGCGATAACTACAGAGGTAGTGGGTATAAAGGCGCTTAGCATCTAGAGGCAAAGAAGCTCTGCCAGGCGGTCTGGAACTGAGTTTCGCTTAGCGGCTGTATAGCAGCGCCAAACGATGACATAGCAACAGAATATCTGTTTGCTTTGGATGTGCATGGTCCACAAGGCTTTGGTGATACCTCAAAGGTCAGTTTGATGGAGTGTTCCTTGAGTTGTGGCTCGGAACGTATCCCTTGAGTTGTGGCTCGGGATAGGGGTTAAACACGTGATATTCCTTGAGTTGTGGCTCAGAATGACATCTCTTGAGTTGTGGTTCTAGATGGCGGATGAACACGAGGAACTCTTGAGTTGTGGTTCAGGTTGACGAGTGTTGTCAGTGTGAGTGTGCGAGTTATGGCTCATACAGTTAGGTCCAGATAGAATGCCCTCCTTAGTATTTAGCTGACGAGTTTGGTAGTCTTGGGACGTTACGAACTATGTTCGTATTGGGAACTCCACCTGGCGTTATGGAGTGTGGTCCGTAGTAGGTTTACCACACGTGTTCTACAAGTTGTGTTTGTAGGTGTGGTAACAAGACATTTTAAGGTATTCATATAAATACGTAGAACACGGGAACATGGTGGTGACCATATGGTATGGAATTCCTTTGGTGTGAATGTGATTTATATATATGTTTTATATATTGTTAGATCACCCTATTTGCTTGTGTTTGGCGATGATCATGTACGTGATACATGGGAGCATATGATGTTGCAGGTGGATCTGGTGAGGCATACAGTCAGAGCGGGGATAACATGGGCAGAAGCTTTTTGGATTTTTATTACGATTGTCTTTTATGGTTTTGAATAAAATTGTAAACTTTTATTTTGTCAAATTTGGAGTTGTAGTAAACTTTTATAACTTTTGTATATTTTGCTTTCTACGAGTTTAATAAATGGTTTTCATTTTGTCTCATTTTTGGGAAAAGGCAGAATAAATGAATGAGCATTTATTGTTTACCTAATTTTGTTTTATTAATATTCGTAATATCCGGTTGGAATGTAATAGGGCCTAGGTTGTAGGACCATCATCCTTTTATAGTGTTTCAGCTGGTTTTTTCCCTAAGTTAGAGTAGGCGACACCAAGACATTATTATTTCTATATATACTTTCGACGACCGTGACTGGTTATTGTACATGTCCTCTCTATAATCGAGGAAACCAGATAATTGACGGACTTTGTCGCTACGTGAGCGAGTGGATTCATATAAGTTATGGTTAGTGGTTGGGAAACTTTATTACCCAGTATGTCGCTATGTACCTGGTTGTGGTACTCGCAATGTACTTTAGGCTTAGCGGTTATTTTAGGTTAGCGACTTTTGGGTTGACGGTCTTATGGGATAGTGGGCAATCTAACCACTATAGTACAAATACATACTTTCTTAATTCTTAAAGATTGACTCAATATGAAGCTTTTGTCATTCCTAGCATCAACTTTAAATAGAAGACTTTTATCCACTAATTGAGCAAACTCGGTTGGTAAATTTCTAGGAACAATACTCTACATTTAGAAAGAAGCTTTAAGTGATTTAAAATAAAAATAGTTATTATAATGCTTAAAATTTATAAATTTCTCAAAAACTTAACCTTATCATTACATTCTAAAAACTTTGCACATAACTTATTTAAAAGAGTAGTTGCATTCTGGTCAAATAGAACAAAAGTTGTTGAATCTGATTTGTCAACGACTCGAATCTTGATCTATATATGAAAAACTAAGATTGTATTTTCTTAAAAACATATATTGCAAAAGTAAAATAAAAATGTAAATGTAGAAAGTATGACTAACTTTGGAAACATTTTGATCACATGTTGTTACACCTTTTGCAAAATAAATAAATAAAACTTAGAATCTAGATATATTACGTGTTACAAACACGAGCGGTATACAACTAGTCCTCGTCAACCACAATATTTTTAATGGTTCTAAACAATACATAAGCGGTTACCTTTAACAATACAAACAAATTATGAGAATAATGATTATGTCAATGTTTATTTTATGATTGCTTATACATTATTACCTCTTTAGAGTCCTTGTATGTTAGTCCAAGGTGTAAGCTTTGGAAACTCATCTTCAATATTGTGTTTTGAACTCTTTGACGACTTAATCCTTGTGAGGGAGAATTTGTACTTTCACACAATCTATGGAACTAAAAAAATCATAATAATATAGAAGTATCAAATAACCTTCCTTTGAGTTTATATGCCTTTTTAAAATCAATACTGTATTGTATCCTTGTGCACAGTCCTGAACATAGAATTTATCTCAATTAAAAACAATATTATATTTCAAAGTAACATCAATAATGTACATAACAAAATTCAAAAATAATTAGTAAGATATTTAAATATGTAAATGAATGTTATACAAAAAAAAAACATTGAACCGTATGCATGAAACATTTTACACTCAATATTAGCGATGTAGAAAAAGGAAAACATTTTGTATCACACCTAGCCAGTTCCGCTAGCATATTAACACATATCACCCTTGACCGACAACTCATATCGGACAAGGCTGGGGGACTGGTGTACCACACCTAGCCAAACTCGACCAAATAAGTAAACAATGTGTATATCAAGGCAGCCAAGTATCCAGCCTAGGCCGTCTTAGCCTAACTTATACCGGTTTTGACCTAAACTAAACACCTAAAGGGACAACCTGCACCAGCATAAGCCATCAAGACAAATAGCCGACCTAGACCGACTACTCCAGTATCCGGTAAGTTTAGAGCCTAGGCCGACCACTCTAATGAACTCAGTATAATGGAAGCATTCGCGTCCAATAAACCTTAAGGGCCTAGGTTCGGACCCTGGCCCACTCGCAAGCCCTAGCTAGAGCCCAAGTCAAGGCCCAGCCGATGGGATGGTCAAACATCGTTAATGCTCTATAAATACACGTGGACCCCATCAATTAAAGGTACGCATTCATTAATCACTGATTTGACTCTCTGAGAGCTTTGACTTACTTGAGCTTCGGAGACTCTTCTGCAGGTAACCCCTCCTGGGTTCAAGCTGACATGTATCGACCAGAGAAAGGCCAACCGAAGAGATAGTGGACTACATGGTAAGGTGACGCTTGTGCCTAACTTATCTTGTTTCTTCTGCAGGAACAAGAAGTGATATAAGTTGCATCATGGCCCAAATGGAGAAGGACTAATGCAAAACTTTACGATAATATTTTTTAAAGTTATTAGTTAGTTAAAATAATGACCCAATTCTTTGTAAAATTGGCTGACCAAATTATGTTTTGGTTTAATCAATTAATGGGTTCTATTTTAGTTTTATTTCAAGTTGTAATAATGACCCAATTGCAACTTAGTTATCAGCCTTTGGGAGAACAGGATGATGCATAGTTGAATGCTTTTGGGTTGCCACAATTTTAGTTACAATCAGCATTAAGTAGTGAGATCATTAATAGCTTTAAGTGGGATGTAATTACAATTTATGTGTCTTTTGTAATTCCAGTGGTTAAACCTTCTGTATCTGCTGACCATTTTCATAATGAAGACAAGTTGAGTTTTATTCAAAACGGTTAGAGCTTACCTCTTTTATTTTAGTGAGAGCAATTCTCCTATGTTCTTGAGTAATTCAGGAATCCTTGAGTTTTATCAAAGGTCTGTCCTTCCTTGGTGTGTTTAAACTCTTAGGCTTATCTTCAATCCTTGGAAGTGTGACGTCTATCAATTTTCACTCCATCTTCTTATCTATTTTCGTTTTCTTGTTTGAAAAAATTTCTCAAATTTCTTGCTTATTAGCATTTTCAACCTTAATAGATTAGTAAAAGGAATCCACCCATCTGGATTCCCGTCATTTGGTATTAGAGCCTGGCTCTAGGTTTGGAATATCAATGGAAGTTTACTATATAGGATGTTTAATCGAAGGCCACCCATGTTTAGTTGCATACGATTACGGAAGCAACAACAGTGTTGCGAGCCAAAGATTGGTAGAGAAACTCTAGTTACCAGCAAGCTTTCACCCGAATTAAGGATGGATCAAATTCAGTACAGGGCAATGTGTGAAAGAAGTATTATGTGATATCGCTTCCATGGACTCTTGTCATCTTCTTTTGGGATGATCATTGATTCGTTTTAAAACACTCAATCTTGATGAATGTTCGCTTTATTTAAGGCATGAGGGACACAAAATTAAGTTAAAGTTTATGACACCAAGAAAAGTCAATAAGGATCAACATAGGCTAAAGGAGAAAATAGAAAAAGAAAGAATAGAAGAAGAAACAATAGAGAGTGACGAAAGAATGAAAAATGAAGAAAAATAAAAAGAACTAGAAAAAAAAGCACGAAAAATTTATTTGTCAATGATTTTTCTTCTACTGTTTGTGATGTCATTTTACAAGAACAAAGGGATGGGCATATGAATGAAAAAGACCAACTTCTATGTATGAAAATGAAGCTTGTTTATAGTGTTTTATTATGTATCTAGTCTGCTGATGAAAAACAAAGTCTTGAGGATAAGGAAACACAATTCATGGAGTTACTTGTTACATACGAAGATGAGGGAGTGTTGGCAAGAAAGGTGCTCCACGAATTGCAACCATTGGAAAGGAACAAAACTAAATTTATTCAAGTTGCATTTGATCCTGGAGGAAGAGAATTAGTTTCAAGTTGGAGAAAAATTCACAATGACATAATAAATTTATATTAAAACTAGTAGAAAAATAAAGCCTTAATATTTGGGACAAATCTTCTCGAAGGAGGGTATGATATGAGTCGCATCATGGCCCAAATGGAGAACGACTAATGCACAACTTTACGGCAATATTTTTTAAAGTTATTAATTTGTTTAAATAATGTTCTAATTATTTGTAAAATTGGCTAACCAAATTATGTTTTGGTTTAATTAATTAATATACTCTAGTTTAGTTTTATTTCAAGTTGTAATAATGACCCAATTGCAACTTAGTTATCAGCCTTTGAGAGACAAAGAGGATGCATAACTGAATGCTTTTGGGTGACTTTTGGGTTGTCACAATTTCAGTTACAATCAATCATTAAGTAGTGGATCATTAATGGCTTTAAGTGGGATGTAATTGCAATTTATGTGTCCTTTGTAATTCCAGTCGTTAAAGTTACTATATAAGCTGAATCATTTTATCAATGAAGAAAAGTTGAGATTTATTCAAAACTATTAGAGTTTACCTATTTTAATTTAGTAAAAGCGATTCTCCTATGTTCTTGAGTGATTCAGGAACCCTTGAGTTTTATCAAAGGTTCTTCCTCCCTTTGTGTTTTTAAACTCTTATACTTATCTTTCATCCTTGGAAGTATGACATCTATCAATTTCCATTTCATCTTCTTATCTATTTTTGTTTTATTGTTTTAAACAATTTTTCAAATTTCTTGCTTATTAACATTTTCAACCTTGATAGATCAGTAAAACGAATCCACCCCTTTGGGTTCCTATTAAGAAGGGAAAACAAAGAAAAAAAGGTGAAAGAGGTAAAACCTGAGTGGGTATCGGAAAGTTGAAACCTTGGTGTGCTCGTCGCATCTCTCTGGTTGGGGAAGGGAGATGATAAAGAAATCAAAGATGAGCTCTGCCAACAAACACCCAGAAAGCCTCGACATTGCTTTATTGAAACATTCACTACTGTTAATAAGATGAGTATATTTCAACTTTTCACCTTTCCACATTGCAAGTACAACTTTTCTCCTTCCCACTCTGCGAAAATAAGTGTGAAGAGGGAAAGTTAATGACCGTCTGCAACAAAAGCACAAACAATTAATCTTTCAAATAAAAAATACTTTCTTTTTGCATTAGACAAACTCTCATACCAATTAAAAATAATTAATTAATTTTGTTTTACTAAAACTATTGTCGGTAATACATAATAAATAAAATAAAATGTATTTCTCATAATATGCACGTCTTAGTACTTAAATTCTAAAATTTAATATAAACATGTTGGTTACACTAACGTGTTATTATAATTATGTGCACCACTCTTATCACGACACTTTTTTTTTTTCATATATACGATGAGAAAGAAAGGCACGTGTTTTTCTTTTTATATATATGAGAATGAGAAAGAAGGGCAGGCTAAGCACAGTACGATGAAAGTTGTGAGCTGTGTTCGGGGGGGAGTTATTGTCTATCGTTGACCTCTATGGTAGAATCAGTCGGGGCCTGAGACGCAGTGGTTTACCCTGTGGCGGATGTCAGCGGTTCGAGTCCGCTTATCTCCAACTCGTGAACTTAGTCGATACAAAGGTATATGA
>Ga0209389_1005929_pt1 | contig 10516 bp, 6 predicted proteins | sample CowpearedBW_FD_187526 | JGI IMG/M metagenome (GOLD analysis project Ga0209389, IMG submission 187526) | Root nodule microbial communities of legume samples collected from California, USA - Cow pea red BW (SPAdes) (version 2) | ecosystem: Host-associated > Plants > Roots > Nodule | place: USA... | reverse complement strand
GGGGGAGGACCTTGAAGAGATGGGAGGTGGCGGCGGCGGTGGTTTCAACCCTTTTGGTGGTGGGGGCCAGCAGTTTACCTTTAACTTTGAGGGTGGCTTCCCTGGTGGTGGTGGATTTGGAGGGGGCTTTCCTGGAGGGTTTGAATTTCACTTCTGATTGGAAAAGCCTCACCCCTTATTTTTTATGTTCTGAAGGGACCACAACAATTTTATTTAACTAATCCCTTTCTAACAGTTGTTGAGATCAATACGTAGGCCATCCCCATTTACTTGTAAGATAAGAAACATGCTTTAGAGAAATTTTTGCTTTAAGCAGAACTCTTGGGGTTGGCATCATGGAATTGCTTCACAGTTAACACCTTCGCAGTTTTGAGCTACTACTTGAGATCTATTTAGTTGCGAACTTCCAGTTATCTAGTAAAATTTAAAATTGATTAGCTGTTACTGTGGCTGTGGCTCTACAATTTATTCACAATCAAGTTTTTCTTGTTTCAAATTTTCTTTTAATGAACTGAGTCAGTTTAAATATTTTAAATTATTTGTTTTTAAAATATTGTGTTTGGATTAAACAATTGATTTTTTTAAATATTTTACTTAGTACAAAATACAAAGAACATTTAATATTAAAATATACAATAATTAAAAAAAATGCAGTCAATAATAGTATTTAGTTAATATTTGAATAGAAGTTTTGAAAAATTTTAGTTGAGTTATTTTTAGTGAAGATTTTTTAGTTTTGGAAGATATTAACGAAAGGTTTTTTCATTGATGTTGATTAAGGTTATTGCTCGTTAGTTACATAGGTTTTTGTAATGAGAGTTTTTTTTTTTTCTTTTTTACTTAATTAACTAGATATTTTTGTCAACTTTTGCTATAAATATTAATTAAAATAATTTTTTTAGTTGATATTGATTAAAATAATTCTGTATTCATATTTTTTTTTACTGACATTAACTAAAAATGCATTTCGCGCATCTAGGAAATCTAATATAATGTTGAACTAGTTTATATTAAAAAAAAACTCCGAAAACTCCTATTTTAACCTCACTAACAGAGACTATATGTGAAAGACAATAAAATATAAAGTGTTTCAAATTCTTACTTCCAAAATAAAATTTGAAAATGTATAACTTTAGATAATGAAATTACCTTCATATTTTTTAATTAATTTTAATTTTCTGTTCTCAAATAATATATTTTATCATAAAATATTTCTAATTTTTTTATAAAAATATTTAATTGCTTGATCAAACATTTATGTCATTCTTATTAGACACCTCTTCCATTTAATCTTAATTTTTGGTATCATTTACCCCAAATATTTGTTGTTATATTTTTCTCCTTTTCTGTCTACCTGTCTTGGGGAGTGTGTTATCATTCTTATGCGTTTTTTTTGTTTAACTATCAGATAAGGTGTCCTTTTCATTTCTTATTAATCAATATAATAACTCCAAAAAATATAAAAAATAGTTAAATAAATGATGATGAACACGTGGAAGTGAAAATAAAGCAAATGTGTCATGTTGCATAAAGTAAGAAGAACATCTTACATTAATTAAAATCTATCAAAAACTTAAAAATAGGAAAGAAATTCATTAATAAGACTAACCAAATTTTATGATTTTAATGAATTTCAATTAGTGAAAGAAATGGATTAAATAATATGTTCTAAGTTTTTTTAATAGGCACAAAATCAACTAATTACTATAATTGACCTATTTTTATCACATTAACGTTAAAGAAAATCTTAATACAATCCTTTATACTTTTCCATTGTATATAACTAAGATATTTTGAACACCATCTCCCAAAAAGTGTGATGACATTTGAAAGATACAGTTGTTTAGCATAATTGTGACCATGGTTAAAAGTTACAAACTTTTTATTTATTTTTCTTGTAGAAGTGCATGATGAGATAGGAACAAATATACATTTTAACAATGATAAACAAACAATGGCTCGTCCCAAATTAACTGTTTGAGAGAAAGAACAAATCATTTATATTGAACCCAAAATTTTTTAACATCTTAGCAACAACACCACACAAGATCTGCATCTCGATCATCGTCATCATCGATCAATCAACCCAAACTTGCTTCAGGGAAAAAAAAAATTAAAACAGGAACATGAAAAATGAGGCATCCTGGGACTTACATTCAGAAACAAGAAACGGCAATAACTGCAACAACAAAGGTAACAACTTCAACTGTTTTCCTTTTCAAACTCACTGCACTGGAAGCATCAGCGGACGAGTCGGAAGACCCTGCCGGAGAATCAGCGGCCCCTGCTCGGACATTCTTCTCCGGCTTGGACGGCGCCGGAGCCTCCGCCGGTGCTGCCGCCGGAGCCGTGGAGCCAAAAAGTGCCATAGGAAGAAGCACCTTATCGACCTGATACACCGCGAGCTGGTTATCGCTGAATATAGTGTTGGAAACTGTTGTATCAACCACCCCGGTTGTTAGATTCACTTGGTTCCCGGAGGTGGTGACGTTCAGAGGGTATTCTCCGTCGTCGCTGTTCCCAGCTTGTGTGTGTAAAGGGTTACTTGCGGTTTGGAACTGTGAGATGGAGTAGAGAGTGGGGAGGATGTGGAACTGCACCAGCTGCATCTGGTCTTGCGAGTTTATGGAGTTTAGTGTTCCTGCTTTTAGGCTTGAGAATGCGTTGTCGGTGGGTGCAAACACTGTTATGCCTTGGTTTGAGTTGTTGAGCTGTGAGTTGAGTCTGTCAGCTGTTTGTGTGGCTTTGAGGAGTTTCATGAAGGTTGTGAATTGCCCTGCTTTTTCTAGCACCTGGGTGATGTTGGTGGGTCCTGCTGGTGCTGCTGGTGCTACTTGGGCTGAAATTGTTTGAATGAAGAGAAGAAGGAGGAAATGGAAAAGCTTTGCCATTGCTGTGAAGAAAAAAGCTTAGAAGAAGATTAAGATGGTGGAAGGAAGAGATGTGGTATTGTAATATATACATCAAAGAGAGGGTGCATGGAGATTCCATATTAGGTGAAAGGTTGCAATTAGTATAAGGTGGCAAGAGGCCCTCATGCAATCAATTTTCTTTCCAAAAGCTTGATATTACAGGGAGGGAGAATTGCTTCCTTTGAATGGTCATTTTTTAAGTGGCCTTATCTCTAGTGAATGTGTGAGTTGTTGGTGGTCTGTTAGCAGCTTGATATCGGGTGGAATAGAATGTTTAAGAAAATTCGTTAAGATAGACTCTAACTTGGTTCTGATACCATGTTAGAAATGGGCTTTAAGCTTAATTCAACCCCACAAAATTGACTTGTAAGGTGAGGATTGCACCCACTTATATATTGTGAATTAGTCTTATCTCTAGTCGACGTGAGACTTTCAAAAAAATATCAATTGTCCTTCATTATATAGTTACAATTTTGTCTGTGAAAGACATTTTAAAAGATAGAAGAAAGAAGAGATATTAAAATATTTTAGATCTCGACTTCTAAACGACCTGAAACTATTGAATTTGATAATATAAGTGTTTTTATTGGTGAAGATCCGGAAATGGGTGATGATTTTTGTTTGAGAAAGTTTTTGTTGAAGGGACCACTTGCTAATGGTGTTGTTTAGGTATGTAAATACTTAATAAGGCAATCCTAGATGCTTGTAAGAAAAGCAATGTGCTTTACAGAAATTTTTTGCTTTGTGAAGAAGTGATGATGAGGTGGGTGTTAGTTAAGGAGGGTCAATTTGATGTTGTCCCGTTTCCTTTTCTGTGGTGGTTGTCACGATGCAAGATGACTTTAAATTTCAGGTAACCGTAACAGTTTCTCACACATTTGTGTCAATTGAATTGATTCAGAGTTAATGGTATGAAAACTTTAGTTAGTGATCAGTGACCATAATATACATATTTTTTAGCTGCAACTGTACGTAGTGAAATTTCAGTTCATCTGCTATACCCGTATATCTAAATATTGTATCAACAATCCATTGCAGTAAGAAGTAGGTTTTCTATTTATACAATGAAAACGATTCATGGACATTGTTTGCTATAAGACAAAAAAAATGGTTATGATAGAAGGAAGAGTTAATATGATATCAGAAGAAGAAAGAAAGAGACAGAAATAATTAATGGCGTCCACTGCATCTAATTAATTCTCTGGATTCGAGTTATTTTGCAGTTGATGTTATTTTTTGTGTTTGCATACTAAGTGTGCTCTGTTTTTGGTGTACAATGAAATTGTGAAACTATGTACTCTCTTCATTTATCAAGAAATCCAAAGAGAATAGATACATGCTAAATGTAAAGTTTCAGTAGAAAAAAAATTAATGTTTTAATATAACATTACTTTTTTTTTTCTTTAATTTCATCGGTACTAAACTATGTTTTACTTTGATGGTTTTATTTTGTTTTACTTTATTTTTATCTTTTAAAAAGTTATGCAGACGACACTGTAGAAAATGTCATAAGCTAACAAAACAAATATTGCCATTATACTTGTTTATATTAGTATAACTTTCGTCTAATGAAAATCAAGCTAATAAAATTTGGATTGATTTATACTCACAACACGACATAAATTTAGTAAACACCTTTCCTACATCATTTCATTAAAGTGATATATCGCAGAGGTTTTTACACTAATAACTCCAGTTTCGTTATTAAAAACTGTACTAATAATATCAAGCTTAATATAACAACTAATATTTTTAAGATTTCTTGTTGGTGGGTGTATACATAAATAATCTCAATTTATTCACTGAAATAAACTAAAGTTAATTACAACATATAGCAAATCAAATAGACAAGGAAAGTTTTGCATACATACATTAACTAACTAGACATAACTTTTCATTTGGATTAAATATTTTTGCAAGTGTACCCATTTTTAAGTTTCAGTATCAAGTACCAAGGAATCAGAGTAGTATTCAAGTTATACAATGTTTGTTTATAAGCTTTTACAAAAATTTAAATGAGTACTAAAAGATAAATAAATAAAAATAAAGACAAAAGATAAATTATAAGATATAAAAATAAAATAACAAGATAAAAATATATTAATGTTTTTTTTTTCAGAATGAGTCTTCTTAAGTGAGAAAACATGTCTTTAATGTTAGATATTATTTTTTAATCTAATTTTAAGTATTTTATCTCACTTTTAACAAATTATCCAAATTGTTATATTTATTAATAAAGATAAAATAAACAAATAATAAAATTTCTAAAATAGAGTCATTTAAAAAAAAAAATCTAACTTGGGAGACCGAATGAATACAATCCAAAATACAAAAAATTATTGGAATGTAGGTCAAAATCATGGAGGTGCATTAAGAAATGTTATATACCATAGCTGACCCAACCTTCGGATAAGCCCAAAATCTCGGTTTATGTTGGCCCAGTAAGCAAAGAGGCTTAGGATTCCGCATAACACACGCTCCTGGATCATATAATTGGAATTCATTTGTAACAAACTAACATTTTCTTCAATTTCTAATGATAGATTTTGTTTTCTCAAAAACAAGATTATAATTATTCTTAAGAAATATAGAGAATAAGTCTAATATTGAGAGTTCCCTCTCAAATGAACTCTGACTTGAGATGAGAGTGGATTTCGTAGTATATTCCTTTTAACAACTTCATTACTACTACGCAACGCGGTTTAGCGGGTTTCGGAGAATCCATTTAGTGGGCCTTTGACATGGACTCCTAAAAGGCCCAAATGCCTATGGCACGCACGCACAACAAAACATGGACAGTGAAAGATTGCGCAACACAACAAATCAGAAGACACACATTGATGAAATGTTATGGTGCTTCATTGTAGAGTAGACTAGCTTGCTTGCCTGCAGGAATTAGCGCATCGAACCTATCGGCGGAATCGGGTTTTTCTGTTCAAAAAGTGTGAGCTGATACGATCAGATAAGATAAGAAGAGAGCAAAAAAAAAAAAAAAAAGTTGTAACTAATTCGCAAATGGCAATCGTGACCGTCGATTACGTTGACCGATGAATATAAAAAAGACGCGATTCGCACTTGCCATCCCCATTGGCATCGCCAGCGCACACATCAAATCAAACAGCCGCAAACCCTTAGTCTCTTCTTCTCGTTGGCGTCCCCTCTGATCCGTGCTGGCAGCGAAGAAGCCATTGCTGGGCCTTCCAAACCCTAACAGAGTCACGCACTCAATTGCGATGTGATGATCGTTCACACGTGACGCTACACGGCACGAAGATGAACACATCCAACGGCATCATGACACAGTCGTCTTCGTCGGGAGCCACACAGTCGCCGGGGCTCAAAACCTATTTCAAAACTCTCGAGGGAAGATATAAGCTTCAATACGAGAAGACTCACCCTTCCGGTCTTCTTCATTACGCCCATGGAAAAACCGTTACTCAGGTTTTCTCTAAACCGACTCAATTCTCTTTGTCATGACGCTTGCTGCTCTTTTTTGCTATTGCTTGTGATTTTTGGTGTTAGGGTTGTAGAGACTCGCTTTCTTCATTGCTTATTATGTGTAATTTTATAATCTATCTTTTTACATCGTTTTTTATTTATTTCTGCTTTGATTCATTCCTAGGAGTTTCCTTGATATTCATTATATTCTCTAATCTTGACTCACCTGCGTTCTGATTTTCTCTTCTGAATTCAATCGTGGCGATGTTTTTTAGGGGAATGTTGGCATTTTTGGGATGAGCAATTGATCTTGGCATTCTATTCAACATGTGGTTTTATTGCCTTTTAGTATTATTTTGTAATAGTTTCGGGGAATTCTGTAATGCTTTTTTCGTTACTGTTTATTGAGTCAAAACGATGCTTGTCTTGACATATGAGTGTGCATTGCTGGTTTGATTGAACGATTAGGTAACCCTGGCACATCTCAAGGACAAGCCTGCACCGTCTACACCAACTGCGTCGTCCTCAAGTTTCAGTGCCAGCAGTGGTGTTCGGTCTGCGGCAGCTAGATTATTGGGAGGAAGCAACGGAAGCCGGGCACTTAGTTTTGTCGGAGGCAACGGTAGTAGCAAGAATAATGGAGGGAACAGTAGGATAGGTTCCATTGGAGCCTCCAGTACAAGTAGTTCAATGGCTAATCCAAATTTTGATGGGAAAGGGACGTATCTTATATTCAACGTCGGTGATGCAATTTTCATTAGCGACTTGAATTCTCAAGACAAGGTATATTATTATTCGGACTTTGATTGTTTTTAAGAATTTTGGATTCACTTCATGAGGTGTTTCTTTGTTGCGTGTAGGACCCCATAAAGTCTATTCACTTCAGTAACTCGAATCCAGTGTGCCATGCGTTTGATCAAGATTCTAAGGATGGGCATGATTTGCTCATTGGTTTGAACTCTGGCGATGGTAAAGAAGTCTTTGCTAAAATTTAAATTTTCATGTTTTAAGGAAAATCAAGTGTTATGAATTTATTGTTTCTGTGCATTATTGTAGTCTACTCAGTGTCACTGAGACAGCAATTACAGGATGTTGGTAAAAAGCTTGTTGGGGCCCTGCATTACAACAAAGACGGTTCAGTCAATAACAGGCAAGATATGATTATTCTATCCCTTGTGCTCTTTTAATTATGGGTGCTAATTTTTCTCAGAATTGTTGAATGGCCTAATTTTCAAGAGTTCTTTTTCTTTATGCAAAGAGTAGTAGGCAATTGGAATTACGTACAATTCTGAATTTTGAGTGCTTCGTGTGCTGATACACATAAGAGGGAGAGATTCATTCTCGAATGTTGATTCTGATGAGTCAACCTTATAAGCAACAACCATTTTTTCTTTTAGAAATCTCTGGGTATTGATTGAGCTCGTAGGTCAGTTTTCAAGAATAGATTATAAATTAATATTATGCACCGGTGGTTCGACTTAGGTAATTTATATACTTTGACTGTCACTCTGTAATCAAAATGAACAATATAGGTCGTGCTAGTTTCTGATTTAATGGGTGTCCTAAAGAGTCTGGTTATGGAAGATTTGCTATTTCTATTAAATGATTTGAATTACTTCAAAAATTAAATATTCTTAATTTATGATTTGATATTAATAAATACTTTCCTTTTCATTGAAACACTTTCCAATTTTCTTTCCTAAACTAGTGAGTGAGTAAGGCGCTCATTAGAATTCAGGCAAGGTTATTTATTGTTTATGTTGTTGTGGTTGCCGATAATGATGCCTATTACGTTGTGTACATGCTCATTATTACTCACATATCCTGATTCCTTCCTATCAAACCCTATTTAAGAGTAGATGGAAGGTTTTTTTGTTTCCTATGGGTTCTTTCAGGATGTCATCCTGAAAACTAAGAAAGATACTATTTCAGTTTGTGAAAACACGTTGAGATGTGCAAATTTTTTTTGTTTGAATGTCTTGGTGAATGGTGATCCTGGACATGGTGATTTGTCTGTTATGTGAATGAAGATTTGATGCAACCATGATCCCAAGGCTCAGGTACCATGTCACTTTAATGTGACTGGAAGAATGGTTGTTAAACTATAGTGTCAATTCATAAACTTGTTAACTAGCTCATTCCTGCAAATTGGCCTGAGTTGATTGTAAAGTCATTTCTTGGTGAACTCTGAGGCGAGATCGCTTATAATTCCAAGTTCATATGCGAGTTGGCAGGTCGACCTCCAAGTCCATTTTATAATGGTGCTGCACCATGTAATTTCTCCAAGTAGTATTGCCTGTTATGTCACCCTTGGCTGGAGTGCTCATTTAGAACCCCACTTTTTGATTATCCCTTACTATTTGTGATTGATGCTACTGCTGCTAGATGTTTTTCTGCCATTTTTGCTAGTTGCTTCATTGCTGATGCTGCTAGCTGTTTCATTATTGCTTGGTCTGTGAGAAAAGTGCATCACAGAAGTTGGCAACCTTGAGTGAAGCATGCTTATGAGATACTAGTCTCATAGATTTTCAATTATTCATCTTTCTTCAATTTTTACAATTTTAGAATTCCTTTATCCCATCCTTTTCAATGTCTATTTGTTCTTTAAATTTCGACCAGAATTAATTATAAATATAAAAATGATAGTTAATTATGTCTAAACATTTTCTATGATAATGACTATGGTTAAGGATTTATTCTTTTCGATTATTTGATGCCTTTTAGAATAGGGGTCCTATTCAAATCCAGTAGACTAGTTGGCCTAAAAAATGCTCTGAATTGAGTCAGAACATGGTTTTCCCAGTCAGTGGAAAAGTTTGTTTGATGGTATGCACGAGGTTTGTCTTAAATGTATTATTTAACTTGGTAAATTATGTGAATGTTGATATCAGTGGTTGTAATGCTTTGCATTGAGTGGTAGAGAAGTTAGAGATCAGTATCTGAATTGTGAGTTGTTATAATTGTATGGCTAACTTCTAGAGCTTTAATTTAATATGTTGGAATGTTTTGCCAAAGATTCTGATTGAAACTCTTAATTGGTGCATTTTGAATTGAACAGTCGTTGTACATGCATTGCTTGGGTGCCTGGAGGTGATGGTGCTTTCGTTGTATCTCATTCTGATGGTAATTTGTACGTGTATGAGAAGGTAAGTATCGATTATCAGTGGAGAATCTTATTTTATGGTTCACTAAGAATGTGATATTTCTTATAGTAAGTTGAGATGATATGTAGCTTTTCTTTCCCATTTCAGAACAAAGATGGTGCTGCTGATTCTTCTTTTCCAGTTGTAAAAGATCAAACTCAATTTTCTGTTGCCCATGCACGTTACAGTAAGGTATTGAGTTTAATGACTTTTTGTTTTCTAAATAACTTACTGCTATAAAACTTACTTTCCCCCCCTTTTGATCTAACTATATATTTTAATTTTTCTGTTGTGAATTAAGCCTATATCACTTGTTAGTAATGACTGCTTAGTTCTTGTAGAACTTTGCAGCTTTCTCACTCAATACTTTATTGGCAATACTACTAATACATCCCTAGGCATAATTAGTTTTTGGATGATATGAACTCTACAGCTTGTAGTTCTGGAGAATATGTTTTCTATCCTTTTTTGAAAAATGTTGACTTTTGCAGAGTAATCCCATAGCCAGATGGCATATATGCCAGGGTTCAATTAACAGCATTTCTTTCTCAATGGATGGAGCATACTTGGCAACTGTTGGACGAGATGGTATATCCAATTTTATCCTCACAGCATGAAATATCTACTCGTTTCCAAGTCCTTAAAAGTATAACATCTCAATTTATTTTACTTGCTGCGTCCAGGTTATTTGCGAGTGTTTGATTACTCAAAAGAACAACTTATCTGTGGCGGGAAAAGTTACTACGGTGCTTTGTTATGCTGTGCGTGGAGGTTAGGCATGCTTGGCTCTAGTCAATTTATTAATGAAAATGGCAATTATGGATCTTTCCTATTTCTTTTGTTTGCCTTTTAATCTAGAGCTTATAAAATATTAATACATTAGATTTTTTTATTGATTCTTATTTCTTTGTATAGAAATTCATAATTGAAAATCTGCTTTGACAGCATGGATGGAAAATATATTTTGACGGGAGGGGAAGATGATTTAGTTCAAGTTTGGAGCATGGAAGATCGGAAGGTTGT
>Ga0209389_1005927_pt1 | contig 10516 bp, 6 predicted proteins | sample CowpearedBW_FD_187526 | JGI IMG/M metagenome (GOLD analysis project Ga0209389, IMG submission 187526) | Root nodule microbial communities of legume samples collected from California, USA - Cow pea red BW (SPAdes) (version 2) | ecosystem: Host-associated > Plants > Roots > Nodule | place: USA... | reverse complement strand
CTAATCACAGGCCCAAACCAAAAACTATAAATAGAAGCCCAAGGTAAGTTGTTAAGGACCTTCAACTCGCATTTTATTACAGCATTTACTGCTATCTACTGATCGGTCTTAAACTGACTTAAGCATCGGAGCCTTTTAGACAGGTACCCCGATCGCCCGACCAAGCGAACGGGAGGAGAGCCGAGCTACGGAGCGAAATGCAGGACCTAGATGTTAACTGTGGGCAAATCCGAGAAGATCTTGACTGGACGACCAAGCAACAAGAGAAAGAACTGTATAAGCTCGCTAAGGAGGACGTCAGACAAGAGGAGAAAAAAGGTAATTTGAGTGTTGATTGTAGGTGCTTGGTCGCCACACCCGAAACAGTTACAAATTACCTTAATTCATGAAATTAGGATTCTCAATTCGTGTGAATATCTATCTAGACATAGATCAATGTATGGTATAAAAAAGATGTAAGCATGCACATGCATGCACATGCATGATGAGTGAATTATGGAATAAATTTGTTGAGGACATGGAGCCAAATTCTTGAGAAACAATCACAATAATTTATTTATTATGATGAAATTAATTGAAACCATTTTATCATATTATCATATTAAATGTTTGGATAGTTGATGTCATCTTTATGTAATGATCCTGTATAATTATATTATATTATATACATACAAGAATTCATAAAAGAAACTAACTTATTAATCTATATATTTCTTTAAAGAATTCATATATTTTTCTTTAAAAAATATTTTAAATTATGAAAATTTTGTATGACCTCTTTAAATATTTGTCCAAATCGAAGGTCGAATTTAAGTTTAATTCTATAAAGTCAGTTTGTAAATTGAGATACGTACTTTACTTATATATTATAAAATTGTCTAGATTATCTTTGTGAAATTGTCTTTTCTAGATTATCTTATTTTGACGTGAGATTTCTAACGGAGTTAAATATAAAATCCATTTTTAACACTTTTACATCATGGAAAATAATCGTAGAAGCATAAGCAATAAGAAATTGTTTGAAATTATGAAACAAGAGGGAGATCGGTGTGTTTATACATAGAACTGTCACATTTGGCCTATTTTTGCCGTGTTTAGCTTGATGACAGAGACATTTTGAAAGTAGAATACCACAACTTCAATCTGTATAAAAGGACCCTGCTGGAACCAACTGTTTGACTTTAGTTACACAAAGAGGACCTACGATAATGAATCCAATGCTTTTAATCTTCACCATAGTCATAGCTATCTACCATCATTACTTAAACAATAAATACTCAAACTTCTACCTTCCTTTACTCTCCCACCAGAAAAATTTAGAGTAAAGTGTATTCATACAACGGTTGTGTAATTGCACTGGCTTAAGCCTAGCAGAGTCAACTAAGTGCATCATTAGCGTAGCGGAACAGTTCAGTTACTTTATTGGTAAGTAGAAAAAAACCAACCAAGCACTATGTGGGGCATGCTCCAGAGTGAAACAATAATCAATCATCTCCGTTAAAATAGCCTCAAAACCTAATCTTTTTTTTCACTTTCTTTGCCATTCATTCCTATCATGCTTTCTCCATTTTCTGCCCACCATGAACAAGCATCCCAGGTGGTGGTGAAGTTGTTCTATCACCGTAGAAAGTGATTTTCACAGTCATACATCATTTTCTGCACATGTCTTTTTTTTATGTAGGATGGTATTGAGCCTGCAATACATAGGGTCTGCTAGATTAATGCTGTTATGGCTTTTGAAGATGGTTCCAAAAAGGAGCTACAGAAAGTTGGTCTTGAAATCTCCAACCGTTTTCCTCTTACAAGGACTACTCTTGCATCTATGGAGTCCTTGTCTTTGCCAGTGGTACTGTAAACTCCTTCCTTACTCTGTTTTTGCAGTTTTGAAATTGACCATGAAATTGTTTCTGATTTCAGTTTGGTTCTTGAGTTGAAAACAGGTTCAGGAAGTTGTTCTTTCTGCTGATATGCAATGTGAGAAGTGCCAGAAGAGGGTAGCTGATATTATTGCTAAAATGAATGGTAGGCCTCTATTTTACATTGAGTGTGGATTAGTGATTGCAAAATTTGGACATTGTTTTATGATTGGCTTTGAAGCTCTATAGAGAACTGAGAGATCTCACCGTTCTTGTTGAGGGTTAGTATGACTACTTGTTTGCAGAGAATTGACTGTTTGGTATTTCATATGACTGAGAAATTCAGAATTTCTAACTAATTATCTTTTACACTGAGAAATGGTTAGAGAGGAAAAGTTCATTGGCCCATACTGTTTTTGTTGTCACATTTGATTAGGGTGGCATGTGTTTCGGCTGCAAGGCTGGGGAACACTGTTATTTATATCTGTACTCTGTACTAAACCAACAACTGTTATTTCTTCTGTTTTTGGTCTTTTTCTTTTTGCAACTTTGTTACCTTCTTATTTGTGTTGGCCTTTTCCCCCAAACATTATGCAAGTTCAACAAATTTAAAGTAAAAGTATTTTAATTTGATACAAGTATTTTACATTTATTAAATGTTATTGGTCTGGTGTATCATGGAATGGAGGTTAAAACTTTTTTTACAAACCACCATACAATTTTATTTGGAAATTAGGATTTGGATAAAGAAACTATGTATATGGTAGATCATACTTCATAATATAAAGTAATATTTATTTATTTATTTTGGTATTGAAGTTGTACTTTGTTTAGGACGGTTTTAATGTCCTTTAACATTTATTTAGAAATTATGGTTAAAAAATAGTATTTTAGTTATTTATTTATTTATTTAAAGTGAAGTTGTGAGCATTTTACATTAGAGTCATATTTACAAAGAATACTTTAATTGAAAAAAAAAGTTAAAATAAGCTTTATTTTATTTGTCAAGCATAATTGACCTTTAAAAAAAAAAAACAAGTCCACAATTGCACTTATTTTACCATAAAGAATGTTTAAGCATTATCTTTGATATAACCTTTTGTTTCTTAGAATTAGCATTGCGCTTATTTTTTATTTGGACAATAAACAAATGAGATTAAAATTTGAAACACCTTTTTCTATTTAATATTTTTGAGATGTAATTCTAATGGGCAGATGTTATGATTTTTCAGCAGAAACGGAGTCAGTGGTGGTGAATGTGTTGGAAAAAAAGGTGGTGCTTACTTTTAGATTAACAACTATTGGTAAAGTAGTCTCTCAACAAATTACTCCTCTCCCTAAATTTGCAATTATCAAAAGGATATTTCGTTTTTCACGGAGCTAAGTATCGCTTTCAAGAGACCCACATGAGCATAAGATTTTTGTAATTTGATTTCCCCATGTACAGCAAAAATTTACTGCATTTATGATTGAATTTCTTTTGTAATTGCCTCTCACTGAATCAGCCTTGTTGAGATACGGACATTCCAAGTGATTTTTTGGTCTGTTTATTTTAGAGGAAAACATAATTAATTTGATTAAAACAAATTTGAGGAATATGTAACAAAGTTAACCTTAATTTCAGATTTGTCTCGTTTGAGTGTTAAAAAGTCTCTGGTGAGCCGAATTATTTTGTCTGGTCAATTTCTTTGGTGCCCTCTGTAAATAATGTTTGGTGTATCATAACTAGGGTCACTCAGTGTTACACAACATCCTGGTCAGCATCTTTAATTAGCTGAATTCCAGTGTATGTATTTTTTATAATTCCATTAAGTATAAGTACACAAACATGACTTTTTTTCCTCTTAAGCTATCTTATTCATCTATTTCACAAATACTCGCAACCTCCATTTCATTTCGCTTAATTTTTACTCAACACCAAACTATTTCATCTAGTTTACAAATAAAAAAAGCCTGATCTCCAAATATTTTAAGGTAATCAATCTAAACTTTAATCACTTCCATTTGATTTCATCGACCATGTAGTGATAAAAGTCCTTCTAAGTATCAAGCTCGTTGTGCATACATGCACTTCAAAAAATTAAAAATAAGGTGTGCCGAATAAGTAAATTTTGTTTTAATAAATCAAAAGTTCCATTTTTTTTTCAAAAGAAATAACATCAGCACTCATGCACATCTTATTTTATAGTTACAAGTAGTGCAGTACAGAATCTATGTAGCAAACCTTATTTGTCTTACTATGAAGTGTTTAACCTATTATTACATAATTTTTAAAACAAAACAATCTTAAATTTGTTATATGTTCCTATAGTTGTAACGTATTAAAGTTTTATTATAAAATTGAAATACTCCTTGCATTTTTTACATTATTAAAATCAGTGAAAATAATGCTTCCGAAGAGTTTGATCTATAACAATTATTTGTGGTATTAGATAATTATTATAATCTAATTTAAATATCTAACATTAAAATTAAAATAATAGTCAGAATTATTCATAATATTAACATTAATTGATTTAGAAATGGGTAATGAAATACTACCACAACTCTAAATATCGTATTATAAATTACCAAATATATTGTTTTAGAACTAAAGACTACTTAGAAGTTGAGTAAAAAGCAAAAATCGAAGAGACGGTTCTACTATTCCCACTCACTTACATCACCGCTCCACTGCCGATCAAACCATTTATTATGGGTCCACCAACTCCACCAGATCGTATTTTTATTTCCATATCTAGATCATGCACGAGGACCTAGTGTTTTTGCCCGGTTATTAGGACCGGCAAGGCCAGAATTCTGCTCAGATAACTTCCCATGCCTAGGATTTCACACATGAAATATAGCAAACTATCCTAAAATATCTTTGTTAGCTGTCCCAATATTCCCTCAAAATACCAGTATTACTTACCTGAAAAACCGCCACCATTGGATCCATATAAACGACTAGATAGCACCTGCTTTCCTTTTGGATACTTCACCAAAAATGGTTCATGAAACATGCTATTTAAGCTACACATCCAAGAGATCGAGATATTGAATGAATAAACGGTTCACAGATATCATGCGAAAGAGTTTTCTGTAGGTACACAATATACACATCCGAGGACAATCTCGTTTCAAAAGCTTACCATTGATTTGTACAGCCAAGGTATATCTACATTACTACGTCAATATTTGAGATAGGTCTTACGTTTCTCCAAGATACATTTTATACAATTATCCAAGAAAATAGGAAGCGGTAGTCAATAGGAAGTCGTTTCAAGTTTCAGAACTCCTAAATTGGTAAAGCTATAGCAATCAAGTAAAGCTTTTTCTCACTGGGTGAGGCAGGTCTGCTTTGTTCTCCAGTATACAACATTTACCGAAAAATGGTAGTCTCATCTTTCCAATTTTAGAATAGTCATAAATTAGTAAGATATGGCAGTCATGTAAACCTTGACTCTCTCTTTTGCTACTTAAATTGCAAAGCCGTTTTATTTTCTATTCATTATCAAATTAAAATATAAAAAAGCTAAACTGACAGCTAAAGTGTACATGCATTGAAGCCAGCCCAAGACTGCAAAAGAATTGACCAACCTTTTCTGCCCAGACTCTGTTGAGATTTTAGTATTGTCTCTGCTGAGTTTTCAAAATATACTAATATTGGAATATTAAAAAAGCTTTCAATATGTTCTAAAATATCAAAAGTCTATTTTGTAGGCACGGCAGAAGGGCATCACCAAAAAACCCAACAAAAAACTCCAAATTCAGTCTATGATGGAAGCCATGGAGAATGCATAACAAAAAAGACTGCAAAAATAAATTTAAAACGACAGGATCATAGACTGGAATCAAATCTTGAAAGAATTTGATTCAGTGTGTTTCACATAGTCCTTGAACTGAAATTTTTATTGGAAACAACATAGGTTTAATTAAAAAAAAGCAACGTGTTTCAGAAGTTCAAAAATAAAAACACTCAGCACAGTATCATTGAATTGATGGTGAACATAAATATATGCATCGAGAAACATGAGTGAAAAAGAAATGACGAATATCTAAATTGAAGAACAGAAAGAATAAGCAAAGAAAATAACACGTTATAGCATCATGGCAGCACCATAACGATAATTTAACAGCATTGAGTTATTTTTTAGTCCCCTTATGGTGGCATCCCAACCCTATTCGCGACCATCTTCTTTCACTAAATTCTACTAAATTTTAAAATACGTATGCGTATGTCATCCCTACAAGAAATGAATTCCACTGACAAATAAAACTCAATTCCATTCTAAAAAATAAATAAAACATGAAATCAACGTGCTCGTCAATGAATCACAAGGAAAAGAACAAGATTGGCCAATAAAAAACAATATTAGGTGTTTAGGACAACATGAAACATGAGCATAGCAAAAAACACAATTTAATTAGAAGAAACAACTCAGGAAGTAAGGCACACTGCCCGGCAATCAAACCTAAGCGCCATCTACATTCAACATAGGAAACAAGCAGCAAGAAAGTTTTAACGCAAATTGCAAATGGATATTCCACAAATTCAGAAACAGGAATAAAGACTAGGTTCACATTGTACAAAACTGGATGCAAAGGACCATCAATGCCTTCAACACTTACAATGATGAGAAAGGACTTGGACTTGAACATACTTACAAAAATTGCAGGACCAAGATGCAGTACCTAAGATTTAAAAATGAAATAAGAATCAGATTCATTTTGCAATTTTAATCCATACCACAAGCTTAACAGAACAATAGTTTCTGAATTTGAATTGCTCACCGTAAAACGAATTTGCTTCAAGAACATAGCCAAAGACATCCAGTGGAATTGCCTCCAAAATGACCCGCCATGGATAAGATGCAACACAAGTTTATTAGGATATGTGTATGGGTAAATTTAAGGGAAAAAAGTAATAATAAAAATAACACAAGACAACAGATGGAAAGGCATGCTCAAGTACAATTCAAGAAATAAGATATCAACACACCTAAGTCATGACTGAAAACAAAAAGAAATATGGGGAAAAAGCTGTTGCTTACGAATTCGACCATGAAACATTTTAAAAGACAGTAAAAACTAAGCGTATGGCCTAGTGGCACATGTATCTAGAAGCAGAAGCAGGTTCAACACTGACCACTTCCCTCCCCTTAACTCATGTACCCAGCTAACAACAACAATTAACGTGAGTACGTGCTCAAACAGCACCAACAACCACTGGTTCTCCTAAAAAAAATAGACAGTTCAAGCTCATTGAAATAAGTTCCTACTCGAATGTGGTAGTTATTCTATTACCACTGTTAATAAAAATGGAAATCAAAACTCATTCCAGCACGGTGAAATTAATCTCCCAATAAACAAGCCAAGGTACCTTCTCCTGGGTTCCTTTTAAGCATCTAAGCATGAAGGGATGCCTCAAACCAGTTGTGTCCTGAATGAGAAACTAAATTAGAATCTCCAGAATCCAAGGAATATATATGAATTGACAGTAATAAAGAAAACCAAGGGTGACAAGAATATAATCTATGCAAATAGTATAAGCAAAACAAAATAAAAGTTACACAAAATTGAAAAGAGTGAAGAAAGAATGAACCAGCCTATCAAAAAATACAAAAATTAAACTTTCCGAGAATGTAATTGGAAGAGGAATGTTTGAAGTACAAATACAGCTACACTAAAGGAAACTGCCATTGGCAAGTTGTCTTACAATAGAAACAGTACATTCCACTGAAAGAACCGCCAGTAAATTGTACGCCTGTAGGGAGACATCACCCTTTTTCACTTCAACATGCTGACAACTGTGATGACACTCCTTGGGCCATACACAGAAGATAGATAGTGCCAAATAAAATTAGAACCTCAACATCAGTTGGATCATTATGTACAAATATCAGTTTTGGGAGTCAATTTCAGCAACATTGTTCACTTGCCAGTGATGAATGGGTGGTTCAGAGCTTGTGACACTGTCAGCCTCTTGTCTGGATCCAAGACAAAAACTTTTTCCAGAAGATCCTTAAAGTTGGCTAACATTTTTGGATCCTCCCCGGTAGAGCCAGTGATGAGTGTCCCAATATCTTTTGGCTTGATGTTGAGAATCAGCCGCTTTATGGCCTATTGAGGAATATTTATGGCATCATTATTCAAACTAGTCAAAAAACCCATTCACCATTGATAATAGACCAGCTTGAAATACAATCTAAAGTCTGCCTTACCTTTTTTGTCACAGGATCTTCCTCGGTTGCAAGAAAATTCAGGTCCTGATCAAAATGTTGTTCAGTAAATGCTCCCTGTAAGGAAGATAATAAAAAAATAAGTGGATATCATTAATAATAACAAATTTATTTACACCAAAAGTTGAATTGAAGGTACAGCCACATAAAAGGAGTGATTTAGGAACTAAAGTCAAAATAGATACACAATATCAAACTTGTATCAAGTATTGAAATAATCCATACTCAATAACCAAACTGTGGCTGGACACTAATAAAAAATAAATAAATAAAACAATAAATGTATACCTTTCGTAACATCTTCTTTGGAAAAGGGCCTTTCAGTTCCATGTGAAGTCGTAGCATGTCATTGTTAGTAAGCCCAGGGAAAAGAACCTTACCTACATATAACTCGTACAAACAACAGCCTACAGACCAAATATCCAACGGATGATCGTATGCCAAGCCAAGTACTGCATACAAACATTCAAAAGCCCAAACATTTGGCAACCATCAGACATTCAACAAGAAAAAAGCAGTTAGGAATCACAAAATCGTAAATAGAATGAATGGAACTTACTTATTTCTGGGGCACGATAAAAACGACTCACAAGATATGGTGTAACTTCATTTTTACCAGCAAACATGGCATTACCAAAGTCACAAAGCTTCAAAACATTTTTAGCCTCGTTTACCTTATCAGAAGGGAAAATTGAAGATAAAAAAGTTAGACTATAGATTTTTTTCTTGAAATTATGGCACAAAACTATGAAAAAAGTTATAAAAGCAAGTATTTTAGGGCATACCAACATATTATCTGGCTTTATGTCACAATGAAGAACACCACAGTTCCGGAGATGCTTCAAGGCAATAAAAAGCTGTTTGGCGTATGCTCTCACAGCTGTTAGCCTAAGGCCAATATTGCGACCAAACTTCTTTAAAACCTCACGGAGATTCATATTAAGAGATTCAAAAACTAAACAAAGATGATTCCTGTATCTAAAACTTGAAAGGAAACGAACACAATGACGTTTATCATCTGGATCTGCACCTACTAATTTCTTCAATATGACCAATTCATCCATACCAGCCTTGTACCTGGCACGTCACATATGTAGAACAGTGAGCAAAAAATCAAAAAACGACCCAAAAGAAAAAGAGCTCACTGATGATTCCCAAGAAACAAACATCACTCACATGGTGTCATTATTACGAATTATTTTTATTGCTACTTCCTCTGGCTCACCATTTCCCACCTTCAGATTCTTTGCCCGAACAACTGTTGAAAAGACACCCCTCCCATGTGCAGCAGCGACTTCATATCGGCCATCAAGTATTTCACCAATTCGATAGCCTGCATAACAACGTCACAGCATAACACAATGAACAGAAAAACAAATGTATCAGAGAAATTCCAACAATTGCAAGAAAATCTGATAGCCCCCAAAGATTCTACCATATGTTAACAGGTTTCGACAATAGATCCATGGTAAATGCCACAGGTAAATAAAGACGTGTAACATGTCAAAACAGACCACTCTGGGTCTTAAATTGCACCATTTAGGCAAAAACTAAAAGATAGTTGAAGCTATTTCAACTTGGGGGGGAGGGGGGCAGGGGGAACTTGCATTCATGTATTGATTATCTCCAGTCATTCCTTCCAAAAACAACAAAATTAATGTAACATCTTTGATATAAAACAAAAAAAAAATTAAAAATAAATTCAATGCTGTTACATTTTTGAAAGAACAAATATAAAGACATGTTAACAATAGCCAACCAATAAATAAGTTATGTAAACAACTAATAATGTTTCCGGCAAAGACAAGCCAAAAAATATTCGTCAAACTCTCAGGTCTCAATACAACAAATTAAAAGAAAGTTAGGAAAACAGATACATAAAATCCAACGAATTACTTACTGTAGTATCCCTCTGCATCATCCCAGTTGTCATGTAGGCCAACCCTTTCAATCATTAAACCATCACCTTTTCCCTGAAAAAGAAGGTAGTACATCTTAATAGTTAAGGTAAGAGCAAACATATGAATAAACAATTATGGTTTAACGTTTAAATTCAAGAAAAAGATACTGAGCATAATTCCAGAAGCAACTGTAATAAGTGTGGTGAAATTGTATCGAAGAGTGTATGTGATGGAAAATATACAGAAACCAGATATATTAGATCCATCCATAACGAGAAACGATATCACAGTATAGTACATTCCGTGTCTCAACACTCTACTATGAAGTAATACACTACAATTCAGGGACACACATAATACAAATTAGAATAGTATGACCAGAACACTTACTGATTTTCGAACTCCCGTTGGTGTCTCCCCAAATATATCGTCACAGTACTTGTCCTCTGATCTTTCACTCTGTGAGTATGACAAATGAAATTAAAAAATCCACCAGATATATATATATATATATATATATATATATATATATATATTT
>Ga0209389_1005921_pt1 | contig 10522 bp, 7 predicted proteins | sample CowpearedBW_FD_187526 | JGI IMG/M metagenome (GOLD analysis project Ga0209389, IMG submission 187526) | Root nodule microbial communities of legume samples collected from California, USA - Cow pea red BW (SPAdes) (version 2) | ecosystem: Host-associated > Plants > Roots > Nodule | place: USA... | reverse complement strand
TGGTAGCCGCAAATGCCTTCGTGTAACTCCTTAATGATATACTACGCTTGTTCTGCAGTGACACATTTGAGAAACGGTTGGTCGTATCCGCGTTTGTAGAGGTCATCGCCTATCATGGTATACCTGGCGGCCTTAGCCAGCCAAAGTTTTGTCAGTATCTTGGGGTGGGTTGCCGGTTTGGAGGTATTGGATATAGGGGGTGGTCGAATTGTGGGTTTGGGGAGGGGTGGTATTATCGGCTGAGGGTGGGTTAGGTTATGGCAGGTATTTGTGATAGAGGGTGTAGATAATGTTTGCTGTAATAGGGATCGGTTGCGGCTTTTTAATTTGGTGCTGGCTAATTTGGAGAGGACATCGGCTCTAATGTTGTTGGTCCTGGGGATGTGTTCGATGCGGACTCGTTCAAAGGCGGATTGAATGACTGTGCGGACCAGATGGTAATATTGTAGAAGGATGGGGTCTTTAATCTGGAATTCGTCATTTAGGTGTCCTACAGTAAGCTTGGAGTCAGTTTTGCACGTTAACGTTTTGACACCAACTTTGCAGGCAAGAGAAAGGTCGGCGAGGATGGCTTCGTATTCGGCTTGGTTGTTGGATGTTTTGAAGGCAAAATGGAGGGATTTCTCAATGAGGATATCGTTAGGCCCTTCTAACACAATGCCAGCACCGAAACCTTTCAGATTTGAGGAACCATCTACATGAAGTGTCTACTAGTCCTCTGTTGGTGTTTGCTGGAGGTCACTAACAAAATCTAGGAAGCATTGGGCTTTGATGGAGCCATGGGGCTCATAACGAATTTTGAATTCCGACAGCTCAACGGCCCAGGATGATATCCGTCCTGCTAGGTCTGGTTGTTGCAATATCTTTTGGATTGAGTAGTCGGTTTTGACGGTGATGCTGTGGTTTTGGAAGTATGGGCGTAGGTGACGAGCTGCGTGAACCAAGGATAGGGATAACTTCTCCACCATTTGATACCTGGTTTCAGGATCTTGCAGCATCCTGCTAACGAAGTAGACATGATGATGCGTGCCCTCTATATCTTGGACAAGCGCGGCACTAACGGTATGGTCAGTGGCAGTGATGTACACTAGCAAGGGTTGGCGAGTATCCGGCTTGTGGAGGATAGGTGGTGAGGTGAGAGTGGTTTTTAGTTTCTGAAATATTTGTTCACAGTCGTCTGTCCACATGAACTGGGCGGATTTCTTGAGGAGTTGGACTTTGGGTTGGGTTTGTTCAGCCAATTTGGGTAGGAAGTGGGAAATGGCTGTAAGGCGGCCTATGAGGCGTTGGACCTCTTTGATGGTAGTGGGACTGCGCATTTCGATAATTACCTTGCACTTTTCGGGATTGGCTTCTATACCGCGCTGGGTAACATAAATCCGAGAAATTTACCGCGGTCGACGTCGAATACACACTTGTCAGGATTGAAGCGAAGGTTGTATTGGCGTAACGCGGAGAAGACCGCCGAGAGGTTTTGGGCATTAGTCGTTGGTAGGTTGCTCCAGCGTTCTTAAGACCAAAGGGTATAACTTTGTAAAAGTAGTTGGCGTCATCCGTGATGAAGGCAGTCTTGTTCATATCAGATGCAACCATAGGGATTTGGTTGTATCAACGAGTCGGTCGATATTGGGTAAGGGGTAGGCATCTCGAGGACAGACCTTATTTAGATCTGTGTAGTCTACGTACATCCGCCTTGCCATTGGTTTTCTTCATCAAGACTACATTAGAAAGCCAAGTGGTGTATTGAGCTTCTTCGATGAATCCTGCGCTCAGTAACTTGTCGGCTTCGGCTTTAGTTGCTAGGCATCGTTCTTCGCCAAGTTTGCGTTTTTCTGGGAGATGTAGCGGGCTTCTTTGTAGATGGATAGCTTGTGGGATGCTACTGGGGGGTCTACCCCAGGTAAGTGAGTGGTTGACTAGGCGAAAAGGTCCGTGTTGCTGACAAGGATAGGTATGATGATGGCACACTCGTCAGAGTTCAAACCGGTGCCTAAGTTGATGGAGTGGCCATTGGGAAGCTCTAGAGGGGAGGTCTCTTCAACAGGTTCGAGACGAACATCCCGGCCCACTCTAGGGTCTAGATCTTCGCCTAATAGGGCGATGCCGGAGCCAGGTGGTCACTCAATGTGGTTGGTTTGCTGGATTGGGAGTTGTGGGCGCAGGCTGGCCATGTAGCATTCGCGTGCCAGGCGTTGGTCGCAGTGGACGGTGAAGATGTCGCCAGAAGGGGAAGGGAACTCCATGGCCAAATGGGGGGTGGAGACGACAGCGCCGAGAGTGTTGAGCGAAGGACGGCCTAGGAGGACATTGTAGGATGTGGGCGCGTCGACGATAAGGAAGCAGATGGGAATGGTTTTGGTTTGGGTTCCATCACGAAACACGGTGTGAAGGTCGATGTAGCCGCGGATGTAAACTTGTTCGCCGGAAAAGCCATAGATTGGTTCGTCATATGGGACCATGGCATTGTCCGGGAGCTGGAGTTTTTGATAGGTGGCCCAGTAGAGAATGTCAACAGAGCTGCCTTGGTCGACAAGGACTTTCTTAACAGCGTAGTTTTCGATTTCAACAGTGATGACCATGAGGTCGTCTTGTTGGTGGTCGAGGCCGTGAAAGTCGTCGTCTGTGAAGATAATGGGAGGCATGCGGCGTCTGTGGTGAGAATGGGTAATGTGGTTGATGGATTGAATATGGCGGAGGTGTTTCTTCCTGACAGAAGAGGTGGATCCTCCACTAGCGAAGCCACCAGAAATGGTGTTGATAGTGCCACATAGGGGAGGATCGGCATGGGTGATGTCGGTGCGGGCCGATTGGGGATCCTGGTTAGCGGGTTGGGCGGGGCGTTTGTCGTGGCGAGAGTCGTGTGGGGGGCGTCTGTGGTCAGATCGAGGGGGGTGACGGGATCGAGAGGGATGATCATCTCTACGGATGAAGCGGCGAAAGTGACCAGCACGTACCAGTTCTTCTATTTTATCCTGGACTGCTTTGCAGTCTTCTGTAGTGTAACCATGGTTGCGGTGGTAGCGGCAATACTTGGTCATATCGGCGTTAGGGGGAGTGATTGTCTTACGTGGTGGCAGAATGAGGTCAGCCTGTAAGGCCTCATTAAGGAGGCGGGAGCGGGCTACAGTAAGGGGGGCATATCTGGTAAAATGGGGTTGGCGGGATTCGCGTGGGCGGGTATCGGGGCGAGGGGGTTGCGGGGTTGGGTTGGTGGAAGTGGTGGCATAGTCATTGCAGAAATTGGTGTGGAGGATTTGCATTTCGTCCATGCGAACATAGTCGGCGTCACACAACTTGAGCTCGTGCATAGAGGCAGGTGGGTGGAGGTAGACATTGTTGGCGAAAGGGCCGGGTTGGAGGGTGAGTGCCATACATTGAAGGATCATTTCTTGGTTGAGATGTGGGGTTCGAAGGGCTGCCGTACTGAAACGATCAATGAACGCTCTGAGTGGTTCGCCTTGTTCTTGTCTAATGCCTAGGAGGGAGATTACGGTAGTTTGATGTGGGCGGCTGCCAGCGAAATGGGTGGAGAACATATAGGAGAGAGTGTCGAAGCTGTCGATGGAGTAGGGTGAAAAGGTTGTGAACCATTCTAGAGCAGGGCCCTTGAGGGTGGTAGGGAAGGTCTTGCAAAAGACTGCGTCCTGGGACGTGTACAGGGCGACATGGGTGATGTAGACTTTGAGGTGTTTGTCAGGGTCGGTTTCACTAGTGTAGCGGTCCAGTGTGAAGGGTTCCCACTGGGCAGGAACGGGGGTGTTGGCGATAAAATCGGTGAAGGGGTGGTGACGTTTGGGCTGGTGGGGTGGGAGCGGATGGGGAGGGATGGGATGGTGGATCAGAGTGGGGAAGGTGGAGGTGAAGTTGTGTGGGGGGATGTGGGTTGTCGGGAGGTATTGTGGGTTGTAGGGTGGAACATGTGTAGTGTGTAGGGTGGTGGGTATATTGTAAGGGATCTGGGTGGTGGGGAGGGTAGCAGCAGGGGTAGGGGCTGCGGTGTGTCCTGGTTGGGTGGAGGGGAAGTGAGTGGGATGGATGGAGGGAATGGGTGTTTGTTGGGTGGTAGTGAAGGTGTGAGGGGTGGGGTTGTATTCGCTTTCTTCTTCTGTGGGTTGGAAGGTTGGGGACCTTGCGGCCTCAGACGCCTCCTTGGCTTTTCCTTTCAGGGTAGGATCAGCTTCGATCTTTCGCCTGAGGCGAGAATTCTCTTGTCGTAGTGCCTCCATCTCATCAGCGCTGCATTTCTTCAAATTTGTCAACTTTTGTTGCATTTTAGCCTGGCCTTCTAGGATGGCGGTTAGGTCAGGGGTGATGTTAGCGGGTCCTGAGGGACCAGCATCAGCCTGCTTGTTAACTCCAGCTCTGATGTGGGTTGAAACCATCTTCAAAGAAAAATGGGTACTAAGGTGTTGTCTCGTGCCCCACGGTGGGCACCAATTGTTCCTGCAAAAGGGACTCCGAAGCTCAAGTGAGTCAAAGCTCTCAAAAGGTCAAATCAGGTGATTAATGGAGTAATGAATGCGTACCTTTAATTACTGGGGTCCACGTATATTTATAGAGTATTAATTATGTCTAGTTATGCCATGGGTCGGGCCCTAGCTTGGGCCTTAGTTTGGGTTGTAAGTGGGTCTCGGCCCTAACCCAGGCCTTTAGGTGGACTCATTGAATACTAGGGGGACTTTAATTTTGCTAAGTATATTGGGGTTGTCGGCCTAAGCCAACTACTTTCCTCAGCGGTTTGTGTTGCTCATACGCTGTCTTAGGCAGGTTGTTCCTCTAGATGTTTAGGTTACCGGTTTAGGCGGGTTAGGCTTAGGTCAGCCCAGCCTAGGCCGATTACTTGAATGCTTTGGTATATAGGTATTGTTTTATTACTATTTTGTTGAGTTGGCTTGGTGTGGTACACCAGTCCCCCAGCCTTGGCCGATATAGGTGTCGGTCAAGGGTGATATGTGTTGATATGCTAGAGGGACTGGCTAGGTGTGGTACAAGTCCCATATTATTAAAAAATTAATGTCGTAAGAATTTAAATATATTTCACTCCTTTAAACCTCCAAAAATATTTTTTAAAAACAAAATTATGTAAAAGTTTCAATTTTTAAAATATATAATACATTAAATATAACTACGATGTTAATGATATTATTTAGACTCATATGAATCCTCTAAATTTATATAATGATTAAAATTTAATCAAGATAAAGATAGAATTTTGTCTATTAAAGAAATAGGAGGGAGCACGTATCTTGAAGGAAAAGTGGGATCGCTAAGGAAGAGGCAGATTAACCTTGAAGTCACAACTTGGGTAAGTTGGTAACGTGCTTTTTGGACTTTTCCACTTTTTTGGATATGTTACTTAACATCATATGTCCGAAAGTTGCCAAACGGTGTTTTGTGAATGAGTATTGGGACAAAACATTATTTGTCATAAAAGATGTTCGGCTATGAATCATTCTTCTTTTTACCTTTTTTTTCTTTTTCTTGTTTTATGAAACCATAATTTGGTGTATTGTTCGTGGTATGTCATTCATTAGTCTATGCCTAAGCTACAAGGTTGTCATTTAGTTGGTTAGATTCTTGGAGAGATCAAACAAACCATTTTCTATACCATGGCCGGCTTCATTTCTTCTCAATCATGCAAGTTTGTTACAACTAACTTTAATTAATGTTCCTCACTCAATTACTTTCATCAACCACTTATTACTTCTTATGGATATGTTTATTCTAACCTTTCCAATACATAATTCTAGAAAATACTTGGAAGCATGAAATTAGTTTGTATATACATTTAGATGATTTTATATATACCAATTTATAGTTTTTTTGAGTGTGATTTCTTAAAATTTCTATTTTCAACTTGTATATAGATTAACTTTAATATATAGAAAAAAATAACTTTACTTTTTTTGTATTTTTATCTTCAAGATATTGTTATAGAGTGAACCACTCTTAAATACTAAAGTAAGTTAATTTAATTGATAATTAATACATTTAATTTTGTATAAATTTTGACAATTTTTACCATAACATTTGATTGTATGTTTTTCTTTTTACCATAACCAGAAGCTGAAAACCACTTGGATCAGTCTCGAATTAATTTTACCACTAAACATATGAAAAATAAAGCTTAAAGCAAATAAAACGTGATTAATTAGTGGTTGGGCTTCTTCTAATCAACTTCCCCTGTAAATAGAGGAATATGTAATAATGGTTAATAGGTTAATTTTCCTTAATAAAGAAGACTGAGACTATGAGTCATGCATCTAGGACTGTATATCAAGAGCCAAAGAAGTAAGTAAGGTCAAGTGGTCTTAGGGATTTTGGGTCCTGAAAGAACATCAAGCATCGAGTCTTCAAGAGTATTGTATGTTATGCTTGCTTTATTTTTTATTTTTTTCATACAACTTCTATTCTTGTAACATTATTTGACAAATAAAATATATTTTTTATTTTTTTAATATTATTTATATAAGGAAATTGTCTGTTTTTATTTGTTATCTTGTATATATTTGTATATTGTTATTTTTTTAGAAGTAATATCTTCAATAAGTCCCATTAAGAATCTATATTTATTATGTAATTAACATTTAATAATGAATAAGTTTGTTTGGTTTGCAAATTTTCAATTATATATTATCTTTTCAAGAATCTTGTATTTTCATTATTATATTAGAGAGTCTAAGGGCCAACCAAGGGTGTGTTTCGATTGGAGAGAGGATTGGAGAGAGAGAATGAGTGAATGAATTTGAAGAGATAGAGAGAGGATTGCACTATTGTTTGAATTAAGAAAGAAATGATATGGTTTGAGATGAAAGTTTGTGAAAAATTGTGTATGATGTGATGATTATGATAAACTAAAAAAATATTTTAATGGATAAAATTAGATGACTACCATTTTACCCTTAAAAATAAATGTAATAAATTTAAATATAAATAGTAGAAATTATTAAAATGAAATTGAAGTTATTATTTAAAATTACAAAAATATAATCTATTATTCTTATTATTGTGGAAGCATCAAAATTCATGGGAATAGATTTAGAAAACAACAAAATGATGGTCCAAACCTGAAGCCTTGAATCAGGTCCATACAGGCCCAAATATGGGTCCAACCTATAAATAAAGTAAAACTATAATTAATGTTCTATAAATACAGGTGGACCTCAGCAATTAAATGTACACAATTCATTAATATTGAAAACTGAGATTTGACTTTTAAGTTCTGGTTGACTTGATCGATGGAGTCCTTTTTGCAGGTAACCTCCAAAATGTCTCTTCCGACAACAGAACACGATGAGATATCGAATAAGATCGAAGAGTAATCATCCAAGAAATTCCAAGATTGAGTAAAGCAAGATTTTATGTCTCATGATAATTTGTTATTATTTTTGCGGAACAATTAATATCTTCAAACACATTTTTTTGTTGGTAGTAAGTTGAGACATGGCAACACATTTAAGATATGAATTAAAGTAGATATCTAACTCGTTTTGGTAATGTTACCTTAAACCACAATGGAAGTAATGGAAAAAATAAGTTTGCTTTTAAGTTATACTCAAATTTTCTGGCAACAAAAAACAGAAAGAAAGTACAAAAACAGCGTGGGACATAGTCACAGCAACCATGGGATTCAGTGATCAAATACATGAACATGAACATTGAACCCTTAGCTGGTGAAACACAGCCCACAGAAACCCACCAACCAACCATGTCTTAAAGATTTTCCACGCCTAATGAAACAGTATCAAAATTGGGATCGTTCTCTATGAATGTGGCCAAAAATAAAGTGTAAAAAGTGAAGATGAAGAGACCCTGAGCAGAGGGAAAAAAAACACAAGTAGGACTTTAAATGATACTTGTGAAAGCGAAATGAAAGTCTTATCCTATTAATAAATAAACCGTAGCATTACTTGGCCATCTTAATTGCGTGCTTATCAAAGTTATTTGCAGCTTAGTCAACATCCGGTTAATCCATTGAAGTCATCCAAATTTGGCGGCTAAAAATTGGAGTTAGTAAACCGAAAAAAAACCTTGGATTGTGTGCCCCAGACATGGATAACAATTGTTATCAAATATAAATGTACAAAGATTTATTTGGATAAGAAAGAATCTCAAAAGAGGAAAATTCAAAATAAATACTTTTTTTTTTCAAATTTTCTCTTGGAGAAAATTTTCTTAGCATATATGATTTGTGTACCGAAAGGAACTGTCTATGATTTCGTTTACCATATTGAATTGAAGAGTTGTTGAAACTTCCTTAAAATGTCAAAATCCACTCTGCACAAAATTCAACAACATCAATGATGAAATCATAGGGCACACGAATCCAACATTTATGCCCCATTAAAGACAGTAAAGGAAGCATCCCAAATAAAAATATCAGTACCATTAATCTCACAGATTAATTACTAATTAATTAACTTTTGAGACCAGCAAGACACGTATTCTTCCAGCTGTATTCATGTATATGATGAAAAGATAAAGTTAGATGCTGTGGTCTCACTAGATTTCTAGGCTATTTCGCAAAATCATTGCTCATCATATGTGGTTTTTCTGATACGTGTATGCTCTATGTACTTTAAAAGAAAATTTCAAAATGTAAAGGCTTTTCTTTTCTTTAATATTAAATCCAAATAGGATATATACCAAACCAAAGAGTGATCCTGAAAGTAATTGATTGGTTCAATGAATACTTAAATGCAATGATGGAAGACCATAATATATGATTAACAGCTAAGTCCACAACAACCCTTACCAATTGCAGCCTCACCAACTTGATCAAGCCAGTGCCTACCAGTTCATACAAAGTCAAGAAAACTATAATAGTAAAATATGCAGAACATTATTGCATACACAATTTCAATTAACTGTTTACCCCTTTTGCTTCAAACTCACAAACTCAAACTTTAACCCAGGAGCGTGATGTGGGCTTCAACAAATTGGCTGCTACACGCTTTGTCAACTAATAAATTTGACCACAAAAACAACAATGTCAACTGAGGTATCACCAAAAGATTAGAACTGCACCAGAATTCCGTGTGCACAAAATATCACAGAAACCAAAACCAAAACGCAGTCAAAATTCAAAAACCACCCACCATCGTTGTATATTATTATTATTCATGGCAATAGCAGACCCATCCTTGAACGAGTTTGGCACGTAGAAAACAAAACCTGGAATTGTTGATGGATAAATAAATAAATATGGCCACACATAACATATTTTTTTTAATGTTTCCATTATTTAATCTTATTTTCTTGCCGTCATCAACTACCATGAAAAGTCTTCTCCTTTCTTCTTCTCCCATCTTCCACCTTTCTCAACTTCATTTGCACCCTTTTAACTATCATCATCAATTGGGCACTGCGCATTGACGACAACAGCAACCATGGCTCTTTCTCCTGAAACGTTCACAACCAGAAAACGACGGCCCGGGGCGTCGTTTAACACTTCCAAGCTCAGCGACCTTAACCTTCTCTTCTCTCTGCTTCAGCTCACGGATCAGATATGTTCTTTAGACCTTAACAGCGCCGCCAACTTTCTCTTCAACCGCGCTTCATGTTCCGCCATCCGCAAAACGCAGCTCCTCAGTGTCGTTTTCGAAGACCTGATTCGGTCTTCCACCGCCAATCCTGATTCCGTTGTGGTTCCGCACTCTCTCTTCCTCTGCCTCGAAGAAATGTACATCGTTCTGCACAAAATCAAAACTTTGATTGAAGATTTCTCCAGCGGAAGCAGGTTCAATTTGCTCATGCAAATCGAAATCGTCGCCGACACCTTCCACAGGCTCACCGGAGAACTCTCCACGCTGCTCGACGTCTTCCCTATCCAGGAACTTACCCTAAACGACGACGTCCGGGACCTCGTTCTCCTCGTCAGGAAACAGTGCTCCGAATCCAGGCCGGTCATCGGAACGGAACAGATCAACCTTCGACGCGAGGTTGTTTCCGTCCTCGACCGGATCAAGAACGAGATCGTTCCTGATCAGGCGCATCTTTCGTCGATTTTCGAGAAACTGGAGATTCGTGACGCTTCGAGCTGCAGAGCGGAGATTGAGAACTTGGAGGAGGAGATTCAAAACCGGAGCGAGGAGCAATCGAAGGCGGATCTCGTAGCGTTGATCGGCCTTGTTCGTTTCGCGAAGTGCGTTCTCTTCGGCGCGTCAACGCCGTCGACGAGGAGCGTCAGTCTGCGACGGAGTCGGTCGTCGGAGTTTGCAGTTCCGGCGGATTACCGGTGTCCGATTAGCCTAGAGCTCATGCAAGATCCTGTCGTGGTGGCGACGGGACAGACGTACGATCGTGTATCTATCAAACTATGGATGGATTCAGGACACAACACGTGTCCTAAAACGGGTCAAACTCTATCACACACCGACCTAATCCCCAATCGCGTGCTGAGGAACATGATAGCCACGTGGTGTCGAGAGCAGAAAATCCCCTTCGAAGTGGAAACAGTTACAGGGAAACTCAACGGCGGAGTAACGAACAAGGCCGCGTTGGAAGCCACGCGTATGACGGT
>Ga0209389_1005908_pt1 | contig 10532 bp, 6 predicted proteins | sample CowpearedBW_FD_187526 | JGI IMG/M metagenome (GOLD analysis project Ga0209389, IMG submission 187526) | Root nodule microbial communities of legume samples collected from California, USA - Cow pea red BW (SPAdes) (version 2) | ecosystem: Host-associated > Plants > Roots > Nodule | place: USA... | reverse complement strand
TAGATTAAACCAAAGATGCTCTGGGTGCAAATTGGAAACCTGAAATTAAACAATAATTAATAATCGACCTAATTAATTAATTAATTCATCTTAACCCCTCTTTCTCATTCAGTAGAGTACACTGTTTATCCTTGATCGAGTCCTGGCGTATTATGATGTTGTCTAACTAACAACCTTGCATTGAAGAAAAGGTATGAAGAAACTATCTATTTGTTTATCTCTTTGGAAAGGGATGCATCAAAAACGAGTTTTCAGTGGTTGGAATGCAATTAGGGTTAGAGCACCATGACCTATTAGTGACAACCAAGTGGATAGCTGCTACTTTTCTCCTCTTTTTATTCCTAAAAAAATATGTTATAAACTATTGTTGATTGATATATTAACAAACTTTTACGTGATTTGTTGTAAACATAGATGGACTTTGGTATATATATGTAATATGTATATGGGGGGCATGTGCCCACTTAATTTCAAAATTTTAATATTGTAGTGATTAACGAAAAGGACAAATGAAAATATAACAAAGCCGATAATTTATTTTATTTTTCATTTCTAAAACTTTGAAAGTGTCTAAAGAAACGCTTTGAGAAAGCATTAAGCAAGAGTTTACTTATTTGCTAGATTTAATAGATTTTAAAAATTAAAATCTGACCGTCGAATACTTTAATAATAATAGCAAACTCTTTATAAATTAATATCACTTATGAGAGATGGACAAAAACAAGAACCTCTACAAATTTATGCTTATTCACACCACAAACTTAAAGTGTACAGAAACTTAAAGTGTTTTGTAGTATAAATATGTCCTGGATTATAATATGAAGCCTCTTTTTGACTTCTTCCTTTGAAAAAAGTAAGTTTAATATACGAAAGAATACGATGTTATATATCCGATACAAATTAAGAGTGCATGCTTTTAGAATGTAAAATAAGTTATATATAAATGAAGAAATATACAAGAACATTTGAGAAAAATGAAAGAATTAATATTAGATTTGGTTGAACAACTTTTTAATTCTTCCAACTTTAATTAATATTACCACAAAATTTTTTTGTAAATTATGACAGTTTTAATATAATGGTTATTTAACACTATCATTTTTTTACATTATAATATAGTAGTTATTGAACCGTCATATTTTACATGCAAAATATGATGGTTTTAACTATATTTTTTGAAACGTCATATATTTTATTTGTAAAATTGATAATTTTAACTGTCATTTTTTAAATAAACGCTATAGTAATATTTTATAGCCTGTTGTTGCACTTTCACTCTAAGATTTCATTCATCCATTCTCACTCTCACTTTTCATCCCTGCTACTTGCATTTTCACTCTCTCCTTCCTACCCTACTATGTGGCACTAGAAGGGACACATGAATAGAGTCAGTAATAAATTTAAACAATATGCGTGGAAACAAACAAACACATAAAAAATTCCAGGTAAAGAGTAGGATAGGGAAAATGCATACAAAGAATTTATACTGACTCCCTTGAGCCTACGTCCAGTCTCTTAAGAAACCTACTTCGAAAATTCAACTAAATAACACCTTTGGCTAATAATGAGTATCACCCTTTTCACGTTACACAAGTTTCGACCTCTCCATGTACACGAGTACAAACCTCATGCTACACCGAATATCAACCTCTCCAGGTATGCTTTCTCAATCTCCTCTTGAGATCAAGAACTTTCAAATTATAATGAATAATCAAAAAACACTTTTATAGCAGAACTGAACAATTCAGTTCGTAGGTTACAAATTCACATAGTGGAGGATTTACGATATGTAAGTTCTCAATCCAATTCACTAATCACTAATGATATGAAAATTCTTAGCACTTTGATCTTTTTAGCTTTGTTGATCTTCTCATATGGCTTTGCATTTATTATATAATTGTAGCATTTGATAGCCATTAAGAATTCAAAGCTCTTGATCATAATCTTCTTGATATAGAATAACTTTATCAATTCTTTAATTTTATTTTTCAGCTTAAATCTTCAATGTCATTCTTCAATACTTCAATTCTGAATTTGATGATGCTCTTCAAGGTATCTTGATGAAGATCTGACCACCTCATCAAGTTCCATGGATGCCAACCCTAGAAGGTTCAATAGAAGCATGTCGAAAGGGAAGACATTATCCTTTTTATCTTTATTTTGCATCACTTTAGTTTCAATTCCATAAAGTTAGTTTTGGTTAACTATTTTTAAGTTGACTTGTTGACCTTGACTTTGGGGTTGACTTGTTGTCCCAAGATTAGCTTAACCTTAACCAACATGATAATTCAATTTTAACTTGTCTTGTAGGTTCATTAAGAGGTGGGACAAGGAAGGAGAAGTGGCGCATTTAGGTGGCTTTTAGAAGAGCACATGTGGAGGAAAGAGAATAAGCAAAGCTTTCTAGAAACATCTGAAAAGGATGATCACATGCCTTGGCCACTAAGAAGTCTAGAAACATCTAGAAGGAGCCTCCACCTTGCCTTGGCCAAGAAGGCTTCTAGAATGTGTCCATATGCTCCTTTGTTCACCTACTTTCTAGACTTTAGATTTTGTTATTTGCATTGTAATCCTTTTTAGCTTATTTGTTTTTACTACGAGGCCCCTAGACACTTCAATTTAAGGGTACCTCTAACACTTGTACAAGGGTTGAACATTTTGGAGAAATTAGATACCCTTGTGTATCAACCATTGTGAGAGTCTTCCTCCTTAGGGAGTGAATGCTTTTAAGCCTTATCTTGAATCTTGATTCAAGTGGCGGTACACATCCACTCATCTTCAAGGTTTTCATGGCTTCTAGCTCAACCTTGAAGTGGTGTGCTTCTCACATTTTTACCATTCCTTTCCTTTCCATTTTATGCTTTCTTCTTCCTTTGGTTGTGTGTCTCGAGTTTTACTCTTTTCATGTGTTTTCCACTCTTCTTTTCTTTGAATCAATCCATCATCTTCTTCTCTTGAGCTTTGTGAAAGGAACCTTCACATATAGATAGCATGCTATCTTAATGTCCAGTGGGGATTTCACTTAGCTTTCTTAATCAACTCACACCATATTCATGAATCTTAAAAAAGGAACAAGATAATCCTACATCATATATTCTTTTCTTTTATGAATGAGCTCATACTTGATTTGAATAATCTTAATTTTCTTTTAACAATTATATTTATAACTTTCTTTTTACAACTAAAACTAAAAATTACTCTAATTATAGAAATTTAGAAATTAAACTAGACAAAAAAGATTGTTTTAAAGCAGAAAAATGGAGTGTTAACAGTTAATGGGGCTCGTGCATTTCAAAAGGATTCTGTCATGTGGTAAAGTGATTGTTTTATTATCATCAAAACTTTATTGATTAATGGGGCTCGTCTATTTTAACACTATGCACTCTCACTTTCACATTCATCCACTAACATGAAGGGTATCTATAGTAGGAAGTCTGGTCTTACATTTAATCTTAGAGGTGGGACTTGCAATTGAAATTTCTTGTGTTAATGTTATTTTCCCTTGATGATATTGTGGTTGTTAATATCCAAATTTGATGGTATCTTTGATGATATTCGATTGATATCTAATATGGTTAACATTTTGCATTCTTTAGTTTAAATAAAATTTTACCTTATTTTGATGGAATTTGACTAGATGTCAACTCCTCATTTCCTTCCTTTTTATTGATTCTTAAGCATTTTAAAATATTTAAAGCTCACAAACCAGCAATGAGAATAGAAAATAGAAAACAATAGTTTTTGGATTGTAGATATGAGACCTCCCTCTCTAGCTTACACTCATAAGAAAACAATATTCATTATTAAAATTCCAATAATTTGAATATTGTGTTTGTAGTCCTTAAATGTTACATTATGACTATTGTCTTTAGTTAGATTCACTTGATTGATAACATTTTGGTCTATCAAACAAACTATTTATCCTTTGTTTAGCTCACCTTTTATTGTTGGTAGTTAGGTTCACTTGTTGATTTAGAATGGAAGTAACCTTTTGTCATTCTACCTTAATAATGAAGAATGCTTGAAAAAGTAATCACTTTAACCTTAACTTAAAATGACAATGATTTTCTCCTCTCTTATAAAGCAATAGAAAAATACACCAAAGTCATGGCTTAATTTGAATAACTTTCAGAAAAAGCATCACATATACTACCATATGATTCAGTTGGTGTCATATTTAGAAAAGAGCACCTAGGTTGGATTAAACGACTCTCACATGGACTTTGTCCTACCCTACCTTTTAAGCAATCCACTTCAAGATTAAATGGTATGAACTTTGCTTCATCTGGTGCAATTTCAACAAATATGGAGAACGAGGTTGTGAGGATGGAAAATGAGCTTAAAATTTTCAAAAACGAAATGTAGATTTTGCTTGCCTACATCGCTTCTAGAGAAGATGTTCTAGAAGATGTCCTTGTAACGATTGTTGGTTTGGTACATTCTTTTGTCAATGAGGTATAATTTACTTAACATTGCTCTCTTAAGTTATATCAATAAAACCTTACTTATATTCTTTATTTATTACAAGCACATAATGTTGGAACTAATTTGTCATCTCCAAATGATATAAGAAGATCAAGTGGAGGAACCAAGATAGATTAACAATGTGTAGTTTTATTTTTTATATATATTTATTTTGAATACAAGCCCAAGTTTCAAGGAGAAAAGATCAAGGCTTTGAATTACATCATGGCCTAAATGAAGAAGGACTAATGCACCACTTTGTTGCAATTTTTTAAAGTTATTAGTTTATTTAAATAATGGCCCAATCATTTGTAAAATTGGTTGACCAAATTATATTTTGGCTTAATCAATTAATGGGCTCTCATTTGGTTTTATTTCAAGTTATAATAATGGCCTAATTGAAAACTTAGTCATCAGCCTTTGGGAGACCTACAGGATGCATAGCTGAATGCTTTTGGGTTGCCATAATTTCAGTTACAATCAAGGATTAACTAGTGGGATCATTATTAACTTAAGTTGGATTTGTAATTCTATTGGTTAAAGCTTCTATATAAGCTAAACCATTTTTATCAATGAAGACAAGTTGAGTTTTATTCAAAAATATTAGAGTTTTATCTCTTATATCTTAGTGAGAGTGATTCTCCTATGTTCTTGAGTGATTCAAGAACCCCTTGGCTGTATCAAAGGACTTTCCTATCCTTTATGTGTTGCCTCCTTTGGAAAGAGTGATTCTTTCCTTCCACCTTTTATATTCACCTACTATTCTTTGTTCTTCACCTAAATTTAGAAAATCCAATTCTACCCAGATTTATCTCGTGGTCATAGCTCTTGCTAAACTCACCCAAAATTAGTGATTCTTAAGCCTAAATTAAAGTTCACAACGTGAACTTTCATTTCATTTTGAAATCACCTCAATTGGAGTTCTATAGCTCGAGATATTGACGTTTCTAAACTATTGTCCAAATTGGAATTTCAGCCACTTTTCAATTCACCCTTTTCACTAATTTTCCAAGTTTCCTACAACGTTCTAACCTTAAAATCCTAAATCATCCCTTGTGCAAATGGGGTTCCCATCAAATATGTGATCTATTCGACTCATTTCCATTGCTTAATTTTGCAATTGTGTTTTTAACCATTAATTATGTTAGCCAGGGTTCGTAATTTGGGATTTCATATTCTACTCGATCATTGTGCATGATTTTAGTTTCTACATTCAATAAAGGTCATTTCGCATCGTTCTACATCATGATAACATTACATCATTCATTTTATGATGAATTTCGAAGTTGTCTTGTATCTTTCACTCATGCACACTCATGAACATTCATTCATAATTAGATTTTTTGCATATCATCTTCTAATCTTGTTTCCAATAGGTACATTCAGTTAATTCGTGCATTATAGGCATATTCTGATTAGGTTGCATGTAGGATTAGAGTATTGATTAATTGATATGCATAAATCAGATTGACATTTCCACAAACACTTTGCATACATTTTAGTTTTTTTAAGCATTTCATTGAACACCTTGAATACATACATCTCCATACCATTTTCAGTAGTTTTAGCATTTATTTTAGTATACTTCATCTAGATTTCCTCCATTTCACGAAACACACTTAAGAATCATTTGAAGTTAAATTGCCTTTCCTAGGATTAATCCTTGGTTAATCACTACACTATATTCTTAATGAGGAAATCAAGTTTTAACTAAATCTGAAGTGACTAGAAGGTTTATCAAACCCGATAACGAGTAGAATAATATGCCCAAAAAACAACAAATCTCGCTAGGAAATACTTTAACAATGGCTCTGATACCTTGTTAAGAAGTGGACTTTAAGCTAAACTCAGCCTCACAAAACCGGCTTGTAATGTGAGGTTTGCACCCATATATATACTCTAAATTGGTGTTATCTCTAGTCGATGTGAGACTTCTGACACTCAGCTTAAAGTTATTTATCCTTTTTATCTATATACATAATTGTAAATGCTAAGTAAGAAATTATTACTTAATTTCCTTTTCCCATTATTATTAATCGTTTATTGTTGAACTATTCATTTAACGTAAAATGCTACTTTAGATGTTGAATCATAAACTATTACCCCTTAATAACTAATTTTAAATTCTTCATAATAAATTCTATTCGAATACTAAAAATCCTCATAAAAAGATTAATAAAAATAATTCGTCCATTAGAAAAATGCCTATAAATTATTTATTTTTCAAATGCTTAAACATCTTTATGTTGGGTTTTACATCATGTCAGTTATTCTAGAAATCCAATTTGACATATTTCTTTAATGATATAATACAATCTTCAATAATAGCTTTTTTAATAGGATTTGACATTGTCTTATAACATATCAAGAACATTCTTCTATAATTTTAGAATACTTTGAGACACTTAATTAGAGAAAAAAGTTGTTCATATATAGTGTTTAAGATGTGAGGGTGAGAATTTGTTAAATGTACATTAGATTTGATATCTTATTGATTTATAGGATTTTTTTTTTCAGGTTGCAAATGTGTTAAGGGTATCAAAATCAATAGATCGAAGAAGATACCAAGATAAATACATCGAAATGAATAAGATAAGTGCACCAAAAGATGATGATAGATAAGAGAGGATTAAGAAATGCATGGTGACACATGGAATTGAATAAGGGAATCGAATAAGGAAATTGAAATAAAACAAGCATAGAAGTGAAAATTGAAGAATAATTGAGAAAGATGTTCACTAGAGAAAATTGAAAGATGGATTATGCAATATCGAAATGAGAGTTCAAAATAGGTGACAACCTTAGGCCTCCCTCCTGGCAACAATGTTTTTATGTTGCTTTGGTGTATGGCAGTTGGTGTGCTTACATGTGGTGCAAGTTGTTATGTGCTTGTTTGTAGTGCGAGCTAAGTTGTGTTGTGACATATGTTTAGGATTCTTATCCTCTTCTTGATAGTGTAACCTTGTGTTTGGATGAAGCATTTCAACAATGTTGAGAAATTGAAATGCATTGTATTTGAATTGCTTGCAATTAAATTACCTTCATTTTCCAAATAACTTGTTTGGATAACGAAATTAAAATACTTGACATTTCAATTTCTTGTTTCGATAAAATAATTGAATTTCTTGTGAGATAAAATTTCATTTTAACAATATTTATTTTAGGCTTAATTATATTTTGAGTTCATGATAAATTTGGAAACGGACTCGTTTACCTCTTTCGGGACGTCGGGCCTGCCCTCCCTGTACGGGTCATCGGGCTTGCCTGACCTGTTTGGGTCGTGGGGCCCACCTAACCCGTTTGTGTCGTCAGTCCAATCTGGTATGTTTGGGTCGTCAGGCCCACCCGGCCTGTCTGGATCGACGGGCCCACCCGACCTATCTGGCTTGTTGAGGCGTCGGCCTAACTCATCAAGCTCGCCTATGGACTAAGTCAAATTTACAACACAACTCTACCAGACAATTTAGAGTATGAGAAGAATTTCAAATTCCACATATTTTGAGGTTATTTGAATTTCTACTAATTTAACTAACTAAAATACTTCAAAAAAATGCTTGCATTTTAAATGCTTTTTAATTTTTCTATCCAAACAAAACATTTCATTACAAAGAAATCTAAATTATTCAAAAAAATTAATTACTTCATTAAAATACTCTATCCAAACACACCATAAGAGAATTTGTGGTGTATGCTTGGAGTGGTTTCACATGGTTGATCACTTACATAGGTGCTTAGAGCGGTGCACTAGTTAGATTGATTGGAGCAGGGTTTCGTCACGTGGCTGAAGGCTTGCGACTGGTGTAAGACCCTCTAAATTTAATTAATTAAATAAATAATTAATTAATAAATGCTGGTATTGGGAGCCTTTATGACATTAAATGTTGATTGTTGTGATGTGGAAAAGTACTAGCTCAAATGGTTGAGAGTACTTGATTGTATGAGAGGACTTGGGTTCATGTCTTATGTATGCCATTTATGTGTTATTTAATTAATTATTATTTTAATGATATGCTTGATCATGATGGGTGACAATATAATCCTAGAATTTTAAGAATTATCATGAAACATGAATTGGTTAAATGATTGTCCATTGATTTGACATTGGCATGGTTATGGGTTCGAACCTTGGTATGTCCAAATTAAACTTTCTTTTTGCCAAAATTCTTTTTGGCATGAATGTGAAAGGCTAGAAACCCTAGTTGAGCCAAGAGGGACTGGAAAAACAACCACTAAGAAAGACATAGGGAAGCCTTGGGAATTGTCCAGGAATCATTTTGAGAGCAAAAACAAGTTGCATTTTCGTGAGGAATTAAGAACTATTTCAGAAACTGCCTGACGGTCAAGGAATATTGTGTTTAGGGTTTGGAAAGGATTGGAATGTTGCGTTAGGATTAAAGGATTAAGGAATTACCCTAAGGAAACTGGAATTTCATAATTAAATTAGTATTAGACCTCCTTGGCAGCATGATTGATTGGTGGATCGAGAAAATACTTAGAGGGGTGGATTTTTATGGTTGTTGGGGTCTTCATAGGTGCTAGAAATTCTGGGAATTTCCCAGAATACTATACAACGTTTGACGATACTAAGGGAGTCGTTAAGCGTCAGTGAAGTGAATTATGCACTACGTGGCTGTGAGATGCAACGAGGGCATGTGGACTCTATGGTGATTTGTCATTTACGCTAATGGAATTAGGAAACTTGGAGTAAGGGAAAAATGGAGAATAAAATATATGGCAACTATTATGAATTAATATGTGATTGCATGATAATTGGGAGAAATTGTGATGTGTATCTTATTCCAGAATAATAATTAAACTAGTAGTATGAAATGGATTGGCAATATCACGTGACTTAGGAGTTGTGGTATCTTGTGGGTGGTCAAGTTAGTCATGGTTCAATTCAAGTAGTAAAAATGTAGTACTATGTGCCAAGATACTAAGAGAGAATGTAGTAGGATGGAAATAGAGATTTAGTTATGTTTAGAAGGAAGAGAGCATTGTGCATCAGTAATGAATGAAAACATGAGTATGAATACATGGAAATTTCATGGGTGACTCATTTAATGAATGGGGTATGTGAGGATGAAGTATGATAGTGTGGCGCCTAGCGGTGAAGGTCGTCCCACCAAGCAATACCTACAGACGCAGTATGTACATTGACGCTTGGCGCCTGGCGGCACGTGTCCCCTGCCAGGCGGTTTGGAAGCGAGTTTCGCCTAGCGGCTCTGGAGCAGCGCTAGGCGATAACGCAGAGGCTGAAGCTTTGTTTGCTTTGGATGTGCGTGATCTACAAGGCTTTGGTGATACCTTAAATATCGGCTTGTTAGATGTTCCTTAAGTTGGGGCTCGAAACGTATCTCTTAAGTTATGGCTCAGAATAGGGGTTAAGCAAGTGGCATTCCTTGAGTTGTGGTTGGGAATGACATATCTTGAGTGGTGGCTCGGGATGGAGGATGAACACGAGAAACTCTTGAGTTGTGGCTCGGGTTGGCGAGTGTTGCCGGTGTGAGTGCGAGTTGTGGCTCGTACGGATGGGTCCAGATAGATTACCCTCCTCAGTAATTAGTTGACGAGTTTGGTAATCCTGGGACATTACGAACTGTGTTCATATTGGGAACTCCACCTGGCGTTATAGAGTATGGTCTATAGCATGTTTCCCGCACGTGTTCTACAAGTTGTTGCTTGTAGGTGTGGCAGCAAGACATCTTAAGGTATTCATTTGAAGACGTGGAACATGGATAATATGGTGGTGGCCATATGGTTTTTGAATTAAAGGACGAAGTTCCTTTGATGTTTGTTGTTTATATATGTGATTTGTATATGTTTTATATATTGTTAGCTCATCCTATCTACTTGTGTTTGGCGATGATCGTGTACGCGGTACACAGGAGTAGATGATGATGTAGGTGGATCTGGTGAGGCATAGAGCCAGAGCATACGCTAGCTTGGGGAATTTTCTTCAGAGTTTTATTACCACTTTATGAAAATCAAGAATTTTGTAATCACTGATGTTATCAGATTTGAACTATTTAATTTTATACTTTGGCAGTTTTTTTTTTTTTTAAAAA
>Ga0209389_1005907_pt1 | contig 10534 bp, 5 predicted proteins | sample CowpearedBW_FD_187526 | JGI IMG/M metagenome (GOLD analysis project Ga0209389, IMG submission 187526) | Root nodule microbial communities of legume samples collected from California, USA - Cow pea red BW (SPAdes) (version 2) | ecosystem: Host-associated > Plants > Roots > Nodule | place: USA... | reverse complement strand
TTTATTATTGACATTATTATTATTATTATTATTATTATTATTATTATTATTATTATACTGTATTAGATGCCTTACTGAAAAAAAAAAACTTATTTATCTTATGTAAAGTGGATCTTGCCACGAGATCTTACTTTTTGAATTAATGGTTCTTAGGTAATCATGTTAGTAATTAAAGTTCCAGTTATTGAAACGAATGGAATGTAGGAAGTCCAGTTTATCTCTCCATTTTTAGAAAACGTAGTTATTATTGGGTAAACTTGTATGCTAATTTGTTTAAATAATTTAAACTTATCAGTGTGTTAAAAAATCAATAAATGTTATTGGGAAAGTTCTTCATTTACAAAAACTACGTACTGTAATTAATGTATGAAGAAAACGTGAGCCTTTTGAATTGTATAGAGGAGTAATTATATCTACAAGTATGCACCACAAAACTATTGAATCAATCATTTTGGAAGTTAAATAAATGGGTGGTTCTAAAATACCAACTTCAAATGTTAATATACTAAAATTACTTTAATCTTGATTAGTTGTGTAAAATCTATGTATACTATTTGTATTGCCTTATAATTAAATTTAAACATTACATTGTACAATTATAGTTAATTTCTTAATTAACAATTATGGACTTTTAAAAGATAGGGTGTGCTTGTTTTCTCTCCTCAGATGTGTGTCTGTACTCATACACAAACATAAAAAAGTGTGAAAAAGAAGGTTAACGTATATTTAACTCAATATAATTATTAACCGTCCAAATACCTATTAAAAGATACAAAATATTAAAAACCATCTTTATCTTTCAAAACAACAATTATCAAATAATGAATGTATCGCCTAAGTTCATATAAAACTCCTTCAAATACACGATTGTATTTAAAACATATTACAAATTTATCATATTTGACCTATATTTCATCATTTCCAACTCAAATGTTATGCTTAATTGATTTCTTGACTGAATCCTAATTACCTTATTAAATGACTAGAATTTTAGAAGCTTGCGTAAAATTAAAACGATGGTAGTAGGGATACTTCTAGAGTGGGGTCAGTTGTAGTGTTCTGAAAGTCATAAATTTAGATCATTTTACAATCGAAATGGTTCAAAAGATAGTGAAGAGGAGTGTGAAAGAAATTTATTTAAATTTATGGTTTTTAATACAGAGATAACCTATTTAAATAAATTACTCAAAACATGTATTGGATAAAATTTAGATCTTAATTAGCAGAATATAATTTCTGGTATATCTAGCTTGTTCTCTGTATTTTAGCTGCAGCCATTCATCTCTTCATGATTTATAGAACAGATTTTGTAGTTTAGTTTTTTTTATTTTTTTTATTAGTGTTCACATTTGTTGTCAAATTTCATGCATCATAGTTATGCAAGTTCTTTCACCTAGGTCAAGGGCTCAAAAAAGTTATGTTGGTTTTTGTGTAGTAACTACGCTGTAATTTTTATGTATTTTGTTTTATGACGCTTTATAAATGGTTGGAAATCATGAACGCCTTTTATGTCAATTTTTTATTTCGAAGTAAAATGTGACTAAGACTAGAACTTCAATATCTATAATTGTCCAGTCATTATTCTCTTATTTGTCAAATTTTTTATCGTGATATATTTATAAATCGTGATAGATTTCCAATTCATTATGACATTGACATACAATAAGGCAAAAACTTCAAGTGTTTGGGTATTTAGACAAAAGCATAAAGTAACTTGAAATTTAAATCATAAGAGAAATTTACCTATCACATGACGTTTGTTGTTAGTGTGTAACAATTAGAAAAATAAGATTAACGGAAACAAACAATATTTACTTTTTATTTGCTTAAAGAATATATAATACCTAAATAATTTATCACAAAAAGATTTTTAGGTGCTGAAGATAAGATGATTTAATAACTCTCATATCACGTGAAGAGATGAAATTTAAGTCCATCTTAATCCAACAAAATTAACTTGTAAGGTGATATTTGTATGCACTTATAGTTTGTGAATTGATATTATTTCTAATCTAATCGATTCCAACATTAAGGCACAACTATTATAGTTCAAATACAAATTTAATTTTATATATAAAGAAGTGTTGAAGATCTCACATTAATTAGAGACAAGACAAATTTATAGTATATAAGTAGGTGTAAGTCTCATCTTACAAGTCAATTTTTGTAGGTTGTTCAGTTCTTAACATAGTATCAGAGTACTGATTTTGAGTCTATCATAATAAAATTTATTTTTGTTTATTGTTTGTTAGACTTATTGTGTCATCCATTATGAGTTTACAACATATAAGTGGATAAAAACTTCATTTTACAAACTAATTTTGTAAGATTGAATTAAACTTAAAGTTCATTATGATAGAAAAATGAAACTATTAAATTCATTAAAACATCTCTAATAAAAGATGTTTTATACATTTCCATATTTGGGTATAATTTAATATTCATTTGTAAACCAATTTCTAATCTTGCTTGTAAATTAAGTTTTCTTTTTTTTTCCAACTTATGTTTTATACATATCAGAAAACAAAAAGGACGTGGAAATCCTAAAACTAGAGAAAAATTACATTTGTTGTCTAATGACAAATAGAAAATAATGTATATGAAAATTTGTATCACATATAGACTATTTTTTCATATCCTTCGACCTCAAGTACATATTCTTTAAAACAAGAATTTAACTCAAACTTTACGACGTTCTACTATAAAAGTATAAGAAAAATTAAATAAAAACTTAAAGTATTTTTGATTAAGACAAAAAAATATTATAAACTTAAAATCCATTATATAATTAGCAATACTCCTTTTTTGACTTATCCTAAGTGATAAGTGATGTAAGAATTTTTGAAACATATTATTTTCTTCGGTCCAATAGATGAAAAAAATGATTTATTGAAGATATATATTACTTTTGTGTTAGAAAAAGAGAAAAAAAATAAATAGTATATTTAAGATACAAGAAAAGGGAAACGAACATACAGAACCGCTACACCGTCAGGGAGAAAAAAACCAGAGAAATGGTCATGTTGCTTGAAACGTGTGCATAATGCCGGCGGTTTGGATTGTTCTTCTTTTCCTTTTGAATTTTAACATTATATTAAAACAAAAAAGTTGAATAATGTATAAATAATAAAAAATATAAATTTATTATAATATTTTTGAAAGAAATCTGTAAGTTCTCTTAATTTGTATTTCATGGTCAAGACCTTCCTATTATGTTTTTTCTTACAATTGTCTAACACTAATAAGAGTCTTTATCCTCGTAGTCCCAAAAATCACACGCAATCATCTTAGAAAAGGGGAGAAATTAAAGAAAATTAAAGCTGTTCAATTTCCTCCATATTGGGCCCCTTTGCCTAATGTTGCCAACTAAAACTTCTTAAAGAAAAAATAAGGAAGGTATATGAACAAACTTTTTCTTACATAATTATAAGAACGTACCTTGTAGGATAGAGAACTGTGTTAAATACGTACACAAACTACAAAGTACAATTTATATATTCCACCATCACCAAAGATGTTTTCAGACATAACATTGTATTTGCATTAATGTTACTACTGTAAAAAGAAAAAGAAAAAGAGAAAAGAACAACTAAATCTTGTGCTTATTTGCAAGTTGACAGGCTTAGCTATCTTCGTAAAGAAGGAATCATGTGCCGACCGAGCATTGTGCATTTAGTATAACATGTGATTTCGTATATTTCTTTGTCTAACAGATTGCAATGTTATACACGTATCTACATGAAAAAGATATATCTCTCAATAGAAAAGTCTTCCACATTTTCCCGTCAAATTCCGAGTTGGACTATCAGGGTCATTGCTATTTGCACTCCCCTGCTTATTGTGACACTCCTCTTTTGATTTTTATTTCTCAAAATTACTCCCAAATATTGCAGCCCTCTCGATTTGCACAAAAGTTTTTGTAACCAGGTGTGAATATTGGCATTCACTTCTAGAGCTGAATATGCGAACCACAGCTTTCCGCGGGCATAAAAATTCGTATTATATATATATAAAAAATTAGTGTCTATATTTCATAAACAATTTTTTTTTTAATTTTATACTTGTATTTTGTTTTCTTTCATTTATATAATAAAATTTACTTAATTCATTAAACAATGTATAATTAATTAAAACATGATAGATTGAATTAGTGTTGGTCATTAAGGAAAAGATGGTGGAAAATGAATGAAAATGAAATAAAAGTTTATTAAAGATAATGAGTGATGTGATTGGTTTGTATTAAATGAGTCTAAGTCCCAGGTAGGGTATAAATGAGAAAGTGAAATACAATATAAGGACGAAGATCCATTGCCTTAAAGCTTTGGGTTAAGAGTAGTGTCAATGTCTTATGAGGTTGGGCTCAAGTCTCTTTGATGTTGTATCTCTCCACTGAAACACCCTTAAAAAACCTAACAGTTTGATAGATTAAAAAAATGTTTTGATTGATAAAATTGGATGATTGACGCGAAATTGAAATTTGTTTTTGTCTCAAACTTTCATACATTTTGATCTCAAATTTTAAAAAATGAATGAATAAAATCCTTCTAAATGAGCTGTGTTAATTTTGTTTTGTGTGTTAAACACATTCATTTGAGTTGGAACATGTCAAATGTTTTAAAGAGCATATACATTAGTCTGAAATATCATAGGTAAAAAATTAACATTTTTATATAGGAGAATTATATCTATTCATTTTTAAAGTTTGAAACCAAACTGTATCAAATTTGGGACAAAAATAAATTTCAATTTCGCGTCAAAGTTTATGGATTAAAAATATATTTAAGCCTTTAAGATAAAGTGTAATTAATGTAAATTATATTAAAACAAAATATGAATTATTATTTAACATAAAAAAAGTCAAGATTGAAGAAGTTAGGTTAAAATATTAAATATGTTTTTTGTCCCTTAATTTTCAGTGAAAATTAAAATTAGTCTATTTTCAAAATCTTTTATCAATTTAGTTTTTCATCCTTAAAAATGCGTGAATTAAGTTCTTTTAACTAAATTTTGTTAAGTTTATATGACATTTTAAGTGCATTTCATAATAGTATTTGAATTGTGTACATCGTTTGACACATTTTTACTTCATTGTTAACTCAAATATTATGAAACACGTTTGAAAAGTCAAATAAACTTAACAAAATTTTGTTAAAAGAATTAAATCCATATATTTCTAAATATTAACAATTAAATTAGACAAAAATTTTAAAGATATATTAATTTTAATTTTCACTTAAAATTAAGATATCAAAAACATATTTAACCTTAAAATAAAATTAATCCGATAAAAATTAAGTTGAAATAAATGATTAGTTTAAATAAAAGTAAGTAATAATTTGTATATTATTGTTATTACTAATTACAATAATAATAATTATTGTTGTTATTACGTCATGTGTCTGGTTTATGTAAAATTATCAATTCATTTCTCACATTAAAGACATCATATGGCAAGAGAACTCAATAGGAGGTTATACAACGGATCCAAAATTTCCTACTAATTATTTCTTTTAAAAAATAAATTTTAATTTTAAGTCAATTTCACAAAAAATATAACTTAATAAAATAAGATTTGCATTAATTTATATATTATATATCTAACCGACATAAAATTTTCAATATACTTTCTGACTTAAAAAAAACATGAAGAAGATCTAGTAACAATTGTATGATAATTTTAATTATTCCATTAAAATAAATTTTGTAATATTTTATTATTATATTAAAAAATAACTTTTAAATCTAATTTAATTTTACAAAAATATCTTAAAATGGAAATTACTTCATTCATGTATAGCTATTTGACGGTATTCATTGATATAAATTTCTAAGACTATTTAAAAGTAAAAATGATTAACAATAACTTAAAATCTCAAATTAGACTCATTTTTCTTATTAAATTTAATTATAACTATAAAAAAGAAATTCCTTGAGAAAAAACCAAACCAGAGAGACAAATGTTTCAATTGAGTGAAAAACTGATAACCACCATGCGTTTCACAATTTCCCATGACGCGTTTTCACAATGGTTAATGAGGTTGAGTGTAACTGAACCAAATAGAATTAGTGATTAGTTTAGAATAAAGATTTTGGAGCTTAGATAATTAATCTTTTGAATATGTCTTTACATTCCGATTTTACCCCACCCTTCCTAATCCCGGTTTTCAGGAAATGTGTTCCTGCGCGTTTGTTACGTCAGCTCAGTTATCACGTCACATGCATTAAAAACTGTGACAAAACAACTCACAAATAAACGCTAAATTTATGGTTTGGCAAACACAACAATTTATTACCATTGATGCATGTTTTTGTCAACAACTTCAGATACAGACAAAAGAATAAACTGTTTTACTTTAGACCTGCTGGACCACCACATTTGTTTTACTGGACAATCAAAATCATACCACAACTTTAGAACCAAACTATGAATAAAATTTACTATTTTACAGTCTCTTAGTGGAAATATTTTACTCTATCATTTTTTTTTTCAAACACAAAACTTTTTTTTTTAAAAGTCACACGCTCTAACCCAATCAAATTTAGAAGTTACCTGTTCCTTCCTGTTTGTATTTTCTTATTACTTTCTTTTATTTATACATCTTTTTGTAAAAATAGTTCAGAGGTTGATCAAATTACTTTTAAGTCGGTTGTAATTTATCCAAAAGTATGTGATTGTAAATTAAATTTGAAATCAACTATAATTTATTCGAACAGTGTAATATGTTTTTAAATAATTTATGAATTAACTTTGTTCATTTTTTTAGTATATAGACATGTTATGGTATTTATTGTTCTGTTGTAGTAGAGATCAAATAAACTGCATCATAATTGAATTATAATAGTTAGATTGTTATATTTTTAAGTAAAAAGAATTGAAATATAATTTTTTACGTTCTATCTTTTTATATATATATATATATATATATATATATATATATTTTGAAACTATTAAATTATGTGTTATTAATAATTAATAATTTGAGTATCCTAAAAAATTATTGAAGAATACTGCAGAATTTATTATACTTTATATTTTGTAGTTACACTTAAATTTATTTAATTAATGTTATCTAATAAAATTGAAAAGATGCTCATTATATTTGTTATTAATCGAAATAACTTAAAAGTATATATTTTGAACTTTTTTATTTTGTTATCATTTAAATAAAATAAAGTTTTTAAAATAATTTTACTTATTTTTCCTTCTCTACGAATATATTCTATTTAAACGAAATATAAATAAAATAATGCCAACTTGGTTTAAAATTCTCAAATATAATTGAGAAATAAAATGTTAGAACACATATTATTTTTCGGGACAAAAAGATGTTACTCATAACTTTGTGACAAACGAACTCATAGATGATATTAGTTATTACAGGTGCTTGGATGCTTGAGTTTTTAAAGAGCTATCTAATAACAAAAATATTCAATAGTAACATTCATATTAATTTTTAACATTGATCAAATTTCCTCTTTACAGAAATGATAAAATGTTTTGGAATTTGTATATGCATTACATGTCTCATTGGATATGCGCGAAGCTAAATCTTCATCAACCTACTTGTAAAACCTAAGTGACATTACCTTACAGTATCGTATGAGTAATTCTCTTTAACACACTAAGAATCCTATATACACAAAAGAATACAGCATTTTAAAAAAAAAACCCTATCTTTTTATCAACAAAAAGGTATACAAGATAAAAATATTTGGAATGTTTAAACCTCTGCAAACACATACAAAAAGTTAATTCATCAGGCTTTAACATCATTATGCACTTTATTTATATACAGCTAGAGAAATACTATTTTGGGAAATAAAAAAAGCTAGTGTACACTTACGTATAGAAACCATAGAAAGAACCTTCACTTCAGACTCTAGAAAATAAGGAAATGATAAAGACGACAACATTGAAAATGGGAAAGGAAGAAACATAACTCAGAAGTGGATGTTGTGCTTAGATAGATTTGTTGCAACAAATGATGGTCGCAATGGTATAAGCTGGAAAATCTGAATATCTATACTATTTGCATTTTTTTGTGGACAATTATGATGAGCAGTGGAAATAATAGACTAAGAAAATCTTTACTTTCTATTTTTATAACAATGCTATAAACAACCTTATTTAAATATGTACCTACAACTTCATTTAATTCATCAATTCCTTCAATTAATATAATTGCCAATGGATATTTTATTTTCATAAGGTATTTTTTAGTACTTGTTCTTATGTTATCTTGACCGTATTTTATAGTTGAGATATACAAAAACCATCTTTTTCCTTCTTTTATATCTTCCAATTTCAGCATTATGAAAAGGAACATGACCCATACGAACTTCTTAAAAAATTCAAACATTTACCTTGTGTTTGGATGAAACATTTCAACAATTCTGAAAAATTGAAATGCATTGTATTTGAATTGCTTGCAATTAAATTTCCTTTATTTTCTAAATAACTTGTTTGGATAAAGAAATTAAAATACTTTACATTTCAATTTCTTGTTTGGATAAAATAATTGAATTTCTTGTGAGATAAAATTTCATTTTAAAAATATTTATTTTAGATTTAATTATACTTTTTGAGTTCATGATAAATTTGGAAACGGGCTCGACGACCTAGATGGGTCGGGCTGACCCGACGACTCAATTGGGCCCTAAAACCCAAACAGGCTAGGTTAGATCGGCTCGACGATCTAGACAAGCCTGATTAGCCTGATGGCCCATACGAGTAGGTCATGCCCATCAAGTTCGTCAACCCAGCCGAACACAACCCGTCTAAATCGTTGGCCTGACTTGGACCCACTAGATCATCGGGAGCGACCGACCCATATGGGTTGTCGGGCCTATTGACCCATCTGAGTTGTCAGACATGTTTATGTCATTGGGCACACTCGACAACTTTGTGTCATTGGGCTGACCTACCCTGGCAAGGTTGTCGGGTCGGTCGGTATCGTCCGGGTGGTCAGATCGGTCGGGTCCGTCTAGGTCATCGGGTCGGTCAGACTTGTCGGGTCAACGGGTCAGTTGGGTCGTTGGACCTGCCCGACATGTCTGGGTCATCAGGCTCGTCCGACACCTCTAGGTCATCTAGCTCGCCAAACCCGTGTGGGTCGTCGGGCTTACTTGACCTGTTTGTGTTGTTAGGTCGGTCTGATCCGTTTAGAGTGTCTGACCAACCCAGCCTGTCATGGTTATCGGGTTTGTCGGGTCCGTTTGGGTTTGAGTCCATATTGTGAGGTTGAGTGAAAAGAATTTCAAATTCCACCGTTTTTTAGGATATTTGAATTCCTTCCAATTTAGGTAATTGAAATACTTCAAAAAAATGCATGCATTTTAAATGCTTTTTAATTTCTCTATCCAAACAAAACATTTTATTACAAAGAATTTCAAATTCTCCAAATAAATGAATCATCCTCTTCAATTGCCTCATCCAAACACACCATTAGAGAAATTGAATAATGAAATATAAACAATAAGCAATCAAAAGCAAGCAATCAATGACTATAGTAATAAAACTAGTCTCACAAAACAATATTAATGTCTGAAAGATTGTGAATAGAAAAAAAATCTACGTTAGTCTTAATAAATTGTAAGAGATTAATATCGCATATATTCATGAGTTAATTATTATAAAAAAAAAAAATCCGTTTCTTATATTCTACGAAACAATCTCAAAAACAAATAACCGAGGCGGAGATCAGTCTAGATTTGTTTGGTGAATTAGGAATACTTTCAACCCAAACTAAAAATTAATCCCTCCAAATATTGAGTTCACTTTCAAAGGTTTTGTTCATTTCACTGTACTTTTTTATATTCATGAATCAATCTCCAAATTGAACTAAATATAAGAAAAAAATGTTAAAAAAAATAAATTTTATTGTTTCAGCGTAAAAAAAAATAAGTAAAATGTGGTTAATCATTATAAGTACACATTGAAAATGAAGTGAATATAATAAGTAACTGAAAAGAATATTGGATGCTTTTAAAGGTAATAAACACTAAAAACTTTCTCTAATTTTTCTCCACAATTTATTTGATGTCACCTCGAAAACAAAATTAAACACTCTTATCAGTTACGTGCAATTAATAGATGACTCACATCTACACCATGTCTTCCATTATAAATATAGCTTTTAGGGCTAAACTCTTCATATCCATCAGAGAACAAAGTTGTACTCTTTCTCTCTTTCTCTGTCTTTATTGCTCCCTTTCCCTCTTTCTTTCCTTCTCTGTCACTTTCTCTATCACTGACAAATTTTACATGAACTTTTCATTGTTTGAAGGTAGAGAATTCGAAGGATCGCAAAACATGAGGAGAGTGATTCTGAGAAGACAGCCCCCTCGACGATGTCCGGCCAATACCACGGTGACGATTGTGAGGAACGTGCAACACGGAGAGTGTCAGAGGAATCACGCAATCAATGCCGGAGGATTTGCCGTGGACGGTTGCATGGAGTTTTTTCCGAGTGGAGCAGAAGGAACTGCGGGGGCTCTCATTTGTGGTGCATGTGGTTGCCACAAGAATTTCCAT
>Ga0209389_1005903_pt1 | contig 10537 bp, 4 predicted proteins | sample CowpearedBW_FD_187526 | JGI IMG/M metagenome (GOLD analysis project Ga0209389, IMG submission 187526) | Root nodule microbial communities of legume samples collected from California, USA - Cow pea red BW (SPAdes) (version 2) | ecosystem: Host-associated > Plants > Roots > Nodule | place: USA... | reverse complement strand
ATATATATATATATATATATATATATATATATATATATGTGTGTGTGTGTGTGTGTGTAAATCGTTTTCAAATTCTTATAAAATCTTATAATTTATTTTTAAATAAAATTTCAAAATATTTTGTCTTTATACTCAATAAAAATATTCTGTAAAATATATTTCTTTATATTCTTAACAAAATAAAAATATATATTATAGTTGTTCTAAAATTATACATTTTCAACAATATCATAAAATGCAAAAAGTATCGTTTTAAAAAATATAATTAGTTATAATAATTTGAAGACAAAATTACGTTAGTGTTTTTAAATTTAGGTGAGATAAATAACTCAAGGGAATTTGAGTGTGTAGTTTGCTTACATTAACGTCAACGAAAACTTATTTAGAAGTTTAGCATATCTTTGATTGTGTCATCATGAAACTTTGTGGTATCTTAATGTTTATAATGACATAGATTACCCCCATAATCTTTATCTTTCATGTCACGAGGTAAATTAGTGAAAATAAAATAAATAATAGAAACAGAAACAAGTTAAAGAAAAACTTAAATGAAGTAATTTATTAAATACATTCACCCTGGGACCTTATGTGTTCTTTTAATGAGTTCATTAATGAAAATTTATTTAATATCTTACAAAATAAACTAAATTATAAATTATTAGACAAGTGATTAATATAATTATAGAATGATAAGAAATTATGTTTGTAGAAGAGGGGAGAAAAAGGAGCGTTGTTTTGGCATAATGAGAGAAAAGGCACGCGTTTATTATAGTTGCATGCGAAAGCCATGATCATTTGATTTGGTAGCTCATAAAAGTGTGTGAATGAAAAGGTTGTGCAAAATAAGGTGCGGTGTGTGATCTTTAGGATGCATGATTGCCTGCAATGCAAAGCAAAGCAAATGCAAAGGCAAAGAAAGAAAGCCTCGTATCCATGTTGAAGAAAAAGGCAATTCAGTGAGTAAACAGTAATAAAGATATCTGATTTTACTTTTCACCAACTTCCTCAATCCTTGGTCCACCAACTCCAAGTCCTGTGAGTTACTAGCCCCAGATTTCAGAACCAAAACAAAATCCTTTGGGGTCTTACGTTCTGCCACTGTTACCTCTCATTATAGCATAGCTGTGGGAGTAGTGGAAACCCCAGCTCCATCATCCATGCCATAATAATGAAATGGTCCCATAATTAACATAAATTCCTAGCACACTGTGCAATCGTACACACTTCGAACCATTTTCAAGCTGCGACTCTCTGAGATGCATTCATCTACACATCGCACCTCCCAACTCTGGGGGGCCATCCCCTCTCTGTCCCGTGTTTCAACTACACTATTAATCGCACCCATGAACTTCAAAATTTTCAAACAACAAAGGGTTTTGTTTTGATGGGAAACAGACAAGAGGTACTACTACTGACTCTGGATGGAGGTCACGCGCCATGGGAGAATGAGCTTTTGCATTGAAACAAGAGCGAGAGGGTTTTAATGTCAATATGCAATCATGAGCCTAACTTAACGTTCAGAGACCTCGTGGAGCCTAGAAACAAATCAACTAGACAGACACTAGGTTAGGGAACCCTTTCGCATCATTTTTCAAGTCCTGACACCCATCTGTCTCCTCTCATGCTGCTTACTACATATGCTGCCTATTATCTGCAAATAAACACCATCAATCACCCAAACTACCTTCTTTTTTCTCAATCAAAATGCCAATAACACACCCATGCATGGAACGGAACTCAAACCAGACATCTCTTTCATATGCAGTTACTTGTATTCTATCTAACACCACCAAATGAACAAATCCAATTATATTATAACCTTGGCAGATGAAATATCCCCCTGAAATTAAATGTAAAAACGCTTCTGCTCAAAACCTAAGAACATGTCATAACTCCCTGCACATGATGGATCCACGGTAAAAAGAAAAAAATGAAAACTTTCACCATTAACAGATCGAATGTAAGAAAAAAAGCGATTAGGGTTTCCATCTCCCAACCCAACCAACGGATATTCAGTAAAGAAAGGACGCAGCACAACTTAACAGAAAGAAGCAAATTAGGGCGTGTTGGGATTACCCCACTCCCTTTATATCCGATTGAATTTCCATAGCAAAGTTGATGAAAGTAAAAAATAGCGCAAACACATGAAAAGAAAAATCGACAAGTTAATAATAAGCGTTTAGGGAAAGGAGAAGGGGGTGGTGATATGGATAAGTTAGATCCATGAAGGTATTGTATGGAGAGTTGCAATTAGAAAATGAATAAGGGTTTAGGGGGGTTTGGTGGTTGTGTTGTGGTGGTTGGATCTCTTACCTTGTGGAGTGAAGAAATGATAGAAAGTGCAGATCGTAAACGGCGTAATAAATATCATGAAGGATTTACAAAGAGTGACTAACAGAACTGAGTTGGCAGTATGCCCACCTCCAACGGCATGGATGGATAGTTAACGTGTGTGTTTGAGAGAGACAGAGAGAAGAGAAGAAAGTGGAGGTGGACAGAATGCCAATAAACTCTGTTAGAAACCCTTTGCGAATCCCGCATGAAGAGAACGCCATGAATGAAATCTGTGCAGAAACACTCTCAGAAGAAGAAGAGGATGTGAATTGTGATGCTTTCAGACCTGGATGAGGCAGCTATTTAAGATGTGATGGAGCATGGACGAGAGAGAGAGAGAGAGATTAATTTATTAATTAATTAATTATTTATTTATTTAATAAATAATAATAATAATAATAATTAATAATTTGGGTTATGGCATTAATGAAAAGGAAAAAGGAGAAGACGTAGGTGCAGGAGCAAAAGATTGAGAAGCGCATATTTAGAAGGATGAAAGATCATCATAGTTATTCCATCCCCTCGTTCTCGATGCATCCATTCTCCTCACATTTCTCTCTCATACTTCTTACTCTTCCCAACCCTACTAAATCCTACATTTTAGAGCACATCAAAATAAATACTAAATATCATCAAAAATCATAAATAATTTGTTATAATTTTTAAATACTAAAATTTTCTATTTTTCTACATCGAAGAGAAAAAAAGTACTCGTTGCCATTTGAAAATACTACCATCCCACTCACCTGATGCGACGGAAGAAAAAAATCTCTCCTACAAAATCTTTGCAATGAATTAAGCTATAACTTTTATTTCTTATGAATCCTAGTATAATTATCTCCTTCTCTCTGAAATTAAGATTGATAAATGTGTGATGATGTTATTATAAATATTTAAACCATCATGTTTCAAAGTTGAATTATTTGTTATTGCATTAATCCTTGATGCATATTTTGAAGGTTACGTGTAAATTTTCAAACCTGTCACCAAATATAATGGTTCAATTTTGAAGGTGACAATTTTGAACAATGTTTTTTTTCAAGTGTACCATAAATCTTTTCTTCCTCATTTTTATCATCATTCGTACTCGTGTCATTAATCCTACCATTTTCACTCAATTCTATTTCACTTCCATCATACATGTCCACATCAAAAAATTCCTAGAAGAATATCTATATATGTTGCAAAACAAAATAATAAAATACTATTAAAAAAATAAACACCCTCCTAGAATAAAAACACATCAAAATGCAACAACAAACAGCATGACAGGATTCCTAATAATTCAACATTGAAACATGTTTTCAAATATACATTCTTCAAAATATTTGCATAATTATATTTGATGTAACACTAGGTGAAATAATCATAGTATTTTTTGTCGCTTTTGTGTTTTCCAATGTAATGAATCATTATTCACACTTGTATTGCTGTGGTTAACAATTTTGTTTCGTATGACAAAAAACGAACATAGATTCAACACTTAAATAAACCATGTCACAATTACAATTTTAGAGTAATCTTATTGTAATATTTAAGCTTCTCTAATTTTGTTATTTTTTTTCTACAAAAGCTTAATTTATAATTTTTTTTAACTCGTACAAAGGGGAAAAGGGAGAAACGTTAGATCATTTTTATTTTTAAATAAAATTCGTTAAGAATAAGCAAATGACTCTTTAACAATCAATTTTAATGATAAAATATTGTTAGTCCCTGTAATGATCAATTTATATATCAATTTATAAAATAAAAAAAAGTTATTAGTTAGTAAAATAATTATTATTATAATTAAAAAATTATAATTAGTTGTTAAATTGACTACTAATTAAATAAAAACTAATTTAGAAACAAAATTGTGTGGTAACAAAAATTTTAGTAGCTAAAACTTAGACAACTAAATTTTAAAAATTAATTATAATTATTTATTTATAACAGTGACTATTTTAGTAATTAATAATTTTTATTTTATAAATTAATATCTAAATTTGTGTATGTAGTGACTAAGAACTTTTTCACTAAAATTTGGTGTTAAAAGACATTTTGTTATAGTTTTAATTCATAAATGTTTACATTAAAAAGTTGTTAGTTTTATCTAATCAAATAATAATAATTTATTTACAATCTAGTTCAAACCTTAGACTAATCTAAACATTTTATTTAAGTCAAACAAAGCATTTATGCATTGGAATTTAATAAAAAAATATATTGATAGAAGTATCTCTTTATTCCCAAATATTCATAAGAGACTAATTTGGGAAGAATGTAGAAATATGTGAAAGTAGATTTTTTTTTTAGTACACGTAAGTATTAGGATTGAACAAAATATCATTTTCTTAGGAGACATGAATTCCTCTTACTTAGGCCAGTACATAGATTCGTAACTAATTCTAATTGATAATTAACACAGGGAGTCAATTCATTAATCATTTCACCTAAGCAATAACTGATTATAAATAACATAAAGATACGAATTTTTTTGCGTCGATGAGTATCCATAAAATTAGTCACCGTTAATTAGTAGATAGTAACTACTTACTTTATTATAAGCATAATTGTATGAGTAGAGGTAAGCAATTTTTTTATAGAGTCTGCAATCGGTATGCAATTACATATATCTTAGTTATTCATTTGACCAAAGTAGTGCTTAATTTAATATTTTTTTATGTTCTATTTTCTGTGGCCTAAAACAAACAAAAATATGCGAAAGATTAGTCTTTATGAAATTTTGGTGAAGACGTAAAATAACCTAATATTTTGATTATTAATTTTGACTTTATTATTAGAACAAATTACTGAACGTATATAATATCTTACTTGATTTTTTCATAATATAATATTAAAGTTATGAATTAAAGTTTATATAATTAAGTACATTATTTGTTAAATTTATTAGAGATACTATTTGTTAAAGTTATGAATTAGAGATGTGTTACTGAAACTCCAAACCTCGAAATTAATGAATTTGTTGTTGTTGAAGTTTGTTGTAACTTTTATTCAACGTCTAAAGATACTATTTATGGGTAGTATAACAAAATACGGATCATGTCTATGGTCAACTTTTTTTTTCTCTTACCAATAAAAGTGACGAGAGTTATATAAGTGTGAGATATATTTAACATATATTTACAAGACTGACCTTTTCTCTATTAGTAATTAGAAAAATTGAAAAGTCGTTATTTTTCTCCAAACATTCTCTTAACATTAATAGGATTGATTTTATGAGCACAATACCACATTAGTCTTTACAAAATGTTTTTTTTATTTTTTATGATCGAATGCAAATATTTTGAATTACGAATTAAATTGGACATATAGGGTAGTTATCGATTAAACTTCTTATTACTAAAAACATTCATATTTTTTATCAATTTTGTTTTAATTTTTTTTAGAAAATATTTATAAATTGTTATGAAAAAAATTCATAGGAAATTGCTGTAAATTTTTTTGTAAAATATTTTGTATAAAACACTTTTCGTAACAAATTTTGTAAAAAATACTTGCGAATTTTATAATTTTGTATGAAATAATTACCCATGAAGGAATTATCTGTCAATTAAAATTCTTAGAAAACAATACTGAGAAAAAGTCTTTTCTTGTAAATCTTATTAACGAATTTGCAAGAAAATTCCCATATATGAGAATTTTTAGTAATGTTTATAATTCAACTTAATATAATTTAGATAATAAAGTAGATTGAATATAAAAATTAAATTTATTTTAACTAGATAAAATTAACTTAAATTGATTTTTTAATTTAAATTGGAATAGATTTTCTCAGTGCATTGGATTAATCTTTTCATATTAAAGTTAAATTTATATTTGAATTGAATTAAATTTTGTTCAACTAAACCAAGTTTGACATAAGTTTGTCTAAGGTTGATCTAGATTGACCTATGTACAACATAAACCAATTAAACTTGAAAGTTTAATCCAACAAGCTAGACTTAGATTCAACCTAACCCAATGAGACTTAGAGGTTTAACTCAACCTAGAGTGAGACTTAGGGTCAACCTAACCCAACTTATCTAGATTGATTAAACTTTATTCGGATCTTGCTCAACTTGATCCAACTTGGGCAAATTCTTCATGTACTTCCACTTTTTTTTTTTGCTTGCAACTCCCTAAAAGCACTAAAATATCAATATTCCTTTAATAAAAAGCAAATAAAAAACTAATTTTTATTTTCTACCCTTGTTTCTCCATAAACGTTGCATGACTTCATTGTATTCTCCATCAACGTCGCACCCTTTAATGATTCGATTTCTCCATTTTTTCTCACTACATAATCATTATGAGAAAATACACATTTAGTGTCTGTCAAATATAACACCACATTTAATTAATAAACATAATTAAAATAAAGCGTCACACAAAAGATATAACCGCGCAGTCCCGGAGTTTAAACTTAACTCCTTACAGTTATCCAAGGCACACCACGATGCCAAAACTAAACTAATACAAAGTTCATCAAGAACAAAATAGTAAAGTAAGAGTTAAACTGGTACAAGGGCCACAACCCAACAAGAAAGCCTAGAGAAGAAAAATCTAGAGAACTAGGCAGCGAAACCATCACCTCCCTGATGACCACAGGTGTTCCTCGCATCTGCTCACATCAATAAGTCGATGATCATCGCAAAAGAGAGAACCACACATACAAAACACACAACAAACAACATAAGAGTAAGCTAGAGCCCAAAAGTGGTTTTATCATGAAGTCCGTCATACTTTCACAGTCAAATATACATTTATCATCCAAGCATGTTATGACCTTCCAATCAATACACTAAGACTCGACTCGACTCATCCGGATACATATAACCTAGTCGGATTCAGCGGATACTTGCACTTGTGGTGGATACCTCTGCTCACCCCCGAGCTATGTGTTACAAGTGTTACAATGAATCAATTCCCTCACACACAAGGTTAGCCCTTAATGAGTTTAAGGCCTCCTGCTACTCTCACCACAAGAGTCAGTCTGCTCTAAGTGAGACTAATTGACTCCTTAGAGTGTCAGGATGCAATCCTTACCTTGAATCCTTACCAAGTTATATAGATGAGGCACCACCATGGACTTCCACTAACAGGGGTCATGGAATTACGTCCCGACCATTGAAGCACTACCATGGGGTCTCACCTAGAGGCTCATGGGATTACGTACTGACCACAGACCAATCATACTCAATCAATCAAGTAATATTTATCATGCACATAAATCTCATGTCAACCTCTATAACCAATCCTCACTCCCATCACATGTGGAGTCCATACCAACTCATCCTTCTCAAACCATGAATATAGAATTTCATCTCATACCAATACCATGCCACTTTAATTACCAACCATCTCATACATGCCACATGCCAATGTCATGTTAAACTTATCAATCACAGACCATAAACCATTATACTCATACCCATTTGCCCAATTCATGCTTTTAAAAGTAATTGAATCAATCCATAAGTTCAAGTTAAAGTAAGGAATTAAATTCTGCAACAATTCTCGCTTAAGCTAGACTGATCTCGCTTAAGCTAGACTGATCTCGCTTAAGCTAGATTGGTCTCGCTTAAGTTAGAAATTCTCGCTTAAGCTAGACTGATCTCGCTTAAGCTAAAATCTCTCGCTTAAGCTAAACTGACAGCTTTTCACTGGTTTCAACATGTAAGAACACAAAATCCCAAACAACAAAAATTAAAGAAAACACAAACACGTTGCATAAAACGTTGGCATCATATTTTCATGCTTTAAAAGGGTAAACAAATCAATCATGGGAGCATACAAGTATTTAAACAACTCTGCTGTCAATCTCGCTCAAGCTAAGGAGCTTTCGCTCAGGCGAAAGGGGTCTCTTGCTCAAGCGACAGGGGTCTCTCGCTCAAGCGAAAAGCTTTTGCTTAAGCGAGATTGAAAATAGAGAGCACTTCGAGTTCTCGCTCAAGCTAGCCTATCTTGCCCAAACGAGAGGCCTTCGCTCAGGCGAGCACTCGAAACCAAAGGGGGGGAGTTACTGCCATTCTCGCTTAGGCGAGAGCTTCTCGTTTGGGCAAAAAACAACCCGCTTAGGCGAGCGTAGCAGATCTCACCTGCTCTCACGCATGCCAAGCCAAAAATCCATCCATAAACAATACACAGATTATTTTCACACCATCAAAAGCACATCAAATCATCAAAAGCACCCAACAGAACCAAAACAAGCACATTATTTATAAAAGCATAAAAAAGGTTCTAGCTTCCCTTACTTGAAAAGAGCTAGCCAAAAGACTCGGATACCCAAACAGTGAGCACCACAACTCTGGGAACAACTTACTAAGCTGGAAAAAATGGTAGAACAGAGGAAAACAAGGTTACGAAGAGGGACCCTTGCTGGAACCAAGACAACAATGCTAGAAAAAAAAAGGAAGTACGAGATGGGGCATAACTTACGTGAAGAAGGAATGAGTTCCAACTAGCTTGACCATGGTGGTACTGAGCCCTAGCAGAGTTTCTATGGAGAGGAAAGGTAAGAGTGAGAGCACTGATTTTGGCAAGTGAGTGCAAAATGAAGGACCTTTGCTGCTTTAGGGGCCTTGGCACCCTATGGGCCAGCCTTTAGGCCCAATTGATTAGGGTGTGCCTTTAAAAATAAGGGCAGAAAATAAAGTTGGTGTTACATCAAAAGTCAACACTAATAAGCAATAGTCATACCTAAAAAATTGTTAGTATCAAATTTGCATCACACATGCATGTGACTCTAAAATCGTATTCGCTAGTTCATTATCGTTTGCCTTTAAGGTCAACTATAACTAGCGTCGACTTAGTCTATTGATAATGTTAATTTTTACCATTATTTTACTCATATTTTATTAACAAAATCAAATTTTCTTTAACTTTTAAGCTTCTTAATCTTCAATTTTATCTTGCTTTTGTAGAGAAATACATTTTGGGTTACACTGATTTAATTATATCATTAATCCCAAATTTTTGTGTTTAAATTAATGATAGGAAGCTTTGTTCCAAAACCCAGATGAGTGAGCAATCCTACGTAGCAAGAAGAAGAACTAAAATGTGAAATAATGGAGGAACAACAACGTTGAACGTTAAAAAAGTCAAACCCAGAGCCAAAAGATCAGAGAACAAGGTGCTCCATCAGAGAAACTAGCATTGAGAGGTACACAAATGGCATTGAGCGCCACAAAGTCAAAGAACTTCTCCATTTTTTCATCCTTTTCTTTTTTCTCTTATTCTTTTTCCTCTTATCTCCCCATTCACCTTCTCCTCTCCCCATCCTCCTCCTATCTGTCGTCTCTTCCTCTTCCTTTACATGTTCTTCCTCGTATTCCTCCTCTAAGTTTGATTACCACCATTGATGACTCGTCGTTGTGTCACGACGTTGTTGTCACCTCCTCTTCTTCCTTCTTGTTCTTTTTCTCCCTTCTCTTTTTCTTCTCACTCATATGTTCTTAATATACAAAAAATAATCTCATTGGACTTGATAAAAAACTTGTCGTTATTTTATCGATAAATTTACCAATGATAATAATTGTTGGTAATATAAATTACAAATTAATAAGAGTCATCAACTTAAAGATATGTCTAAATCATATCTTTAAGTTGTTCAATCATAAAAATCAAATTCAAAAAACATTTTCCAATATTTAGATGCAAGAAAAAAATAATAATCAAACCATGCAATGAAGCATTAAGAAAGAATAGGAATAATGTATTACATTATATTGCAGGAGAAATACTATATGTAAAAAAAAATCATTATATCCAACCTATTAGGGAATTAGTTATTCCTATATATTTAAAAGTAAAAAAAAATGGTTAAGTGGAATGAGAAACTTGAAGCAGGAAGCTCTTTTAGAAATTTTTTTTCCTTTTGTTAATATGAATTTTCAATTTCTATCTTCTATTTCTCATGTCATGATTTCGTTATTCTTATACAGTGATTCGTTGGATAATGTTTTATAATTTGTGATTTTAAATCACAAAATGATACACAATTTTTTTTTATATAATTAATTGAAGGTTTAATTACTTGAATCATACCTATTTTGGTTCGAAAATTTCAAAATGGTACCCGCTTTGAACTTTGCCTCAATTTAGTACCCAATTTTGATTATTGCATCAATATAGTACCCGCCGTTAAGTCTTCACAAACGGCGTTAACTACCTTGCCACGTGTCAACCTCTGGATTTTTTAATTTTTTTAATTTTTTTTTTA
>Ga0209389_1005901_pt1 | contig 10539 bp, 11 predicted proteins | sample CowpearedBW_FD_187526 | JGI IMG/M metagenome (GOLD analysis project Ga0209389, IMG submission 187526) | Root nodule microbial communities of legume samples collected from California, USA - Cow pea red BW (SPAdes) (version 2) | ecosystem: Host-associated > Plants > Roots > Nodule | place: USA... | reverse complement strand
TGTTTTCAGTAGAAAAACGGAAAACAGAAAAGAAACATATTCTGTATGTTCCCTCCAGATCCATGAGATAGAAACTGATTTCCCCCCAAATCGTTATCGCCCTAAATTTCAATTGGCAGTAATGCGCTCCCTTTCCTTTATTCCCAATTCCCAAAACCCTATCCAATAGATCTCACCAACTCAACTCGATTCAATCCAGATGGAGTCCACCGTCATGGACTGCAGTCCTTCCTCCAGTGCCGCCCCGCCCCGCCGCAGTGGTCGCAAGAAGCTGGTTCAATCGACGCTCTTCCCTCTCAAGCCACCGGAGCCCGTTGAGAAGAAGGACAAAGAGGACGAAGTCGACGAGGATTACTCTGAGGCTGAGAATAACAAGAAGAAGAGGAAGAGGTCCAAGGCAAAAGCCACTCCTCCGAAAAAAGTTTCATCTAAGGTAGTTCCTTTTTCTCTTAGTTTCTCATTTTAAAGCTTTAATTTATTTTTCTTTGGAAGCTTTACTTGTGAAATCTATAAGCTTTATCTCTCGTGCTTGATAATGTCATGGTAAAATAAATTGTTGCTGGATGCGTTGACATGCATTGAGGGCAGAGAATCGAGAGCTTCAGTTTCTGATTGTGGTTTTGGTATTGTTCTTTTTCCTCTACAAGCAGCGTCCAACGCCAAGGAAAAAAGCAACTGCTAATGGCACTAAGGGGTCAACTTCGCAGCAGGTGTTGACTAATTCCGATCAGGTTAAGGCACCTGTGTATGATTTGTTTCTAGAAGCAAAATTGGCTGCTGAGGTTAGTGTGTTTGGTTTTGCTCTGTCTGTAATAGCTTAATCCTTCGCTCTCGTGTGCTTTAAATTGTGTAAAATTACAAAATTAGGAGAAACATGTGAATGCTCTAAATATAAAATGACACTGGCCTGAAACTTTCCTTGAATTGTTGCTTTAACTTCAGTTCTACAATCTTTGATATTTGTGTAATTTGAAACTTTTCTTTAACCAGGAAGATTCGAGGATATATGCGGGACGTCAGATACATCCGTTTTTTTCATTATGGAAAGAAGGAAAAAAAGTTCAAGATGTGAGTGAGTCAGGAAGTAATTTACCAACAGCTAAGAGTAACCATAAAAGGGCTACTTGCGGCCCTATTCATGTATTTGAAAATGTTAAGGTATGTTACTTTCGGCTGGGAGCCTTGGAGTTGCTATTGCTTTGCTTTCATGTGATAAAAGGAGTGTTATATATGTGTACGTATGTACGTATCTTGTTTGGGTTTTGAATTCTGTAGCATCATATAATTGAGTTAGGTGTAAAATTTGTTCATGCAGGATGATACGTTATCCGTTGACTGGAGAAACTGGACGTTTGTGGAGAATATGATCTCTGTGAACTATGGTCAAGAGAGTGTAAATGCATCTGTTTTAGAGGGATCGGTTGAATCCTTAAACTTTGATAAGCTTCACAGTTCTTTGAATCGATTAGGCATTTCAATTTCTCAGAATGCCTTATCTTCAGACAGACTTTCTATAATTCGGAAAAAACCGGAAGAAGTATCACCATCAAACCCATCTTCACTAGTAGAGCAATCAGCATGTCTGACGTGTGAAAATGCTGAACTGGTACATCGTTTCTTCTTTATTTTTTGTGAATCACTTCTGTAGCCCTGTCACCAGTTACGTACTCTCTATGCATAGCTGTAGTATGTCGATAATCCACTAAAACTAGTTTAGAGGATGAAAGGTACTTTCTTCTTTGTCTAAATTTGTGGTTGACTGTTGGCCAAAAATTATCAAGGACATGAAGGTGGATGAATCTGTTACTACAACTGTGCAAGCTGGCATTTTTAGAAAGTCTAAAGATACCGAACCACTGAGTAGATTTCTTCAAGAAAGGTTAGCAGAGGCATGACACATGCCACACAAGTATCTTCATTGCAATACCATTTGTACATTTGGCAATGGCCCGTTAGATAAATATACTGAAACCTTTAAGTGTTATATAAATGACCAAGAGTATGAATGCACACTACTTTTTTGGACACTTGATTACTCAGTAATTTGTATTGTTGATTATTCTTGCTTGGTTGTATGGTCGGCATACTTAAAAATAAGAAATTTCTCATTATATAAGTCCCATATGCTTACAGCTTTCTATCTCTCTCTCTCTCTCTATATATATATATATATATATATTATATTCATTTCATGCATTTGCAAATTCTAAGTAATTCCTCTTGCTGCACTTTATCTCCCGCAATAAATAAAAGCTAGAATATTATTTGGATGGAATATGTATAAAGTGCTTCCAAACAATATAGTAAAGAGATATTTTAGTAAATAGATGTTTGAAGGTTGAAAAAATTTAAGGGAAAGTTCATTTATTGTATACTAGTGTATCACCTCCTGTTCATCTGATTTTTTGTTGAGTAGTAAGATGGAGTATAAGCTAAATATAAAGAGTATATATAAGGACTTTTGGGAATCATAAATTTAATGGCTTATAGTGATGTATGCGGTTAGTTATCTGTTTATCAAATTTGTCAAAATTTAGCCCTAATATTTCTCTATCTTTGTCAGAGCTAAAAGACGATGTTTATTATTGAATCAAAGTAGTTGCCAAAGCTCACAGAATGAGTCAGAAAATTGCTTGTTCCATATAAATCGCAACTTGCTAGAGAAGTAACTCATTTCATAAACTATATTTTTTCAATTTATGATCATGATATAATAAGGAGTCTCCCAGCTGATGTTTTCTTCCCTTATATTGAAATAAACTCCTGACTAATGCCAAGTTATGAAAGATCCATTCTGTCAAAGTTGTTTGATTTTGATACAATAGAAAGTTTTGCAATTGTCTCCCTATGTCTTTATCTTTTCCACTGGTTAGGCCATGACTGCTTTTTGGTTCCAATCAAGAGAATCTTATGCCTAAGAAGTTATGTGTCCTAACCGATTGATTGACTTATTTGAGATTATATTGTGGCTAAAGGCAAAATGGTTTTTGATAGTTTTTACTATCCCTTCTGATAGTCAGGGTTTCCTGACGACAGCAATTATTTCTGCACTCTTGGCTATCTTTCTCCTAGCCTACTGTGAAGTATACTTGTGATCTTTGGGCCGTTAAGCTCTGGGATTTATGAAATGTAAATGAGAAAATAATTATACTCTTGCTTTTAAAAGAAAAACTGACTTCATCAGTTCAACATGCTTAAGACATATATAGGAAGTTTATTCCTTTTAGTGAGTTTAACCTTGTATTCTGCCATCTGCATTGCAGTATGAGATCATACTACCGTAGCTGTTTAGATATGGAGGAGTGCAACTTATGGACAAACAAATACAAGCCAACGAAGGCTGTTGAGGTAACTTTTAAAAATGTTAAGGTTGCATGCCTTTTCAATTTTATGATCTAATTTTTGCCTTTTTTGTTGTGAATTTAGGTATGTGGTAATGATGAATCTGTTAATTTCTTGAGTGACTGGCTACATCGTTGGCATGAAAGGCAGTATAAAAGCAGGAAGGATAACACTGGCACTAATAAAAGTGGCATGCAAGATGTTGAAGATGACGACGACGATTATAAATATTCTTATAGTGACTGTGATTCAGAAGATATAAATGAGAAGGATTCCCTGCCAAAAGTTCTTTTAATTACAGGTCCAATTGGGGTGTGTAAATCTACTTCAAAACTTCTGCACATACTTTACATGAATTGTGGCCTGTGCACCTCATTTATGCATACACTGCTGGCTACTATTATTCTGTAATATAATGGATAGTTTCTAAAATTAATATTAAAATTTTAAAATATGAATTTAGGATAAGTACTAGAACTTATGGATTTTTCAAACAGAGCTTATTTGAAATCAAGATGGTAATGCACTACTGATTATTTTTCTGACAATTTTTTCATTCCTCTTGAAAACCACCAAAGCAAACTAGATGTGGCTCTTTTTATATTCTGTTCAAAATTTCAGGAACGAGTAGAAGCTTGTGAATTTTTCTGTGCCTATTGCTAAGTCACAACTCTCTGCATGCACTTGTACTATTTGTACTACTAGTGTTAAGGTTATTACTTATTAATGATCTTTTACCTCGCCAAGGTTAATCTGGCGATAGCCAAGTCCCGATTCTCCTTTTAGTTATTGATTTTTGAACCTCTGTCTGTATTTTGCCTTTTTAGCAATTAATTTCCCCTGTCTATTTTTGAACCTGTGTATGGTCGTAATAGTTAGAAAAAGATCATTAATAATAATTTTCTCTGAGTTCTAATAGTATTTGATGGACTCAGGAATGTTGATCTTTATTTTTCATGGTAATTCAACACAAATTATTTGCATAACATCTAAAACGTTACTATTCATGTCTTCTAAATGCTTCTTTCTTGGGATAACTTTATCCTAGTTGCAATGCATTATCATTATCACTTTATCTAGAACCAGGCTCATTTCCTGCATAAACACTTCCTGTTCAAGTTGGTAGCTAAATATAAGTTTGATGTTGCAGAGTGGCAAGTCTTCAGCAGTCCATGCTTGTGCCAAAGAGCAAGGGTTTATTATTTTAGAGGTATAACAGTTTTGTAACATATTTGGTTAATTTATGCTTTTAAACGGATATACTTTTTGGTAATAATATTCATTGATGGATCTGATGGTCTTGTAAGTAGCCACCTTAAAATTTTCTTATAAGCAATACTCAAGATCATGTACAGTGACTATTTACCCAGATTTGAATTTAGCCTGATGAAAGTTTGCTGTCTTCTCTGAAGTTTGAATTTGAGCTTTGTCTTTGCTCCCCAATGGGGGAAGCATGATTGTCTGAAGATGGCAATTTTTGGTTTAAAACAATGAGAAGGAATGGTGGAAACAATTTCTTGTATTTGTCCCCTTAAAACATGTACTAGTTAAAAAATTTCTCTCCTTGTCATATATCTGTCTTTTGAACCATGAATATCGCCAAACTTAATTATGGTTCATGTTGTCTTAACAGATCAATTCATCAAATTCTACAAATGGGACTGCTATCAGGAACTTGGAACATTCTCTTGATTCACTTGGGTTCAAAAGGTTTGCTTATTTATTGTAACCGTGCTTGCTATAACTTCCAGTCTTCTAGAGCTATGCAATTTTAACTAACTGTAAATGTCTTACATTTACTTTCACTTTCGTGCAATATCATTGGATTAGTTGATTGTTATAATTTTTAGGAGCATTTCAAATTTCTCAGAAATCAATAGGCTATTGAACATGGAAATATAGATGCCTTCGTTCAACTGTTATTGATAAACAATACTGTATGCCAGGTTGCAAAAGGCAATCTGTCATTAGTTAGGATTCAAAAGTACAGTAGTGTGATTATCCAGTTTGGCTCAGAATAAAATTTTGATGTTAAAGAAGTGAGTAGAATTGTTAAACAACTATGAACTCAGCATGGGATAGTGGTGTTGGAGTCCCTGGAGATCTTGGGTTGTAGGCTTTTGATGTGGGGACTAAATTTGTGTAAAATAACATGCTGAATTATGTTCATGTAACCTAATGTAATTGATTACCATGGAGACATTTGTTTTCCAGAAGCCTAGAACATGTTTTGTAATCAATTACAACGTAAAGTTAATCTTATTCAAAAACCAAAACTCATGTAAGTGTTTATGAAACCTTTTTAACCCATTAACATTTTTGAAAATTATCTCTTAGCCACGAAATAATTTCTTTATTTACAGAAACCGACTGTATTGATTTTAAGGGTATGTTTGGACAAACTTCTCCATAAAAACTAATAGGAGAGAAAAATATGTGGAGTAAAATGAAATTGACTTTATATGAATTAAAGTTAGCTTATGTGCAAGTTAAAAATAGAAATATGAAGAAGCTACCAGAGTCGTTGTAAATTAGCTTGTGCATAAGGTAATTTTAACTTTTGAAAATCAATTTAGGTTTTCTTTTTGTTTATCTCTTAGAAGTCTCTGTGCATAAGTTTGTCCAAATAGACCCTAAAATTTCTTCCTTGATCTTAATAAGGTCTTTTTAAAATCTCCTTGTCGTAAGCTACCTCAACATACTATGAGAAGCCAAAACAATTCTTGAAGACTTGTAGTTTTTGCTTCATTCTTCAATCACTTGTTATTCTCTGCGTTCATATGTAAAAACTGGTTCTTCCCTTCAAGTTAAAACCTCTAGGTCTAAGTAAAATAAGGGTGTGATATTTATTGAAGTTCAGTATTACACGATTTGCCTTGATTCAATTGTATTCAAGTAAAATCAAGTTACTCCACAGAAGCTTCTGTCAACCTGTTTTATGATAATATTTGATATGTATATATTTCAGGCAATCAGGAAACTCTGAAAGTTCACATAAGACCTCTACAAAATCGGCCCGAGCTCTGGCTATGCTCAGTGGTAAAGCTGCTGATGAAGCAAATGGAGTGGATGAACTGGTAACCATATCCGATGATGAAACTTGTACCCATAGTGGATCAACTTTAAAGTTACATGGGGAAAATGATGATACTGAAAAATATAAAATCCGTCGACTAGTTCTAGTTGAGGATGTGGACATCCTTTTTGCTGAAGATCGTGGATGTATGGCCGCCATACAACGGATTGCTGAGACATCAAAGGGGCCAATTATATTGACCAGTAATAGTAAGACAGCTTGGTTAGAATGATGCACTTTTTCTTAAGTCACTGATTTTCTCTGATTTTCATATTTATGGAGACATATTGATGTAAATTAGGTGATAATCCTGGTCTGCCACATAAGTTTGACATGCTCCATGTTCCATTCGTGTTGCCATCACCAAAGGAATTGCTTTGCCATTTGTACAGTGTATGTTTTTCAGTTTATGTTCTCAGGTAGTAAAAGAAACTTGTCCAAATTTATATTAATGTTATGTGAATTACCTGTAGGTTTGTCTCGCTGAAGGAGTCAACATCCATCCTCTTTTACTAGAGAAGTTTATACATTCTTGTGATGGAGATATCCGAAAAAGCATTATGCATCTTCAATTCTGGTTTCAGAGTAAAACGTTTCAAAAAGGTATACCTCACAGCATTTGGTTCATTTCTGTGTTTGTAGACCATATTAGTTCGTTGGTGGTAGGTTGTAGCATGTACATGTCAAAGCAAAGCAAATATTTGCCATATGTATTTATTGACTTTGGAAGCTACATTTAAGGGTAACATGGACTAGGAAAAGCAGTAAAATTAATTGAACACTATTTATTACCAATACAGATTAATTTTGTTTCTATAATTATTGATTGATTTGTCTTCTCAGGTGTAGTCATGATGAACTTCGTTTTTAAATCATGACCATCACGTGATCATTATTCACCCCGCACCCTTTGGTCTTTAAGTTTCTTTTGCTGTTGGGGACGTTGCTTTTCAGTTAACATGATTTAAACGTGTTTAGGAAGGGATTATAAGAAGTGTGGAGTACTTAAGAATGTCTGTTGTTGTCATCTAGTATTTCAGCACAATAATCTGTTTTTAATCTTGCGAGTGAATAATAGTTCTCTCCTTTTCTTTTTTACTCCCCGTTTTCTTTAACTGTTTTGTCATGTTGGCAGATTCCCCCCGATTAGGTCCTTTCAAAAGCTTACAACTCTAAAAGCTGTTTTTTGTTATTATATTTGTGCTTAGGAATTAATGTTGGAATGTGATGTAATTTGTAATTCCATTTATCTTCTTGCCATTGTATTGATTTACAAAACCTTTAGATTTCTCCCGTTGTTGTACAGATGAAAAGGCACAAACAGGTTATGGCTCACGTCCATTTGATCTTGAGCTTGGCCATCAGATTCTTCCGAAGATAATGCCCTGGGATTTCCCCTCAGTGATATCCGATCTAATTGAAAACGAAATTGCCAAACAAACAAATATAATGGAAGAAAACTCCAAAGGGTTGATTACCGAAAAGCTTAATGTAAGTGAACAGCAAAAAGATTTAAATGTGAATTATATAGGGACTGATGATATAGAGGCCATGAAGGTGGAGATGATTAATAGGAATGGATCGTTGACGGATTACTGTGAGCTTGAAATTCAACGTAGCACTATTTCCGAGTTTTCCAATTCTTCTGGTTCCCCTCTTGCATCTTCTAGGCATAATGGTCGAAGGAAACATGTAGTCATGTCTGATGACGAAGATTCAAATTGTGGATATCCTGTAGACTCCCACGATGAAGCTAATATGAGGCAACTGATGAAAGAAACTAATGGTTGTCCATCAGAATTTCAATTAAATGGAAACTACCCGGGCACATCAGTTGACAGACTAGTTTGTTCCGATTTGGAGCACTCAGAGGCTGATAGTGCATACTTGAATGAAACATGTAAATCATTTGATGTATCATGTGTGCCAGAATCAACGTATGTTCCTGAAACTGAAATTGAAAATGGAACAGAGACATTGTCTGGAGCCGTGTCTTCTGGTCCTGCTCTCCCTTTTGTTAGTCTTCGAGAAGTATCTGTGAATAATGAGTTGAAACCATTCAATTTCAATGTTCGTAGGCGCTTAACAAAATTGTTACAGAATCCAGATTTGTTGGCGGATACTGAAATTCCAGATCATTCTTTTCAAGGGGTTCAGCCTAATGTTCTAGATGAACATACGGAAACAATTGTTAAAGTGATGGATGAATGCAGTCGAATGGATTTCAAACCAAAACCAACATTGTCGCAGTCCAATCCATTAGACGAGACAGAAAAGATACAAAACGTGTGGAGAGATCTCCGTGATCACCGAGTGGATTTAAGACAGCATTCTATCTCAGAAGAGCTTGGTGCTTTTCAAGTTGTTAAACTTGCTAGTGGACTGTGCAATCTAATTTCAGATGTTGACTTGTTTCCTTACTTGGTAAGTGTCTTTTTCAGCTGATAATAAAACTTTGAAGTTTTTCTTACTTTGTGTATTTGGCACTAAATTATGATAGTATATGCATATGCAGGATAAAATGGAACCTTCAATGTTCCTTTCTAATGAAGCCGCATCAAATGGGTATTGTGAACAAATGATGTCCACGGTGGCTGAGCATGGGTTTTGCTTTTACGCTAAGGTTATAGCAGATGAAGGATCAAAGTTGGGTTGTGCAAATTGTGTTGATATTACTTCTGAGATGTTGGCTTCCTCCACTGATATTATGGCTTTGGGGAAATTATCCCGACAGGATCTCTCGAAAATGAAAGCTTTCCGTACTGGAAATGAAGTAGAGTGGAACACCCCAATAAATAATATGCAGAAGAGGTATTTCACCTTGCCTTTAGTGACAAATTTTCTCATGATTTTTTAAAATTATTTTTTTCTGCGATATCAAACCTTACTCTGGGAACCTTTAATACAGTGAAAAGAAAAGATCTCTAATCGAGGTCATCCAATCCATTGCTCCTGCAAGAACATCCTTGGCAATGAAAGGTTATGCATTCAACGAATATCTATCTTCATTACGCCAAATTTCAAGGTCTGAAGCTTTCCGTATTTCACAAGTGGTCGAAAAGAAGAGAGGAGGAAGGTAAATGTTGAACAATTCAGTTTAGCCTTTTGATTTAATCCAAATTAACAAGGTTTCCTTGAATATTTGCTCAACTACGTTTTCAATGCAGGGTACGGGGCGTTCACCATTACTTGAGCACAAATACCGAGTTGTCTCCAGAAGATATATCTTTGGTGACCGATGGTGATCCATACAGAAAAATTTCTTCCCAACATACAACATAGTAGGCAATTTATAACTTCAGTATAGGTTTAATAATGCACAAAAAGCCAGCTTAGAAGAGCTTGTTGACGTTTGACATAGGATAGGTTCGTGCAATTTGTTCTTGCCTACCATTATTGTGAGGGGCTAAGGTTGTAAATTGAACTGGGGTTAACCCAATTATGAAAAATGATTTTTCATCTTTGCAAAGCATAAATTAGTTTCTGTATGAGGGAAAAAAGTGCGTACTGTTAGGATGTAGTTTTGTGTTAGAGGTCCGTATTTACATCCCTTGTTTATTAATTCGGTAGAAGTTTGTGTATACGAGAACTACGATTCTTAGAGAATCTTGCATTTTGGGTTTCATCATTCTTTTAGAATATTTGAAGTTAAAAGTATAGATGACTAACCTGTTTTCAACCTCATAAGATTCAATAGTCACATATAATAGGAGGTAAGAAAATAAAAACAATAAAGAATATAAGATTAAAAAATTAAAAATAGTATATTGAAAAGGCATGTTTTATAGATGGGTGATGATAGAAAACACCCAAGTTTTAATTCAACTCCAATCCCACACCTATAAAATAATATTTTTACTTTAAAATATAAAATAATTTAAAATAAATCACCTAAAAGAATAAAAATGATGCTTTTTTAGTAGGTGTCAAATAGGGATAAAAAACTCAAAGATGTCATCAAAATTTTCCCATCTTAATTCATATAGAAAGAAGGATTCGTTGTGTATAATGTACTGCTCACTATATTAAAACGAAGACATGTATGGATCAAGAACAGGCATACAGATTCCTACTTTCATAATATACAACGACCAAAACATCAACATCACTCATGGAGTTTT
>Ga0209389_1005873_pt1 | contig 10557 bp, 8 predicted proteins | sample CowpearedBW_FD_187526 | JGI IMG/M metagenome (GOLD analysis project Ga0209389, IMG submission 187526) | Root nodule microbial communities of legume samples collected from California, USA - Cow pea red BW (SPAdes) (version 2) | ecosystem: Host-associated > Plants > Roots > Nodule | place: USA... | reverse complement strand
AAAATTAAAAAAAAAAACATAATAAAAACATGATAATTATCAATATATATCAATTATAAAATACCAGCAACTAATATTTTTAAATTATTAAATATTGAAATAAATGTTTATATAAAATGATAATTGAAATAAACAATAAAATTAAAACTCAATCAACTTGAATTGATATATGAAAAAATAAAGTATTTTAAAAAAATTGAAACAATTGAAAATAAAAGTGATTAAAAATTTAGTGTATTTTGAATTTCTTAAAAATTGTGATTTTTAATAATAATAATAATAATGTTAACAAGTGATTTTTTCCATAAATTGTACTTTTAAAATGAAGATAAATGTTTCTCAAACTCAACCTTCTCAATTATTTTTCTCAAAATAATAATGGACTTACATTGAATATTTACGCCGTATATTTAGTTAGCCTCACTATAAGATACTCAACGGTACCTACCTAACAGATTAGGGCCCAAATGAATAATAATGGCTTAAAGACTACTAGTACGTATACCGTAGAGTATAGACGACTATTCTCGTGAGTATTATACGTATAAAATAATGTCATTATGAGTTAGGGTTAGCCTAATTACAATTACTATATCTAACAAGAAGGACAACCTACTAATTTATCAACTATGCCAAGTTTAATTGTTTCTGTCGTTTTATGCCTTACAACAAATTTACCCTTTATTATACATATAACTTTAAATAAACAAATGACACTAAAAAGTCCTATCTTTGCTACCACCAAAAGTACGTTTTATACTAATTTTTAATATCAATTGTTTAAAAATCTATGTAATGTGAATAATAGTATTTTTTATTTATATAAATATTTTTACGTTTGTTGCAAAATTAACCAATACAAAATATTTTTATTAAGTTTTCATCATGATATTTTAGATCATATTTGACTAGCTATTCTCTTGTTCAAATTCTTAAAGACAAAAGTGACCAATAACCATAAAATATGTTAAAAGTATGATAAATAATAAATAAAAAAAAGGAAGAAGATTTATGTCTTTATTAATAATTTCTTCAAAATGTGTCATTTAATTGAAAATTTAAAAGTATTTCTAAAAATAAAATGTAATAAGCCGTTTTTAAGAACTAAACTAAAAATAAAAATATTGTAACCTAAAGGCCTTAGAGTGGTTGTCTTAAAAAAGAAACTATAATATTTAAATAATAAAATATTTTAATATAAATAGATTCTTAATAAAACGAGTTTTATTATTTTAAAATACATCATATCTTTAGAAACCATTCCTTTAGATTGGATGTATGTGAGGGAAGCTAATTTTAGTTATTATCTTAGTAGTCGTTTTAATTGTTGAATCTGTATCTTAAAACTATGATTGGGTGACCAAATTGAAATGCTTGATGGTTATTGTTGTTGAAAATGAGATGAAGGATTTTTTATTTACTCATTTATGTTGTGTTTTAGATTTGGGGTTTTACATGATAAACATTGTTGAATGTAGAATCTATCTTGGTATGTCTAATTTAATATCAGGATTGGAATGAGAATAGAAATGGTGAGATCGATGATTTCAACATGTTTTGGTGCAATTGTGAATGGTGATAAGCATGAAAAGTCTTGGTTTATGGTTAGGAATTCCATCTGTTAGATCTTTGAATTGAACTAATTTAAGACCCTTTGAGATAAGAATCTAAATAATAAAGTATTATGTGGTTTATTCAGTATTGATGAATTCAAGAAGTGTCAAATTACTCAATCAAAGCTCAAAGAGGGAGTTTAGACTTCTAGTACATTGTCGAGCACCACTTAGACAGTGGCCACTGACTTGGGGCGCTTGGCGCCACTGACTTGGAGCGCTTGGCGCTACTTTTGGACCACCAAGCACTCTCAAATTAGTGGGTTCCAGGGGTTGGTAGCGTTGGGCGCCACTTTCCCAATTTTGAACGCCACTCTATGCTCAAGTCATCTCAAGAAATATGAGATTCTTACTTCATTAAGCATCAGATCGAGCTGAAATTTTGACAGTACATCCTAGGCATATGATTTTTCCTTTTGACCGTTGGGATTTTTTATTTAAGGTATTTAGTTATAACAGTTAATCATTCATGATTGTTTTGTATTTTTTGTTCTCTTGGTTTCTCAACTTTAAAGGGCATTATTACTTTGTTAGTTTAGTGTTATGCATTGACTAGAGATACATATTGGACAATAGTCGTCCTATACTCTACTAGACTTGCCAACTCATTTAGAGTGTTGTAGTCCAGGTGGTGAGAGTTGAAAGAGGTTCTTATGGCGAGATTAGGGGCGGGACTCCTCGTTTGACGATGCCATAAGTAACTTTATGATAGGTGCCTTTGCTATAGTCCACTTTTGTGACAGTTGCAAGGCTTCTTGTGTCCATGTTAATACATAAATCTGGATATTAAGTCTAGAATAATATATCATATATGTGATTTGTTTGTTCTGGAGAAAAAAAATGCATGGTTTTATGTTACAAGTAATAAGGGCTACTTTATTTTGTAAAATTAGAATATGTGTGTTTTACTAATTTGGTCCCTATTTTAGTCTAGTTTGTTCAATTTAGTCTTCATTTTGTTCATTTTGTTCTAATGTTTAATTAGATCCCAACTTTCGTTAATTTTTTTCAATTAAGTCTTTTTCGCTAACATCGTCTAAATAGTTAACGGTAAAATGTATGTGGCTTATTACTATTATGTGGCACTTCACCTCCTTCATTTCTTCATCACACACTCATCTTCACACATTATTATCTTCCTCACCTTCATCATTGAAACCCATCTTCTCCTTCATTATCACCCAATTCACCTCCATTAGCCTCTTCCTCTCCTCCCCTTCTACGTAGATTCTCTCTCTCTTATTTTTTGTTCTCAGTCACTTATCCACTTTCGTCCTCTCAAACACCTTCCACCTAACCATTCATCTTTTCTTCCATTTTCCTCCACTTCCATTCAATGCATTAAGGAACTCTGGTGAGGAAATGGATGATTTAGATAGAGAAGCATCAGCACACCTAAAACCTTAAACTAGGAGCACACTTTAAAGGGAAACCCAGGGGCACACCTTCTATTAACACCAGGGGCATACCCTCCACTTCTTCTTCAATCAGTTTCGATCATTGTGATTGAATAGAATGTTGTAATTGTGGGTGATTTAGAGAAGCAAAATTTGGTGTTAATGTTGCTTCCTCCTAAGCAGAATCTGCATATTTCTTGTGCTTTTGGGCATCCCTACTTCTGTTGCCAATTTCTTCTCCTCTGCCATAAATGCACAATCCAAAAACTATTAAAACTAAGGAGCAAAACAGAAATTAAAATTTGTGTATGAAAATTGTCGAGGTGAATAGGGTTTCAATGATGGAGGTGACAATGGAGGTGAGGAATATGATGATGCATTAAGGTAAGTGTGTGATGGCAAAAAAAATGAGTTGGAGAGCCACGTAATAGTAATGAGTCACGTCGTGCACTTTACTATTAAATATTTAGACGATATTAGCAAAATAAGACTAAATTTAACAAAATTAACAAAAACTGAAACCTGATTGAACATTGGAACAAAATGAGAATCAAAATGAACAAACTAGACCAAATTAGTATTTAAGCCAAAATAATTAGCTTACCTTTGTTTGTTTTGTTTGTGTGTTTGTTTGTGTTTTCTTTTTATAATGATCACCATATTGGTGAGCAGAAGGGCTTCTAAGTAAAGGTGAGGATAAATCCTAGGATAGATAGTTCTTATGGAGGTCTATGTTATGTTGCCTATCATATTTTGAACATTTTGCATAGTATAATTGTGTCTTTATGTTTTGGTTCAAGTTGTGTAAAAAATTAATTATCTTCTTTTGCAAAACTTTGATACTACAGACTATAACTTCTCAATTGATACTTTGATACTATGTACTATAATTTTAAAAATTTTCAATTGAGTTTTTATTAAAATTTTATAATTTGTTAAGTCTTAAAAAATTCAAACTTTTTAATTGAGTGTTATATTTAATAGAAAATATTTTGACAGATACATCAAATTATAACATTATAAAATATATATTCATAAATTATAAAATATAAAATATAAAATCATAAAACATTAAATTTTAAATTTTTAAATTTTAAAATTATAAATTATAAATTATAAAATTACAAAATTATTAAACTATAAAACTATAAATTCTTAAAATTATAACATGGTGAAATTAAAGAATAATAATATTATAATATTATAAAAATAAAATATTAAAAAACTAAGAAAACTATGAAATTAACAAAATTATTAAATTATGCCTTTATCAAATTACAAACTTGCAAAATGAAAAATTATAGAAATAAAATATTATAATATCATAAAATTAAAAATTATAGTTTTATAATTTTACTACTAAGCAATGTAGGACTATTATGTGTACTAGAACAAGTGTCTCAGTCAATGGCTAAGGGAGTTTTTGTTCCCACAGATGGTGTCAATGTTCTGATCCCTAGTTTATTGAGATAGCATCACTAGGGTCATTTACTACAACCAAGGTACAACAAAGTTTTTTCCTTAAAAGGCACACCAAAAGGTTGAAAGAAGGAAGCGTATTTAAATTGCCCTTGACCCTGAATCCTAAGCGATGTGGGATTATTTTGTTGTACAGGAACAACCAAGTTCATCGAGATAGTATTGTTAGGGTTAATCACCACAACCAAAGTATTGTCTACTTTGGAACTCATAGCTCTATCACAATTTTGTCCTTAAAAGGCTCCTCATTGGGTTGAAGGAGGAATGTGTATTTAAATTGTCGTTGGTCTTGAATGCTACGATATGGGATTATTGAGTGTACCGAAACATAAGCCCCCCAGACGAGGGTTAAAAGAGTTTGCATCCCTATAGACGACACCAATGATCCGATCCCAAGTCCATCGATATAGCATCGTTAGGATCAATCATCAAAACTGAGGTATTATCTATTTTAGAACTCAAAGTTGCGTCACAATTTTATCCTTAAAAGATGCCTTACAAGGTTAAAGGAGGAAAGTGTATTTAAACTCTCATTAGCCTCCATCACCTGCCATACATGAATCATATAATCCTCAATAAAACTTATTAAATAGTTCCCATCCAAACTAAACTTAATGCTCCAAATAGACCCACTATGCACTTGATTCTCTTGGCTCTTGTAAAGCGACGTCACCCTCTCTAAACCATGAAATGACACTTCATGGTTGTCTTCGGTGGTGGAGTTGTATCATCGGTTGCCTTCTCTAACGAGGTGTCACTCTCATTGCTACTCCGTTGATCCCTGTTCCTGGTAATGAAGCTCGTGACACTCTATTACTCTTCAACAACTCCGCTCCTTCTTCAATTTGAAGTCACTCGCATTGGAATCGAAGCTAGCCTCTTCAACATTTTGCCTTTGCATTAGCTCTTGAACGATGGGAGAGTACCCCACGATCATCTCGAACTCCTCAACCATTAAATGCCTCCCCGTGGCAACCTCCCGTTGATTCTCCCAATTGTTTACCCTTGAGAATGATTATAAACCCTAAGAAATTGAAGCGAGTTTGAATATAACATTGTAGGATTCAATAACTTACCTCTTCATGATAATGCAATAATGAAGGAAGACAACCACAATAGAAGTTGTGAGAATGTAAGACGCGACAATGGAGTTGGTAAGAATGCTAGTTGAAAGAGAAAGCTTGATTTGTGAACTACTACAACACGAAGAGGAGAAGTGAAATGCTTGAGAGAAAATACGAGTAAGGATTCAAACATACTATGATGAGAAATATTCATACATGGTAAGCATATACTATGACAAGTCACTCAATAACTAACATAATAATATTTTTCACTAATCACCATGCTCACTTATTATGACAAGTCTAGTTACATTAATCATAATAAGTAATCTTTATTACAAAAATGTCACCAACCAACTTATTATGATATGTGTATTACACCTATCATAATAAGCTGTCATTGATTTGTATTTTTCTATTAGTGTTTTTTTATTGTTTCATTATTTCAAAACAAACCCACAAAACAAATTCAACGATTCAAAAGACATTGACTTATATCATTATAAAATGTAAATAAGTATATAATAAATAGAATAAAGTTATTTAGATTTTAAATCTTTCATTGTGTTTTCTAATTGTCACTAAATGTTGAATATTTAAAAAAAAAATGATTTTGCTTATGGTTATATTTGTCGCTAAATATTAGATGTTTCTTTTAAAAATAATATTATTTTCTTTGTAGTTATAACATTCGTTAAAATTATTTTAGTGACAGTTATATTTAACCGATATTACATTGTGACACTAAATCCTATGTTGGTAGCAGTTAAAATCGCGACTAAACCACACTCTTAACTGACGTTAAAAATTTAAATTTTAATAATGTATCATGTTAGAACTAGGTTGTTTTATAGATAAATCGATTTTGTTGGTTGTTAGTAGTAAGGATTGCTCTTATAATAGATGTTATACTAAAAGTATGTTTAAAACTATATTAGCTTCCCCTTTTTTTTATTGGTGTGTTTGTTTGCGTATTTCTTTTACAATGATCACTATAATAATATGAGCATTTGAGCCTATAGGTAATGGTGAAGCAAGGCCCTAAGAGTAGTGTTTGTACTCGAGGTTTTGTTGTTGAAATGGTTAATATATATGAATGTAATATGTGATGTGATTGTATTTTTGAAACCTGAAATTTAGAACTTGATGATGTTTCTATTTTGAGAAATTTTCATATTAAGGACTTTGACTCCATGATGTATGTATATTCTTGTATGTTTACTTTATCTCATTGACCAGGTTTGCTCAAATATTTGTAATGTATGATTGCTAGAGATAAAATTTCTCTATTTTTGGAGTCGTTACATGAAACACTCTATATCTAATAATACTACATCATGCAAAGAATTAAACGATATCAACACCAATTAATATTGCGTGTCACAATTATAAATTATAAATGTGAGAGTTTACACTTTCACATTCTTCCCTAAAGTTAAATTAACATATAATTATTTAAGAGCTGAATCACTTAATCTACTTTAATGAGTAGATTCTTCAGAACACATGTTTTCTATATGCAGTGCTATATATTAGATTCCACTCCTATCACAAACCCATTAAATCTCTTATAACATCATGATAATAAATTATTGTAGAACTCACCAGTATATATAAACAATTATATAAAATAATATTCATTCACATTAATTATAATATTCAATCGTACCAATAATAAATGAAACCAACATTTAGTTCAACCAACTTACCCTTCACATGACTCCAAATGCAGACGGTTGAGCAATGGAGAACTGTGTTGCAAAGAAAAAGAATGCTGAAACGAACTACTTCTATAACTAGGGATCAGTGGCAATAAACGAAAGAGAAACGATGAACGAATCAATAAAGGGGCAAAAATATGTTATTTTGAGATGATTTCATAACATATACATTTATGATTCTACGTTAAAAGTACAAAACAATAACAATAATAATTGAACAACTGTCATCAGAAAATTGTATTATTTAAAAATAATAATATCATGTTATTTTAAATGACAATTTTCCAACAACTATCATTATGATAAATATGTAATTTTTCACTAGAATCTCAATCTTTAGTTTTATAAATCACATGCAAATACTAAATTAAAAACAATTATATTAATAGATGGATTGAGCTAATTCATGAATTTTCTTTTCAACACCAAAACTTAACTTAATAGTGAATTTAATTGAATTTCAAAATACCTAAGTTAACATATTTGAATGTGGTTAGGTTGATATGGATATTCGTAGTTGTGAATGTAAGAAAAATAAAATGTTTAACTGCTTCATTTTTTCTTGGCTATGATAGGCCGAAATTTCAGTTTGAATTTAGTCAATAGTGGACATTTCACATTTATAGTCTTCTGGAAGCATAGTTTGAATTTTCTTTTTCATATTTCATTACATTACTGCTATGATTTTAGTGCGATGTGCTTAAGTTCCTCATGTTTGACTTAATGTATGACTTGGTTCTTCTTAATTTTAATTTAAATTGTTTGCATTTACTTCTTGCAATTTTAATTACTGTTACATTTCATCTAATAATTAACATAAATGTAATCAATTTGTTTTATATAATTCATTTTAGAAAACGTTAGACTAAATTGTAATTTGGATTTGTATTAATTATTGAACGAATTCCCGGGGATTAGAAACTAAATTTAAAGAATTGCTTATAATTATGATGAGAGTAAATATGAGCAATTTAAATTAGAGACCTAATATACATGTAGGGTTAAAACAGGAACCCTAAAAATGTAATTGAACCTACATTATTAATCTCTCTTTCTAACCACCCAAGTGGCACTGATATTGGTTGAACTGTGTGAACATTATTTTACACATTAACAAGGCAGTGAAATAAATGATAACAATTATTTAGTAGAGTGCAGAAATAAACAAACGTATGTGTAAGGCATTTAGAAGACAGTGCATTGAATCAAAAGCGAAAACAATGAAGTCTGTGAATAAACAAGCCTCGTGTAGAATTGCACTCTCTGGTGGCAGAAAATGATGGCTATCTGCAAAGATAGATGACTACAAAAAAGGTATAAAGTGGGTCACTTATGCAGCTACCATTTTAATTGAAATGAGTAATGCACAGTGCACACCAACAAATGACAACATTAAATTAAAACCAAATGACATGTGTCAATCTCATTCACAAAACATCATTCAGTGTCAAAATATTCAACTGTTCCTTTTTAAAATCAAAGAACCTGCAACATCCAAGTTGGACTATAAAAGTCCATAGCAGAAGACCATGGTGTCACCACCACACTACCACATATACACCTATCATCATTTCATAAAACATGGCCTCTCTCCGTTTTCTGTTCTTAGCTTTCCTCCTTGTGTTGTCACTTCACAGCATTGGTGAGGTTGAAGGTAGCAGCAGAAAACTTTTGTCTCCATCACTTCCTGATTTGGGAAACATTCCCGTTTTTGAGTTTCCACCAGGAACACCATGGCCAGAATACAGGTTGCCTTCATTTTTGAAACCTAACTACCCAGCAATTCCTTCAAGTTACTACTTTTACACTCCACCTGCCAACACAAACATGGCCAACAAAGCTTCTTCTTCCAAGCCTTGAGAACATGCATACAATTTCGCATCTTCTTACATATATATTGTTGTTTTAGCAGCAAAATAAAAAGGTTCATGGCCATCTTTACTTTCTGCTTTTATTTGTATTCCTTGTTCATCTCATCATTTACCTCCTCCCTGTTTCGTGTGCACAATGTTTAGTGTTTGAATGAAAAGAAAAAAACAAAAGTGTACTTGTTTCTTTAATTTTACTACAAACATATATATCATGGCTCGCCTGTGTATTTTACTGAAATTTTGTTTCGAAGTTTCTGCATTATCTGAAGTAGTTTTGTTTTAAGGTTTTATATATAGTCTTGTGATATAGACCTTTAATGTGACAAAAGGAAATAACTTGGATATCATCGTGGGTCTTTTTTATTATAGTGTAAATCCACCGAGTAATATGAGTTTAAGAACAGACAGAAAAACAAAATGAGAACTTAATGGAGTTATTTTTAGTTCAAAACCGTTTCAATTTTACTAGGAGTTGTTCTTTAATGTATTAACTTTATCCGTCAAAACTAGTTAAACTATGCTCAAACTCGTGTAATGTATAAATAAAATATAAGAATAAACCAAATACAATAAAGAAATAGAAACTGAAAAGAATTGTGGCTGCTGGGATTCGAGCCCAGGTCTCCACGGCCACAACGTGGAATTCTCACCACTAAACTACAGCCACTTGATGTTTTAGACTGTATACTTTAGCTTAATGTTTCAATATTAGTAAGCAATAACATCATGACAAGCTGAATTTATTTGATTTTTTTAGATCGAAAGGCGACTTTTCAATATTGAATAAAACCTGAAATCAAAATCAAATCACTAGTACCCACTGTGCCATATGGGATAAACCAATAATTAATTGTCATATTATTAGTTTTGGGTATTTATCTCATCACATTGAAATGTTATTCTCATATCTTTAGTTTCAGTAACAGTAGAATTAAACAAGGTTTCAAATTGCGATTCTAGTTTCATTAAATGAAACATTATCGATAAAATATGGTACAATTCCTTGGTTTAAGCACTTTGCGAGGATAAATATGGTAGAATTCCTTGGGAAGCGTACAAAAGTCATATTTAGGATGAAAACATAAGGTAAGAGAGTGGTGTTTTGTAAGATATTATATAACATTTTGTTGGGTGTGAAACATGGAGTAGAGAGAAAGTGAGGACCAAAAAATTAAAATGATAGGTTTAGGTGTTTATTGAGTAGGGCAAAGGGTGAGAGAGTTTATACATTGTCCTTTACTTAAGGTGTATTACTTGGAAACGTCAAAATGGAATGAAAATGAGTTCACGGGGTGGGGCTAGTTCAAAGAGAATGAATGGAGTTAGCGAAAGGGATTTTCTTCTTAAAGGAAAATGTTAAAAGATATAAAATAGGTGGCTAGGTATCTCTCCACACATATCACATATCCTTG
>Ga0209389_1005867_pt1 | contig 10558 bp, 9 predicted proteins | sample CowpearedBW_FD_187526 | JGI IMG/M metagenome (GOLD analysis project Ga0209389, IMG submission 187526) | Root nodule microbial communities of legume samples collected from California, USA - Cow pea red BW (SPAdes) (version 2) | ecosystem: Host-associated > Plants > Roots > Nodule | place: USA... | reverse complement strand
TATTAATATTTTAATTTTCTTATCTCATAATTTATTTTATATTTTAAAATAAAAATACTTTTTGTTAATGTTGAATAGACATAGAATAGAAAATATAGTGTTTATATATCATCACCCAAAAGAAAATAAGCAAGTTAACTACTTCATTAAAAATGTAAAGACAAAAGTGACAGTCAAGTTATTCCATTAATAAACATTTTAAAAGTTAATAAAAAATTTATTAAAAATAACAAATTTTAAGATATTTTTAAGACTTCATTAATCTAATTTCTAATAAAAAAATGATGTAACTTATTTATAAGTACAAGAGAAAGTTAAGATTATATATGAACATAATAATAATTCAAAAAAAATTGAAAGATGTCTCTAATAATTTTTATAAAAAACACCTTTCGATATTTTACGGAAAGTAAAACCAATTCAAACCAAATTACAAAATATTAATTTAATTTAATTCAAATTTAATATTAAATTAAATTAAATCTTATTTAATGAAGGGTTAAATATGTTTTTGTCTCTTAACTCTTATTGAGAATTGAAATTAGATCATTTCGAAACTTTAAACTCATTCAGTCTTTCATCTTTAATAAAGGAGTGAAAATATTTAAATTGTTTACATCGTTTAACTTATTTTCGCTTCAATGTTTATTTAAAAACACGTTTAAAATATCAAATAAACTTAAAAAATTTAGTTAAAAAATTAATTACACACATTTCTAAAATTGAGAGACTGAATTAATCTAAAATTTGAAGAACTATTTTCAATTTTGAACTAAAATTAAAGGAAAGAAAAAATCAAATACTCCATGGGCACCTATTTTTATTTTATTTTTTATGAGCTAGGCAGTTATACTGATAACAACATGTTTTTTCCTACCTCATATCAGTCATTTCAATTGCTTATACGTTGAAATTCGCAAAAATGCCTCAACTCTCAAAACCAAACTTTACACTTTTAGTAATTCTCAGAATATTTCTACTGTTCCCGTACCTCACAAGCATATACCTCTACTCCTATCAAAATATATTCTTTTCATCTTTCTTAATACCCACATGGCTAAAACTCATACTTCAAAAATAACAAACCAAACCAAACTAATTAATTGAACCACATGAATTATCTGCTGATTAAGTTGATGAAGAGGAATATGAGAAATAATGAATCCACCTTTTTTATTTTTTCTGACAAATTCTAAAACGAGAACCCAATTCATTAGTTAAAGCCACCACCACTAGCTAGTGCCTCTACACAACCTCTATTCTCTTTTCATTCTCAAAGTTCCTTCCTTTACTCTATAAATACGCTGCATTTCAACCTGTGTAAATCCACAAACTCTCAAAATCAAAACTTTATATATATATATATATATCCTTCATGGCTTCCCTTGATGGTGAGAAAAGTAATGAAAATCATGTTGAGATTCGTGTTGGGGCGATTGGGGTGGAGCGAAAACGAAAGCAAGAAATTGAAGCAAAAAACATAGATTATTCTGAGAGGGCGAATTGGGTGCGTGCAGCAGTGTTGGGAGCGAACGATGGATTAGTCTCGGTGGCATCATTGATGATGGGTGTTGGAGCTGTTAAGGAGAACGTAACAGCCATGGTTCTTGCTGGTTTTGCGGGGTTAATTGCAGGGGCATGCAGCATGGCAATTGGAGAGTTTGTGTCTGTGTACACTCAGTACGACATAGAAATGGGTGAGATCGAAAGAGAGAGAGAAAACAAGGTTGTTGTTGTTGGTGATGATGATGATGATGATGGAGTGAGTGAAGAAGGTAAAAGGGAAAAGTTGCCGAATCCATTTCATGCTGCTGTAGCATCAGCTTTAGCATTTTCTGTGGGTGCAGTGGTGCCACTGCTATCTGCTGCATTCATAAGGAACCATAAAATAAGACTTGGTGTTGTTGTTGCTGTGGCTAGCATCACGTTGGTGGTGTTTGGTTGGTTAGGAGCGGTGCTCGGAAAAACTCCGATCACAAAATCTTGCCTTAGAGTGCTCATCGGAGGTTGGATGGCTATGACTCTAACATTTGGCCTCACCAAGTTATTTGCCTTTGCTGAGATTTGAGTCTTTGATTTTTTTTTTCTCACTTGAAAAATATTATAAGAGAAGGTTAATTAAAAAATTTAAGATAACTTATGATAGATCTTTTGGTTTTCTTTTTCTAATAATATTCTATGTTGTTAGAAATTTGTCGTGTGAAAAGTGTTGTCTTGCATGCCAATGGACACCTGGTAGAAAAAGAGAAATGTGAATGTGATGTGAGAAGAGATCAAGTAAATGAATATAATTCATTGTATTGATGTATCGTATTAGTACAAATTTGTTGATTTTCAATTTATGGATATAATATATCAATAAAAAAACACTGTGAATGAAAATAAGATTACAGTGTTATGGAATGATATTTTTTAAAAGTTAATTATGTTTTTCGCTCGTAAATTAAATTGTGAAACATTTCATTAATTTCTTTTTAAATAATATAAAATATTATCTTTGTAAAGGATATATTATAATTAAGGAAAAGTATTGCTTGACATTCACTTTTAAACCAACGTACACTTGACAATTGGTTTTATAATAAAATATTATACTTAATGTAATAATGTAATAAAAGTAAATATAAACGGAATATTATAATAAAATAATATCATAGGAAATTGTAAGTTGAATGTAAGAGAAAAAATTAAAGTGTCAAAAGTAATATGATCCATTAATTAACCTAGAATTATGTATGTAATGTAGAAAATATTTTATACGTCTAAATAGTCAAAATGGATTAGAATCAGTGAGTCAACCCGACTCATCATTGGTTCAAGTTGGATTGGGTTAAAATTTTTTTATAAATTTTAATACGGGTTAATTTTTGACCCGATTTATTTGAAACCCAGCTCATTTAGAATACAGCTCACCCGGGTTGAACCCGTGATGAGCCGGGTTGGACCAACCTGCAAATGAAAGGATCACACAAGTATTTTTTATTAAGTTGAGCTTTATATTTGGGTTGTGTTAGGTTATTTTTTTAGCTAACGTATAAATAATTTATACTTTTTTTATTTTGGTTTGCATTGTATTAAAATTTATTTAGATTTTAATTATAATTATAATTTAGTTTTGATCGAAAAAAAAATAAAAAAAAATATTTTTTTAATTAATTGAGTCGAGTTGGATTGGCTCACTAAAAATAAACATAATATTTTATAATAAATTAGATATGAAAATTAAATTAATTTTCTTTTAATTTAACATACGGTAAATCAAATTAGTTAACAATTACATTAAAAAGGATAAAATAAAAATAAAAATTATATGAATAAGAAGATTTTTTTTTTTTTATATTTAGATATAAACTAACGTAAATATAAACGTTATCATATGAATAGGAAATTTTTAAATATATACAAATTATTTAAATTTTAAAAATAGTAATTAAAAGAATAAAATTCAAAAAATGTATAATATAGTTATAGATATAGTTACTAAAACGATGAAATAACAAATGATTCTTTTTTTATGATAAGTAGTTACTAAAATGATAAAACTCAAAAGATAATTTTTTTATTATAAATAATTATTTGAATTTAAAAAAGAATAATTAAGAGGTAAAATTAGAAAAAAAGACAAAAAAAAATATATTCTCTATATACTTATAGATTAGAACATTTATTAATATTAATCATTATTTAACTCTCGTGCTATATATTAGACAACTTAATAAATACTTAAGTAATAGATTTTACACACCGTAGTAAAAATAACTTAAACCAACATAGTTAATTCATTACAGGTCTATTTAAAAGAAAAAAGTTGTTCAAATTAAAAATCATATATAGTAAGAAACCTAAAATATATTTACATCGAAAAATGATAATTCTACTAACATTATATATTTCAATTTGAATAAATAAAATAATAAAATAAGAGTTCTGCTCCAATTCTAGAGAAACTTTAAAAGCTAAAAAGAATGTATACATTAAGAAAAAATATTAAAGATCTTCTCTTAAAAAAAAAAAAGAAGATTTAGTTACTTTGAAAAGGAAAAGAAGATTTTCAAACTCAGAAAGGCAGGCACATTTTCTAATTAAATAAAACATGTACTTGAACTTTCTATCACTTCAGCTGAGTGTAAGCTATTTTTAAATATATGTTAATTCAAATGTGTCACATCCTGTGATCTTTAAATTAAAGCATGGAATATTTTGCACAAATAAAGTTAACATAATATTGCTTAAACAATACAAAAGAAAGAACTGATAGATATAACATCTTCTTCGAAACAAAAGTCTCTTTATTTATTATGAAAGAGAGTTTAAAATTTCATGCTTTCACTCTGCATAATGTTCTATCAAATCTTCCAAATCAGGTCATTATTTTCACACCTCTTCTTTGTTAAAACTACACAAAATATTACATGACATTCTCAATTTAAAATTTTTAACATAATGTGCATCTAATTTTCTTATATATAATATTATTTAACTTTATCTAATGTGGACTTTCAACTTATATATATACTCATCTTATTATATAAACGTGTCATTATAATAAATATGATCATTGGATGTTTGTGTAGCTTGTATGAACTAAATTTCACATAGTTTTTTTCTTTTATAAAATAATTTTAAATAAAGTGATTTATGCTGAAAACTTTAGTCTTATTGTAGTAAAACTTAGCCATATCCTTTACTCAATGGAAAAAATTACATTTTCCCCTTATAGTTTACGGTATATTAGAAGAGAAAATCGCATTAGACAAGAAATTAAGAAAAACAGAAGAACATTTATTATATATATATATATATATATATATATATATATGTGGGATTTTGATACTCTGCAACTATAAGTAGAAACTCTCAATTTACTTTTTCAACAAACTAATATTTACAATTTGCTTTTTCTATGGGCAATTTATTCTAAAACTGCAGACACTGTTACTGAAAATATGAATTTTGTTTTCATATATTCTTTTAGTTATTTCCATGAAATTGCAACATATATATGTGAGGAAACCACAAAAATATTTTATAATAAATTGAGAAAGATGTTATCCAATGATTTTTTTTTTCAGCAGTGGCACTGTTGCGCAAAACTTTATTTTTAAATTGTAAACATACATTCAATCGGTTCCAAAAATTGTTGTAAATATAGTCAAAACAAAATTAAAGGAATTACTTAATGTTAGTTTTAAATAAGTTTTTTATTTTTTTCATTTTAACAAATTTATTGAAAAAACTTTCTTAATTAAAATGAAGATTAGATTTGATGACTTGTGACATTTTGTTATATACAGTATAAACACTAGTTGTATTTCATTCTGTACAATTGGATGAGGTAAAAAAACTTCAATCCTCTGCAGATCCCTAAAACTTGGATGCTATAGAGGATTTGGAGAGAAAATAATGAGTGAAGAGTGTGTAGTTTCTATTGAGTGATGATATTCAAAAAGCACGCTCTTGTTCTAACCATGCGCCTGAATAAGCTCTCCAAACCATTTTCTATGATTTCAATTCCATTCTCCAAAGCCTCCAATCTTTCATGTGCAGCCTTCATTGTTGCAACATTGCTACCTTCGTTTACAAGGCTGTTTAAAGATGCTTCCACACACTGCAACTCGTTCAAATTCTTCTGCTTTTCTTCACATGCTATCACTCCCTTCTGCATTAATTTTGATACCAATAACCATTTGGTTGCCTTTGATTTTGAAGCAGACACGGTCAAAAAAGCTAACAGCGATTGGAAGACAGACATGTTCATTCCAATCACTTCCCTAACCACTCTAACCAAAGAAACAAGTTGTTGATCTTCATCCAAGATTTGGGACACTCCAAATTTGTTCTCCATCTGCTTCAATGTTGTGATCAACTTCTTGGCATTCTTCTTCATCTTCTTAGAGAAGAAGTTATATTCGGCTACAATTCTTTCAATGCTTGAATCCCCCTTTCTCCTTCTGAGAGCAGAATGAAGGGCTTGAACATTTTCCTTAATTTGTAACATGTTGTCTCTTGTGATGTCACAGATGTCTAAAATTCTCACTGAACCAGCCAGAAGCTCTTGTATGCATTTCTCACCTTGATGGTTAGAAAGCAGCTTCTGGGTTGAAGCCATGTTGAGAATATCTTCCAAGCATACATGCAAATCTGATAACAAGGAGAAGCCAGTGGCAATTGAGTTTGATGTGGATGTGGAAGTGTCTTCCCAAGTTTTGAGCTTGTTCAGCTCTTCCTCCACTCTACTGATGCTAGGATGAGATCCAGTAGGAAAACTATTTGAGCGAACATGGAACTTCTTTGCCATGGTAACTCTTTTTGTATTTTTCTCTTTCTCAAAGGAAACTCAATGTTTTTGTGCTTTCACCAAGCACTTAACTCTATATATATATATAGTATAATGCAATTCATGATTAACCTTTCATAATCAATGTGAGCATGTGGTTTCTGCATATGTTTCCTAATAATTTGGTGAGTTTGCCACATCTCTGCCAAACATTGTGCACTATTATCTGTGATATAATACAGACCAAGTTGATAATGAAATTCGTTTGGTGTGCATAACTGGCATGTTCTCCTTGTGTTGGCAATCGGAAAACCTCATTAGTCATCAACCATTTTGCCTTCTTTTCTGCCACATTGCATTTTGACTTCAAATTATAAAAATGTTGTTTCAGTATCCATTACCTGGCTTGTCTCGAATATAAGAAGCTGAAACTGCAAAATGGTGTAATAAATGGCTTTGGTAGATGAGATTCGGATCTCGAGGGATATCACACATGGACAACAATTTAGAGTTATTTATAATTTTGGTTGCAGTTTTGGACAGCAACTTGAGTTGTATATAATTTTGATTACAGATTTCGAGAACAAAATATTAGATTATCTGGTGTGTGCACGAGTGGCTTGCAACCCTTATCTCTCCCTTGTTGATTTACCAACTCTTTGGTTACTCCATAACAAAATTGATTTGGAATTGTTAACCTTGTTGAATAATTTATACTTGAAAATCATTTTTTCTGAAAACAAGAGTGGGTGAAAAGGTGAAATATCGTACTATTAGAGCAATTAGAAATTTGAAACAGATAATGAGAACACTTCCCTTCTAGATATTCAATTTCATCAAATCCTCTAACTGTGGTTAGAATTCTAGGGAATATTGTTGAATAGAGATGTATTTGTGCAGTGTCTTTTTCCTTAACATGATATTTTATCACGTTATGTATTGTAGATCAGTTGAAAGAAACTACTCTGATCTTCAGTTTGTATCCCCTATTTGCTAAAGTAGCTAAGTGAAAAGAAACATATGTTTATCCATTTGAATCTTCTTTCTGCGTTTTTCATTTGAAAAATTGAAATTGATTAGCCTGAACTCCGTTCATCCATACATCTCTTAAAATCATTGCTTGACCAGAAAATTTTAAAATCATCTTTTGTCCTTTGGAAATGGTATAAAGTGATGTTAATGCTATTTTTTACACAGTCTTCTCTAACAAGTAAATTATAATGTTCAGTCATAAAAACAAGATCAATATAAAGGAATTAAGAAAAAGCTGACTGCAAGGAAAAATATATCGAAATATATAGAGTATAAACATTTCGTTGTATTTGATAGTGTGTAACTATTGAGTTGTATACATGTACAAGACAAAATTTTTCAATCCTCAAAGGATCCATAAAATTTGGAGAGAAAATCATGACCGAACACTGTCTAATCTCTATTGAGTCATGATGTTTAAAAGGCAGGCTCTTGTTTTAACCATTCGCCTAAATACGTTCTCCAAACCATTTTCAATGCTTTCAATGCCATTCTCCAAAGCTTCCAAACTCTCATTTGCAGCTTTCATCGTTGCAACATTGGTTCCTTCACTCACAAGGCTGCTTAAAGATGCTTCCACACACCGTAACTCGTTCAAACTCTTCTGCTTCTCTTCACATGCTATCACTCCCTTCTGCATTAATTTTGCCACCAATAACCATTTGGTTGCCTTTGATTTTGAAGCAGGCACGGTCAAAAAAGTTAACAGGGATCGGAAGATAGACATGTTCATTACAATGACTTCCCTTAGCAATCTAACCAAAGATACAAGTTGTTGATCTTCCTCCAACACTGGGGATACTCCAAATTTGTTCTCCATCTGCTTTAAAGTTGTGATCAACTTCTTGGCATTCTTCTTCATCTTCTTTGAGAAGAAATTATATTCGGCTACAATTCTTTCAATGCTTGAATCCCCCTTCCTCCTTCTTAGAGCAGAATGAAGGGCTTGAACATTTTCCTTAATTTGTAACATGGTGTCTCTTGTGATGCCACAGATATCCAAAATTCTCACTGAACAATCCATTAGCTCTTCCATGGATTTCTCACCATAATGGTTAGAAATCAGCTTTTGGGTTGAAGCCATGTTGAGAAGATCTTCCAAGCAAATATGCAAATCTGATAGCAAGGACAAGCCCGTGCCAATTGAGTTTGATGTAGAAGTGGAAGTGGCTTCCCAAGTTTTGAGCTTGTTCAACTCTTCCTCTACTCTACTGATGTTAGGATGAGATCCAGAAGGAAAACTGTTAGAGCGAACATGGAACTTGTTTGCCATGGCTACTCTTTTTTGTGTTCTGTTCTTTTTCGAAAGAAGCTCAATGTTTTTGTGTTCTCACCAAGTGCTTAACTCTATATATATAGAAGCAATTCATGATTCATGATCGATGTGAGCATGTGGTTGCAGCATGTGTTTCCTAATAATTTGGTGAGTTTGTCACATCTCTGCCAAACATTGGCACTATTATTTGTGATACAATATAGGCCATATTTGTAATGAAATGGTAACTGGCATGTTCTCCAAGTGTTGGCAATCAGAAAACCTCATTAGTCATCAATTAATTTGCCTCCTTTGCTGCCACATTGCATCTTTACTTAAAATTATAAAATGTGTTGTTTCAGCTTCAAGGATATACATTACGTGTCTTGTCTCAATGATAAGAAACTATAACTGCAAAATAGTTTTTAAAATGGCTTTTAGATCTGTGAGATCCAAATCTGGTGGTCATTGACAAATAGACATTTTTCTAAATTTGAGTACAGATTTTGAGAACAAAAGGATGAGTTATTTGGCGTGTGCACGAGTGGCTTGTAACCCTTGTGTCTCCCTTGTTGATTTTACCAAATCCTTTTCATTCTGTTTTAAACCAATGAAGAATTTTGTATTGTGGTACACATTAAAGGACAAGTATCCACCGTCCCAGTTTCAAGGGGTTGATGTTATTGTTAAAGGCTTTGTGTGTGCACACATCATTTCTGTTTAGCATGTGACTCTAATTGCAGAAAATTTTGGCATCTTTGTTTGAGTAAAAGATCTCCTCTCTAAAAGAAAATAAGAATTTGTCTAAGCAGAGCTTTGTTAATGTCTTACAGATACAGAAGAGAGAATGTTTATAAGAAAACAGAGACAAAACTCAAGACTGGAGCAGTTCCAGAAAAAAGTTACTAGGAGATCAAAATGAAGAATCTTAGTGGCTATATTTACAATATTTGTTTCTACAATAATACTGGAGCGGTGGAATTGTATGGTAGAAAGGGAAACAAGGCTATATTTAATAAAATACTGATTGGGAAACAATTTTTCTATTTTTGGAATATTGAAATATTTAATACATTTGAACTTAAAATTATTGACTTTATAATTGAGTTTTGAACTTTTGACTATGGCATATGCATTACTGTTTCTATTTTTGTATTATGTTTAGATAGATTTGTGTGGGGAAGACCTATGAACATATATTTAAAAATAATAATTATAAATTTATATTATTGTAAAATAATTATATATATATATATATAAATTTTACCTATAAATTCATTTTTCAAGTTTGTTAACTTGAAGATACAAAAACTGTTCATTTTTTTTTAAAGTTTATCATGTACAATTAAATTTTTCTGTGTAAATGTTTGTAAATGTTTGATCTTTAAAAATATCACATCATCGACAGTTACTTCTTAATGAACCATTTCTACAAAGAAGGAAGGCGAAACACAAACGATGTTTGGGAGAGCAAGTGAACATCTCAAAAAATTTAACAGGAGCCGATGTGGAGTGTAGATAGTTTGGATCTTGGAAAAGACGAGTCTATTATCCAAAAGTTAGAGCTTGAAAGAGACATTTTGTAATAAAGAATTGAAAAGGAAGTTAGAGATAATACAAAGTTACAGGCAAGCTTTGAAAGTAGAAAAAAGGTTTTGCATAAGCGATTGGAACTTGAACAAGAAGTGTTCAGTTCGCAAAAGCACTTACATGCCAGGAAGGATCTTAGATTTGCACCTCCGATGCAAGATGAGAATTAACGATTGAAATGGATTATGTGTTTGGTGTAAAGAAGACGTGAGAATTGTCCGATCTCTTACAATGAGTTCGGCCTATTGAGAGGAATTCGTTAATGACAAGTCAGCCACAGTGATAATAAAGAACCCAGCATAGGACAAGTCGATCAAGGTTAATAAGAAGTCGGTCAAAGCAAATAGCACATCAATCACCGAGAATGAAGAGAACAAGTCAGACACAATGAAAGCAAAGTCGGC
>Ga0209389_1005864_pt1 | contig 10564 bp, 8 predicted proteins | sample CowpearedBW_FD_187526 | JGI IMG/M metagenome (GOLD analysis project Ga0209389, IMG submission 187526) | Root nodule microbial communities of legume samples collected from California, USA - Cow pea red BW (SPAdes) (version 2) | ecosystem: Host-associated > Plants > Roots > Nodule | place: USA... | reverse complement strand
AAATGAAGATATATGCTGCCGAAACATCTGGGCCGCCTCGAAGCTCAATCGAGTGAAATCATGCGTGATGTGGTAGCCCAGTTCAAGCGGCCGCTCATGCTGTGCTTCGATAGGAAAAGACTAGCCTAAAGCTGTCGAACAGATCGTTCCGAAACGGTCAGTGATCCGAGTTCGCTCAATTGCCTTCGAGGCGGACGCGACCGCAGCCAGAGGGCCGATCCATTCAAGCGCAAGGGCTTGATACTCATGTGCGACGAGGGCGTACAGTTTCCCAGCGCCAGCAACAGAGGATCTCGCCGGCGAGCTGGTTAAGCTCGGTGCCTTCATTTGGGGGTGGGCGAGGAATCGTACGCGAACGGCAAGATTGAGCCATCGCTCACCTGCAGGTAGCACGCTCGCAGGCGGGAGGCCGAGCGTCCTGAACTGTCAAAATAGTCATAGCTCGCTGTGAATCTCCGCACTCTGCTGTCTGCGTCGGCTTGTCGCGGTCAGATGGGGGTACGGCCGGCAAAAATTCACGCGAGAAAATGCCCGGAGAGGGTTGAAACGCCCCTAGCGTCAAGTTGTACGCTTTTGAAATGGACGGGACATTCATCAGCGTCCGAAACCCTCCAATGAGTGACGGAGTGCGAATGCATCAAGCCTCAAGCCCACGCATCAAACTCCCGCTGCCAACAACGATCACCGTGTGTGCCATGCCTTGATCTGCCCCGCGATGACATCCGACTGCATCGTTCCGTAAGGTCAAGTTTGCCTGCATAGCGCAGGTTCACCGCAAATCGGTCGGTCCACCTGCCGCTTCGCGACGCAAAAGGCGAGCGCGCTCAACCCGGCACATCCGTGGCTGGATGAGAGCGCGCGTGGGTGCCAGTTGCGTTCGAGGGGGCGGTCGCAAAGCCAATTTCTGGGAGGCGTGAATGGCAACAGTGATGAGCTTTAGGAGCGCTCGCTCCGTATCTGCCATGAGATACGGAGGTTGGCATCCGGCAGGGTTTTCGGACGCCGAGGCGAAACGCGCCCGCGTATGGCGCCTGCCCCGAAGCTGTTGACCGAGAAAGTCGATGCTCGCCACAGGGGCTCCCTGGTGGCTCCAGATCAATTGACCACTTACAACCTGAGGAGGAATGGTTTGACGAGACAGCGCTCTTTGCTGACGCCTGGTCCATTGTCGTTATCGCTGGCGGTCAGAAGCCAGATGCAGCTTGATCTCCCATCGCGCGATTGCGAGTTCAAGGAAGTGACCGCCTGCATGAGGCGGCTGATGCTCAACTTGCTGGGAAATTCTGAGGACTATTCGGTGGTGCCTATTCAGGGAGGCGGCTCTTTTGCGATGGAAGCCGCTCTCTCTTCATTTGTGTCCCAAGCCGACAGGCCGCTCGTTTGCATAAACGGCATCTATGGCGAGCGCATTTTGCGAATCTTGAGGCTGTGGGGCGTCGAAGCGCTGAAGCTCGTCAAGCGAGCGACCGATCCTTTGGATCCTCAAGAAATTGGCGAGTATCTGAGCCGAAATCCTGGCGTTACGCACCTATGTTTCGTGCATTGCGAGACGACAACCGGAATCGTCAATCCGCTGGACGCGATCGTGGAGGAGGCGAGGCGACGTGGCGTAAAGACCATCGTCGACGCGATGAGTTCTTTTGGCGCCCTTAATATCGATCTGCGCCAGCGTGGAGCTGACGTCCTGGTTACCTCGAGCAACAAGTGCATAGAAGGGCCGCCGGGAGTAGCGTTTGTCATCGCGTCTCGCGAGCTGCTCGAGAATGCGGTTCAAGAACGGAGGTCGTTTGTGCTCGACGTGAGAGATCAATGGCTCTCGCTCGAGCGCACCGGTGAGTGGCGATCGACCCCACCCACCCACATTGTTCAGGCAACGACAAAGGCCTTGGAGATTCTGGACGAGGAGGGAATTGATGCCAGGCGCCGCAGGTATGAGAAGATCAGGGATGATCTCGTCAAAGAACTCGAAGGAGTAGTGTCGCCGGTGCTGTCCGCGGAGTTGCTGTCGCCGGTCTGCGTCGCGTTCAGTGCGCCGTCCGGAATCGTGGACCAGGCAGGATTTGATGGGCTGTACCGCCACTTAGCGGCTCACAACCTTTACGTCTACTCGAAGCTGCATCTTCCGACGCGGAGTTTCCGCATCGGTTGCATTGGAGAGATCCGATCAAGTTGGATCGAGCATCTGGGGTGCGCCTTTCGTACATATTTCCGGTCCGGCCAGGCTCGGTCAGTGGCGCCGATGTCGGCGCAAGAGACATGCGCGGCTCGCGTAAAAATGCCGGCTCGAACGGCTAAAGAAACGCAGCTGCCGTTTTCGGCTGAGACTGCTGTTCTGCATGCGGGCTATCGACGTGACGTAGCGACGAAAGCCGTCGCAGTGCCGATTTACCAGAATACAGCCTATGAACTCGATGGCGATCTAAACCACATTGCCGACGTCTACAACGTCAAGGCCGATGGGTTCACCTACACAAGGATCATCAATCCGACGACCCGCGCGCTGGAAAGGCGCTACGCCGCCGTTGATATGGGAAGCGACTCGCTCGCGGTTGCGTCAGGTCAAGCGGCGACGTTCCTTGCTATCGTCAACCTATCAAGTGGCGAAGTGGGCGACAATGTCGTCGCTTCTCCGTATCTATATGGCAATACCTGGAACCTGCTCCACAACACATTAAAGCGCCTTGGGATCAGCGTGAGGACGGCAGATCCTCGTAAGCCCGAGACCTTTGAGCGTGCCATTGATGATCGCACGATATGTCTGTTCGGAGAGGTGATTTCGAATCCTTGTCTGGTTCCGCTCCCCGTCAAACAGCTGGCCGAGATCGGCCGAAAGTACGGCGTGCCTTTGGTCGTGGACAATACGACAACGCCACTGGTATGCCGGCCGTCAGATCTTGGCGCTGCGATTACGACGTACTCCGCAACGAAATATATATGCGGCCACGGTACGACGCTCGGCGGACTGATCGTTGACAACGGCGAGTTTAGCTACCGAGGAGCGTCTCGCTTTCCCTTGTTCAATCGTCCCGACGATGCGCATGGCGGAATTGTTTGGCATAACGCGGTGCGCGATGTCGACGATCTTGGAAAGAGCGAGTTCCTGCTCAAGGCTCGCATGACCTGGTTGCGCGATACCGGCGCGGCGATCGCCCCGTTTGCGAGCTTTCAACTGATCCAGGGGCTTGAAACGCTGCCACTTCGCATGAAGCAGCACTGCGCGAATGCCAGGATCGTGGCCGACGTTCTCAAGGAGCATCCTAAAGTGCGCCGTGTCTTCTACCCGGGGCTCTTTGAAGGCGCGGATCGGGAAACCGTCGAACAGACACTCAATGCTGCATACGGGCACGGGGCGATGGTCATGTTCGAAGTGGAGGACGAACAAGCCGGGCGCAAGTTCATCCAGAACGTCGACTTGATGTATCACGTTTCGAATGTCGGCGATGCCCGCACGCTCGTGACCCATCCTGTCTCGACGACCCACACCACCGTCCCGCGGGAAAAGCGCGAAGCCGCCGGCATATTTGGCGGCTCGATCCGGCTTTGCGTCGGCATCGAAGATGTCAACGACATCCTGCGCGATCTGGACAAGGCGCTTTCCGCAATCTGACAACCTGCAAGGCGATCAGGAGAGGTTCTCATGAATCAGGCAGACGCTTGGAAATTGAGGTCATCACGCTATGAGGCCGTTCAATTCAGCCGAGAGATCAATAAGCAGCTCTCCGAGCTGAGACCCGACAACATAACGGGAGCTGCTTATATTGCCAAAGATTACGCTGTCATCACAGCGTGCACGCTCGCGACTGTGTCGGTCTCATGGTGGCTCTACCCGCTGGCCGTCCTTCTAATTGGTGCCTATCAGCGCGGATTGACAACCATCGCTCATGATGCGGCTCACCGCACGCTCGCGAAGAACACGACCTGGAACTACGTGCTGGGCATTCTGTTCGCTTCCTATCCGTTGTTCCAGCGCCACTGGGCCTACCGGATCTCGCACGTCTATCTGCATCATCCCTATCTTGGAGACCCGGACAAGGATCCCGACCTGAAGTTCTTCCTGGCCAGCGGCGTTTACGACGTGCAGCCTCCGGAGCGGTACGCTTTCAACATGATCTGGAAGCCGATCTTCGGTGGCGCGACAGTGGCGTATCTGAAGTATCTTTGGACCAATCGATTTTCGATCACAGAGGTCGATGATCAGAGCCGCTCCGGCATACTTATCGACAAGTATGGCTTCTATCTCTTCTGGGTCACCATCCTGGGCGGCTCATATGCTGCTGGGCTGCTCCATATCGTCGTCCTGTTTTGGATCGTGCCCTATCTCACCACGTTTCAGGTCCTCGGCTGGTTTATCGAGCTCGCCGAGCACTCACCTATGTGCGAAACCGAGACGCAGAACGTCTATCTCACCCGGAATCGGAAAGGAAATTTCCTCGAGCGGGCCATCCTTGGGCAGAATTTGGATGAGTACCACCTTGAGCATCACCTTTCGCCCGGTATCCCGTTTTGGCTGTTGCGCAAAGCTCAGAAAATCCGAATGCAGGATCCGAACTACGCGAAGGTTGCCGCGACTTGGGGCGGGCTCTTTGTCAAGGGACCTCAAGGTCAACCTAGCGTCATAGCTCAGTTGAAGGAGCGAAATCGACGCTTGTATGAGCAGTCCGTTGCCGAGGTTCGCACCCGAGGGCAGGTCGCGTGACGTTGTTAGGGCCAGAGAGCACCCGAGCCGTGGTCGGCGTCACTTCAAACCGTCTTCTGATCGATGGTGTGCATCGCGACTGGTTGCGGCGCAAGTACTTGCAGGCACTCCATCGTCATGCGGGAGTCGCTTGCGTCATATTGCCGACGGTCGACGCCGAAGATGCGAGGGAGGAGGTCGCCCCGGCGATCATGCGCCGGCTCGACGGCTTGGTGTTGACGGGTGATGAATCGAACATCGACCCGGCCGTCCTGAGAGCGCCTGCGTGCTTCACGGACGCTGATCGGCAGGACGTTGAGGTTGGGATCCTCGACCGTCCGCGGGACAGGCTCTCTGCCGTAACTATAAAGAGCGCTATCGCGCTCGGAATGCCTATTCTGGGCATCTGCCGTGGGCTTCAGGAACTCAACGTCTATTTCGGCGGCACGCTCCGCTCATCGCTTGCCGAGTGGAGCCCGGAAAGTGGCGCGATGCATGCCGAGAAGCCAGACCGTCCAAGAGACCGCCAGTACGACGCCGCGCACAGCGTCAGGATATGTTCCGATGGCCCGCTCTTTCCAATCGCGCGGACGATCGAGGCGCAAGTCAACTCGCTGCACAACCAAGGCATTGAGGCGCTTGCCCCAGCCCTGAGGCCCGAGGCGTGGGCGCCCGATGGTTTGGTCGAGGCGGCCTCGGTCATTGGCGCCCCGACGCTGCAAATCGGTGTGCAATGGCACCCCGAATGGCACGTCTCAGCCGATCCCCTCAGCAAGCGACTCTTCAAGGCATTTGGAGAGGCGTGTGTGGGGTACCACCAGACTAAGAAGAACTAGAGGCGGATTGTGACATTTCAAACCAAACGTGGTCCGTGCGGGACGAAAGGACAGTCCGTCGGAGCCGATGCACGCGCCTGGTCCTGCGAGGGTCGCGCGCCGCCTCGCGGGCACAGGAAGACTGGGCGATTAACGAGTCCCTTCGCTCTAGGGGTGTTCTTTGTGGCGCTTTATGTCGTCGTGAGCGCGGCAGGCGAGGTTTATGCGGCGTCGTATTTTCAGCAGGCGGATGTGTTCGTCGCGCTCCTGCTCTCCTTCGCTATGGTTTGTCTGACGTTCAATATGCTGGCTCGCCACGAGAGAGGCAAGGCAACGGTGGCGAACTGGTCGCTGCTGGTCTTCGTCGCGCTTAATGCCGTGACAGCGATCAGCTGGATCGGCCTATTTATCGGACTGAAATACGCTGAACCTGCGATTGTCGTCGCCTTCATGGTGGCTCTGGGGCCAACCGCAACAGTGTGGTTAAACGCACTGATCAGGCGCCAGGGTGTCCCTCCAGCATCCGATATTGTCGTGAGCGGTACGATCGCAACGATCGGGAGTTACATGGTTTGGATCTCGGCCAGCGGCAACGCAGGCGTGGAGTGGGGGCCTCGATCGTCCTTTGGCATCGCCTTGGCCATCGTGGCCGGCCTATCGCTGGCCCTTACAAATATACTTGTCAAACTGCTGTTCGACCGCGGGTTTTCTGGCCGACAGGTCCTGGCGCATCGCTTTTATGGAACGATCCTCTTGCTGCTGGGACTGGTCGACCATTCATCTATCGTGTCCGAGATCTCGCAGCATTGGTTTGCGATCGCAACAATTGGGCTGTCGACGATCATTGTTCCTTTGCTTTTGATCCAGCAGGGCATTCGCCGCTTAGAGCCGTTCACCGTCAACATGGTCCTGTCCAGCGCCCCTGTCATCACCTTCCTATTCCAGTACTTCGATTCTCGCATCGTGCCTTCGTCACATACGTTCATTGGAAATGTTCTCATTACGGCTGTCGCTGTCGGCAACATCTACTTGCAGTATCGGAGATCCGCATGAAGCAACGGAATTGCGTAATCGTAGACGCATACTCTACCGGGCGATATCTCCCGGAAGAATTCAAGCGCTATGGAATTGGATCGGTGCATGTGATGTCGGCTGCACAGATACCACCCATATTCCAATCGCATTTCAATGCGGATCTTTATGGTGAAGTCATTCGCCCCAACGAGCGGATGGGCTATGACGAAATCGTTGAATATCATCTTCAGTCTCTCCACGGGAGGGACTTGGAGTTCGTAATCGCGGGGTGCGAGACCGGAGTTGAGCTCGCCGATTCTCTGTCGGAGCAGCTTGGCTTACCATCAAATGGGACCGCGCTTTCCGCTGCTCGGCGTGACAAAGCGCGATTGTCTTGCGCACTGAGCTCTGCAGGCGTGCGATCGATCAAACAGGTCGTGTCCGACAGTGCAGTAGAGATCGCGAGCTGGAAGCGTGAAGCGAAGTTCGATGAGATCGTGATCAAGCCTCTGAACAGTACGGGTACCGAAGACGTATTCTTTTGCTCGAAAGAAGAAGAGATTCAGCGAGCTCTAAGCACAATTGTCGGGAAGACGAACCGTATCGGAGCGTTGAATCGTTTTGCCCTTGGACAAGAAAAAATAAACGGCCAGCAATACACCGTGAATGCCGTCTCGATCGACGGGCAAGCCTTCGTCACGGAGGCCTGGACCTATGACACGGTTCCGATTGAGGGGGCATCATCGGTCTGCTCACTTGAGAGATTGTTGGACGGCAGCGAACCAATCGTTCAGGAACTGTCCGACTACTTGGTGCGTGCGTTGCAGGCACTACAGATCGTCGACGGACCGGCTCATGCTGAGATCATCGTCGATCATCGGGGGCCGGTTCTGGTGGACTTCGGAGCGAGGCTTCAAGGGACCATGTCGGCAAAAGCACGAACGATGGCGTTGGGGCACAATCATATGACCCTGACGGCCTGGCGCTACGCAGATCCCAAGGGCTTTGGTGAATATATGAGACGGCGCGGGCCGTACAAGCGGCAGGCCCCCGCACTTTGCGTCTCGCTGATCTCAGATATGGGCGGTGTCGTTGCCGGTTACCCGGGGCTCGAAGCAATCCGCAAGCTTCCGAGCTTCGCGGATGCCATCGCCTTCGTTCCGGTCGGTCAAAAGCTGGTTCCCACGATCGACTTGGCGTCGACACCTGGCATCGTTTATCTCGTGAATAGCGATTTGACTCAGCTTGACGATGATTATCGCAAGTTGCGAGCAATGCGGATGGACCAGGTGTTCGATTTGGTGACGCAGGATCGCGACTAATGCCAACTGGTGCCAGGTTGACCGGAGCAAATCCAGCCCGCGCGGCGATGGTCGGCGTAAGCGACTTCGATGGCGTGTTGCGAGGAAAACACGTATTGGGTGAAGATCTCTCGGTTGGAGATAAAGTTATCAAGTTCTCTGAAGCGGTGCTGGCGTGGGATTGTTCGGATCGGGTTATTCCGGCCAGTTTCACGCAAAAGCCGCTATCTGCGTTCGGAGATGCTGACCTGCGTATTCTGTCAGGCACCGGCCGTTCAGTGTCTCTTGTCGGCGATCAGTATCTCTACCTCGCGGAGTTCACGGGCGCACATGAGAGCATCTGCCCGCGGGGTATTCTGCGGAAGGTGCTGAGAAGGGCTGCTGACCACGGATACGGCTGCACTGCCGGGTTCGAGTTTGAATTCATGCTGTTCAAGGAGAATGCAGACACGATCGAAGAAAAGCCGTTCGGCGAATGGGCTCCTTTAACGCGCGGCCCGTTCGGCTACTCGATTGCGCGCTCTGTCGCGCAACATGAGCTGTTCGACGAGATCTTGGCGCTTTGTGAGAAGGCTAGAACACCTCTCAGCGGATTGCACTTTGAAACGGGACCTGGCGTGGTCGAAGCATCGCTTCGTCATTGTGATGCGCTGGAAGCCGCTGATCGAGCAACCATATTCAAGTCGATGATAAAAGCCTGGGCGCAAAGGCGAGGCATGATGGCTACATTCATGGCCAAGGTTTCCGAGAAATGGCCCGGCCAGTCCGGCCATATTCATATCTCGATGTCCTCGGATAGTCAGAATGCGTTTTACGACGGTGATGCGTTCGGCAACGTCTCGAAACTTATGAGTCAATTCATCGCCGGACAGCTAGAATACATGAAGGAGTTCTGTGTGCTCGCTGCGCCGAACTTCAACAGCTACAAGAGATTGGTGCCTGGCTGTTGGGCGCCAATCTGTCCAAGCTGGGGAGTTGACAACCGTTCCTGCGCGGTTCGCGCCATTCCGGGGGAGCCATCTGCCCATCGCTTGGAGTATCGGCTGCCTGGCGCAGACGCGAACCCATATCTCGCGCTGGCAGGTGCGATTGGTTCCGGAATATTGGGGGTCGAGACGGGTGCGGCGCTACCGTCTTCTATCGCCGGTGATGCAAGCGTGGAGATGTGTCGTCCGTCCGCGAGACTGCCTCAAAACTTATCAGAGGCAACATCTCGGTTTGCACAGTCTGCAGCAGCCAGTGATATCTTCGGAGAAAGGTTTGTTGAAACGTTTTCTTGCTCACGTCGTTGGGAGTGGGAAGCCGTTCAACATCGGGTCACTGACTTTGAACGTCGGAGATACTTCGAGATTATTTAGCTTGAGGTTTTCGACAGTTCTGAACCGTATTCCTTTGGCCGGTGCGACCGGGCTGTTGTGGCTGTCTGAGCCGCGGATGTTGGACTTCATGAGAGCAGACGTGCGTTACTCGTTAAGTGAGGACCGTTGGAGCGACGAGGAGGTCTGCTGTTACCTGCTCTGTGGCAGCAACCGCGTTTGCTCTGTTGCGATGCTGGGTAATCCTAGCAGCGAACAAGGCCGGTTCCATTCGTATCAATGAAGACGTGTGCGGCTTTCAGGAGGGAAGGCAATGCATTTTGCTCAGAGGACGAGCCGAAGAGGCCCGTGATGCACGACAGTGTGGCCGAGCCGCGGAGCCTCGCAGGACGCGAGGCGCAGCATCCATTAGAGGACAGCGCGAGTAGACGGTAGGCTAGCCGCCTCCGACCACGACGAGGCTGGCGTGGATCGGCGCTGACCGGTACGCGCTTCGCGCGGTGCTCTGAATGGCCAGCCAGAAGAGGTCCCAATCACCGTGGGTCGATTAAGTTCATGAGAGCGCGAGAAACGCTGCGCGGTGCGTTCGCGACCATACGACAAGGTTGCCTTCAAGCCGTCGACGTCATCGCCAGAACGGTCCCTGGCATATCGCGCGGGTGCGAGTGTACAAGGCAGCCAACACTGATCGTGTGAAATCGGTTTGGAGATCTGTGGGAGGGTTTTGCTGCGGCCGACCAAAATTTGACAGTTGATCTATGAACTGCCGAATGCATCCTCCAGAATAGCTTTAAGACGCGCGGCTCCTTTTACCAGCTCGCGATCGAGCTCCGCTTTGATAGCCACAGCATAATCGTTGCTGATCTCTACGGGGTGGCTCGAATCGTTGTGGTCCGGGGTTCCTGCCGGCAGTAACTGATAGGCTCTTATACCCAAGGCGTGCGTGTCGTTGGCCCATGCGGCAACTCGTGCTTCATCATAGGGCGGGGCTTCGACTGTCGGCAGCGGATCGGCATCGAGCGAATCAGCATAACTCCCCCACGAATATGCCTGGAGATCGACCAGAGAGTCATCCCACATGCTGTGGAAGGTCGACGCGCGTGTATATGACGTGCCGTCGGACCGCTTCGCGTGCAGGATGACATGAAGTCTGTTACCGCCTTGATCGCCATTGTGTTCGCTTGCGTGCAACGGCTGCTCCAGGTCCCCAGCCAGATGGACAACGAGCTTCAGCGCGCGCAACCTTTCTTCCTTAGAGCGCGAATTGTCTTTGAGCATCGCAATAGCCGCCGGAAGACCTTGGACGATGCAGGTTCCCTGATTGTTTTGATCCTTGCAGTCAAGGGCGACGTCATATGTCGGCCGTTCGATGTCGATGTCGACGAAATGCCAGCGATAGGTGTTCTTTCCTGCCGGCGTGAATTTATAGTCGTCCGCCCAGTT
>Ga0209389_1005856_pt1 | contig 10567 bp, 9 predicted proteins | sample CowpearedBW_FD_187526 | JGI IMG/M metagenome (GOLD analysis project Ga0209389, IMG submission 187526) | Root nodule microbial communities of legume samples collected from California, USA - Cow pea red BW (SPAdes) (version 2) | ecosystem: Host-associated > Plants > Roots > Nodule | place: USA... | reverse complement strand
ATTTTTTACAAAAAAGGAAATGGTAACAAATAATACAGTAAAATGACTATAATTATTATGTTACTAACATTTCCACAATACTATACAAGATTAAGCGCATGTGTGTTTTACCCCAATCCCTCTTTCCAAGGCACGTGCAAACTCTACTCTCACATATCACTGCCGTTAACAGAACGGAACGAGAACTCAAACCAAGCATAGCATGTGTAACCTTTCGTGAACAATTCTATGATGAGCATTTGTGATCAAAATTAGGGTTTCCCCGCACTGTTTTTATCTAAAACAACATAAACATGGATAATGGATAAACAAAGTCATAATTATTAGTATTATGTAAACGAGAATTGGACCTTCGGATACTGATGTTGGAATACCGCCGACGAAGATCTTCTTGGTTTTGAAGTCATTAGCCTGCGACGACCCCTTGGGAATGGTCCTCTTGATCTCGACCTGGGAGGAGCAAAACGCAAAGAAAGAATCAAAACGGTGGATTTCTGCCCATAACGCGGGAAAAGAGTGAAGAAAAAAGTGTACCTGCTTCCCGTTGATGATGTGGTTCTCCTGAATGACTTGGTCAACGACGGAGGGGTCAGCGTAGGTGATGAACCCGAAGCCCCTGGGTCGACCCGTTTGACGGTCCTTCATGATAACGGAGTCCGTTATCTCGCCATACTTTTCGAAGTAATTCACAAACGTTTCTGACAAATTTAGCAAATCGAATCAGTGAACATGACCGAAACGAATCAAAGAAAATTAACAAAAGTCGATGGAAATTAAGAAATCGAATATAAGAAAATCAACAAATCAAGAAAGTGTGTGGTTTTATGACCTAGGGTGGTGTCTCTGGCTAACCCTCCGATGAAGATTTTCCTGCAGAAAAAGGGGAAAGTGAGAATAGAGGCGTGAATGTGACGGATAACAAGAAAGAGCGGTTAAAGGAGCAAACCCGGGACTGGCGCCGTCGCCAGACTGAGGGTTGTCGGATTTTCTGGAAGCCATTGTTGCAGATCGAGATCTGCAAGGTGCGGAGAGCTATGGAGAGAGAATAGAGCCGAAGACAAAGACAGAAAGAGCACTAACTAGGTTTTCGGTGAACACCTTTGTGTGAGTTGTCGTCGTGTTTGGGCTGGGCTTCAGTTTCTTTCAAACATTCGGCCGGGAATTTCTTTTTCCACTCCCATGGTTTTCGTCTTCACCGCGATGAATATTATTTTTTTTTAATGCAATTGAGGAAACTATACCAAAACTTAAGAATTAAAATATTCGGTCCTATTTTTGTTCGAAAATTTTAATTAGGTTTTTGTATTTTGATTGATTTCATTTCGATTTTCACTTTTTTAAAATAATGTAATGATTAGTTTTTTTCGTTAGTATTATACTAATCACGTTAAATGTATGTCACATGTAATATTGTGATTTTTATTTTTTTAATTATTTAAAAAAAATATTCATCCATTATCACCAATCTCTTCACCTATTGCAACATACATATTTCTACCAAAATTATATAATAACTTTTTTTAATATTGGTTGAGATATATCGAACAATTTTAGGAGCATTGTCAAAAATAACGTTAGCAATTGTAATAATTTATAAGCTAAATAAGTTTCCTCTATTCAATGAGTGAAGACTTTTATCATCACATTTAAAAGTACATGCTTGAAATGTGAGTCGTAGAGCTACATCATTGGAAGCTTTTAGGCATAAGCGATTATTTGCAATAATTTCAACACTTTACCTATTGAATACCTTCTCAATATGTTGAGACTAAACCATTAAATCATCACAAAACTTTTTAATGTCTTTTATGTAGTGAATTAGGCCTAACTCCTTCATGACATAAAAATGCACAATTCTTTCCATTATTGATTTTTTTTTCTTTCCAATTCCTAAATCCTCCTTTATCAAAAGAATTTATTCCATCATTTTGATCACCATGCTTATTATTGAACAAGTATCAAGGTAAACAAAATGTAGCATCCTTGTGGAGTGAATATTCTAACCAACTAGGAAACTTTTTAAACCAAAAAGGTTGAAAGTGTCGACCATGATTTCCAATATTAGAAGGTGGAAACATTATATTAGTAGGTTGATATGGTCCAACTTTTATATAAGTTCTACGAATTTGGTCAAATTGGTCAACATGATATTGCCAAATAGAAATATATTTTCCTAGATCTTTCTCTAGTGAAAAGATATCAATTTAATTTTCTTCTACTCTAGGAACTTTAGATTGAGGTTGTTTAGTGTTTACTATTTATATGGTTAATGGAAAAGTTGGGGAGTTACTAGCTTAAGGAGCTCCAATAGCTTTTCTTTTAAAATACGTATCAATTGTAGATGATTTTTCCCATAAAGATGAATATGTCTTCACCCTATATATCATTGAAAAAAATTGAAAGAATAAGCAAAGCATTCATCAATTGAAGGTTAAGGTAAGGTGGGAATATTAATAAGACAATAATGGAATATTTTACTTGTAGGTTGTAGTATATTAACTAAGAAAAGTTGTCAAAGTATTTGTGTTGTGTGTGAGCTCTTTTAGCTTTGTCTTTGTGAAAGTTGTTGTTGGAAAATTGAGAAAGATGAAAGGTTACAACTTGCAAATCACAAGGAAGTGTGAGTATTTGTGTTGTTTGCCTTTAGTTTTGTCTTTGCGAAAGTTGTTGGAGAATTGCAAAAGCTGAACAGGAAGATGAAAGGTTGCAACTTGCAAATCACATGGAAGTGTGAGAGACTCAATGACTTCTTGACAAAGGAATTCTATTTGGCTTCTCAAGACTTTTGTTCTAATATATATAATATAAATATATACATATATTCAATTTATATTTTTTTAAAGAAAGAGGGCAAGGCCCACGCCTCCCTGGTATATCTGTCTTTGCTCATCTCCATCATCATACTCAACAACTATGCAACTTTTGTCTCTTTTTCATCCCCATCGGACAATAGTTATACATATACTCGTACTTATACCTACTTTCTTACTATTTCAATATCAATTAATTATTTTTTATAAAAACCAAAAGATAAAAGATGATACTATCAAATATTCAATATCAAAGAAACATGTTCAATGTAAATTATTTAGAAATAAATTGAATAAAAGTGAAAGAACTATATAAAATATTACACAATTACACATAAATAAAATTTGATAGCAACCAAAACATCTATTAATTTTGAAATTTTTAATGAAATAAAGTTTATAAAATTAAAAGGTATTTTTTAAAATTATAAAAAAAACAAATATTTAAGTTTAAAAATATTTCAAATGTCTACTTACTTTCTTTCTCTAAATTATAATAAAATGTCTTTTTCTATATGTTAATAAAATGAAATCACACATAGATAAAAGATTAAACTAATAATAATTTAGATTTAGAAATAGATATTTCATTTTTTGAATTTCATAACAATGACATTAAATTATTATATTATAGTAAATAAAAGCTCTTCATATAATTGTGATGGTAAGTGATTAGTGTAGATCTATGTAGGGTATATTCAATCTTGTAAGAACATTTTAGTGCCACCATAAGGTTTATATATATTATTTTAAGAAAGAATGTATGGTGTCTTTAAAGAGCAAGATGATTGGAGCTAAGGAGACCAGCCAAGTTTCACAAGAGATGGTTATGTTACTAGAGATGTAGCGAGAGTTTGCTTAATACAAGAAAAGAATCGTCGAGGAGATGGATGTGTTGAGGCAAAAGAATGCCAAGTTAAAAAGAAAGGTGGAAGGAGGTGAGCAAGTAAAACTGAGAGAGGTTCTAGAAAACATTGCCTCAATGCAGAAAACTCCATCCCATCCTCATACTTCCCCTAACACAGAAAAGGAAAGTGGTTATGACACCACTCCAAAGACTAGAGGCGTAACCAATGCATCATTTGTGGTGGGGGGAAGTCACAAGCATCCCTTCATGGATGGCATTATGGAGACTCCACTTCCTACTAACTAGAAGTCCCTTATGCTGGACCGATATGATGGAAGTACATACATGGATGAGCACATTGATGTTTGTGTTACTCAAGTCATTTTGTACACCATTGAGGATGTAATCATGTGAATCATGCTTTGGAACATAGTTTGTGACAAGTCAATCTCACCACCTCACTTCCTTGGCGCTTGTCAACATAAGGCAAGAGAAGGGAGAGTCTTTACGTGCTTTTATGGAGCGGTTTGGGAAGGTCACACTTAATATCAAGAACTTTAATCATGAGGTAACTCTACACGACATGGTCACGACACTAAGCCCAAGACCTTTTCCAAATGATTTGTGTATGACTCCAGCTGCTAACTTGGACAAGTTGGCGCAACATGCTGCGAAGTTCATGTAGGTGGAGGAGCAGAGGGAGTTTAGAAAAAAGATGCAGGTTGAGACCATGTTAGCCGAAAAGAAGTTATTAGACATGTTGCACACAAAAAGTGGATTAAGAGAGAGGGAGCCAAAGCCTACCCATTTTGTGTGTTACACTCCTTTTAACGCTCTCAGATCTCGTGTTTTGAAATTGGTGTTGCAAGCAGATCTCTTGCCACCCCTAAGAAAGCCAGAAACTCCTCAAAATTCTGATATGAGGAAGCAATGTTGATATCATTGCAATTATGGGCATACTATTAATAGGTGTGCAATTCTTAAAGATAAGTATAGTCTCAATTAAATTAAAAAACCCTTAAACTCATATGATCAATGCAAAAATCATTACCTTCTACTTTATTCAGAATCAAAAGACAAAGAAAACAAAAACCACAACAATAATGAATAGATTAAATAAATTATTTTAATCTAACTTCAAAATCCATAATAAAATTACAGCAGAATCAACCTTAAAGGCTTTAACACTCCATGGAATGTAGAAATAACATAAAAATAGAGAATAATAGAAGGCAAGACATGATTAGGTCCCTAAAGGTTTCCTAAGCCCTCATTTTCTTTTTCCCCTCAGTCACTATATTTTCAAGGGTTATTGTTAATTTGGGTTATGTTAATAAAATCTACACAAATAATCTTTTCAAATATTTTAGTTTATAGAGATTTTAAAAACTACCAAAACTTTTTAAAAGATTTGGCAAATAATATTTTATGTTAATAATTTATGATATAAATAAATAAATTATTTTAAGTATCAAGTAAATTATTAACAAATAAATTTTTTCCTCTCTTATAACAAAATCACACACTCCAAATTTTCAAAGAAACCCAAAGATATCAATATTTTGCATTTTAGCGTTTCTTGTTTGGTCTCTTTTACCAAACTTTGAATTTTTCACCCTTTGACTGTCCAATGCGGAGTTGACATGTGACAATTTCCTTGTTCTTTCAAATCAGGCATATTCTTCCTCTATAAAGGTGCTGTGTTTGCATGGGTAATTTGCGGTGGTGGAATTCGTGGTAAGTGTTGCATAATTGCGTTGGCTATTGGTGGCTTCGCGATGTTGGCATATTTGTGGAGCTTGGATTAATGCCATGGTTCGCGTTCTGGTTCGTTGTTGGTGGTTTCGTTCTCTTTTCCAACAAACTGATGTGAATGGTGGTGGTGAAGTTTTAACGATAATTTTTCGTGATGCATGTGTGATTTTCATTGCTAGCATTGCTAGGCGTGGTGGTGGTTTCGATGAAGGTGTGCAATTGCCTTAATTTTGGCTGGTGAGAGAGGAAGAAAATGATAGACACGAGGCATCTTGTAGTTGGTGCAAATGTGTGTGTTAGGATTTTGCCAAGTAGTGTTATCCTCCTCTAAGTTAGCACTAGCTTAACCTATAAAACAAACAACGAGGTCAAATGTTAACAAGTCAACACAAAACTAAATCCCATTAAAGAGAAAGACGAATATGCTTCCCTTCTAAACATATTTATTATTTCTAAGCGTGTGCCTCCATCCTTGGTAGGGGTTAGAGGCTCATCAATCTCCCTTTCTTTGAGAGAATTTGACCACAAATTCTTGAAGTTCTTCTTGGTTTAGTTTAACTTCATTTGAGGAAGTATTTTATCCTTCCTCCCATGGGTTTTTTCCCAACCTTTACTCTTGAAGTCTTTCCTAGCTTTGGAAAATTTATCATCATTTTCTTTGTGATTAGGCTTATGTTTCTCTTTCTTGGTTTGGAGAGAGAAGGGAGAATGAAAATGGCAATGGTCAACTTGCTTTGGGATTTTCTTTTTATGGATAATTAAGACTTTGTGGGAAGCTTGCAACTTTTTCTTTCTTTTCTTATTTTTCTTTTTCTCTTATCTTTTTCATTTTATTTTGATCCTCATTAACCATTTGAGATGACAGAGGTATTAAAGTGGCTTTTTTTTCCCATGAGAGTGAAAAATGTATTTGTTGGTATGACTATCCATCATGTAAGGTGTGTTTATCAAATTGTCGTGGCCTACCTAACAAAATATGTGTGGCATCCATGAGAACAACATCACATAAAACCTCGTCCTTGTAACTTTCTATGGAGAAGTTAATTATGACTTATTTATTGCCATTTATTTCTCCAGCCTTACTTATCCAAGTATGCTTATAAGGCTTTGCATGAGCAATGGTTTCTAAGCCAAACTTTTCCATCACCCTTTTGCTAGCCACATTTGCGCTACTTCCTCCATAAATAATTAAAGAGCAAACCATTTTGTTAATGAGACATCTAGTATGGAAAATGTTTCCTCTTTAGGTTGGCTCAAGTCCTTTTGAACTTGGCCTAGCATGTGTATCAACACTCAATTTCGTTTGGATGATTAAAATTGTTTCCAAAATAGCCCAAAAAATAATAATAAAGTGTTAAATAAAAAGGATAAAAATAAATTTTCTTTAAAAATAATAAAATTGATTAAAAAAATATTTCTTTAATTTATTTTTTTAAAAGTTAAGTAAAATAAGGATTTTGTATTTTAGATTAAAAAAATATTATTAATTATTTTTTCATTTTTCATAATTAAATTAAAAGGTAAAAAATAAAAAAAAATTATTTTAAGAATGGGGGGAACGATTTTTCCCGGATCCAAATGTTATTTTAACTCCTTCATCTTACTCATAATTGGCATTCATATGACAAGATTCAGTCTTTCTCTCACAGCATTCAGAGAGAGCATCTTCACTAGTCCATCTTCTTCATCCTTTCCATCTACTTGTAAACGCTCACCTTCTCCATTATTAATCTCGTCGGCGAGCCATTAGAGGAACCCAAAGCCTACAACGTCAGTTGTCTATTTGCCACCAATCACTGTGAAACCAGTGTACTCCACGAAACCCTCCTGCGACATGAGTTGTCACATTTTCTTTGTTTCAGTCCCTAATCCTCCGTCACTAGCACTAACGAGGTTCCCCATTTCTTCATGCTTAGATTTATAACTTAATTCTTTCTTGTTTTGATTTTTGGGTTTTGTTGTATGAACATAAGATGATTTTGGGGCTTGCTCTATTCTTGTTATTTGTTGGTGCTATGTTTGGGGATTGAAATTTGATTAGAGATAATGATACTGAATTGTTGAGGGATAATTGTAATTACAATATTAAGTTCTGAATGTTGAAATTATTGGGATATTTGTTGGCTATTTGGGAGTGGAAATAACTGGACTCGTTGCTTGAATCGTGTTTGGATTTTAATTGATATTATCATGGTTGTTGAATTGAAGGGTGATGTTTATTACAATTTAGAGTTTTAAATTTTGATTGCTTGTGAAATGATGATGAGTCAGGTTTTTGTAATTAATTTCATGTTGATGTTTCATACTTGGTTTTGAGTTACGACTATGGTTTGAAATGTATTGGGGAGGCTTTACTTTTGTAGTGTATGTTGTCCATGGTTATCTTGGTTTCGAATGAAATTCATGCTTGCTTTGGGCTTCAAATGTATGTAGTGTTTGCAATAAGTTGAACTTGAGGGTGTTTCTAGTTTGGTTAAGATTTTCCACAGAGAATGGATGTTAATCTTGAAAAATTATTTGAATGTGGTTTCGTGAAATTTTTATCAATAAGGGTGTACATTTTGGCTGGGTCTTTTAGTTTAGTCTATGGGTTTGATTTTGATTGGAATGTGAACATGGTATTATGTTTGTGTCTTTTTTTTTATAATGTTGATTGAATCATTGATTAAAGTATTGAGTTATAGATTTCACATGTTCTTAAAAATATAATGCCACGTCCACCAATTCAAGCATAATGTAGGATAAGGGACCCACGTTTCTTTTAATCATTTTGAATGTGTCAGTAAGATATTCTTAAATGAATTTTGGAATCATGCATACGTGGTTGGTATTTATACTTTCTCTTTTGTTTATCCACATTCTTTTTATTATATTAGTGCATGTGATAGTATGGGTCGAAGTCTTGCTACTATTGAGGAATTACTTGGGCAATTTGAGGACATCTTTCAGGAACCTACCACACTATCGCCTAAGAGGAAAGGCCATGATCAAAATTCCTTTGGTTGTATGGGCCAATCCTATTAATGAGGGGGTATAGAAGGTTTGTGAGAGGTTGTGGTGGTATTGCACGATCTTTAACTAATATGTTGAAGAAGAATAATTTCCACCGAGGAAGCAAAAGTTACATTCCAAACCCTCAAAAGTAGTTTAATGCAATCACTAGTACTAACACTACCTGATTTCTCTAAAGTCTTTGTGGTTGAAATAGATGTTTCAGGTTCAGGCATTGATGTAGTGTTGATGCAAGATCACTATCCTATTGCTTTTATTAGCAAGGCTCTCAATATACATCAAAAAGAGTTGTTAGCGGTAGTATTTGCAATCCAAAAATGGAGACATTATCTGTCGAACACTCACTTTATCATCATAATAGACCACAAAAGCCTATAATATACTCTCATTCAATGATTGACTACAACCTTCCAACAAAAATGGTTGGTCAAATTGATGGAGTTTGATTTCACAATTGAGTTCAAGCAAGGAAAGGAAAATTTACTAGTCAATGCTTTATCCAAGCACCAAGTAGTAGACTGTCAAGCAATCATAACTCCAACAATGAAAGCACCATGTTAAATAAAATCATTAATTCTTGACAGGCTGAAATGGACATAAAAAAGTTCATCCAAAACGTGCAAACAAATGTTTCATTGCATAAACATTATACTTGGCGAACTCAGGAGGAAGGGGCAACTGGTTGTGGGAAAAGATGTGACTTTCAGGGTTGATTTGTTGCAAAGGATACATATTGGTCATACTGGCGGGCAACTGGTTGTGGGAAAAAATGTGACTCTTAGGACTGATTTGTTGCAATGGATACATTTTGGTCATACTGGCGACCATTCGGGTCGGAAAGCTACACTAAAGAGGTTGAAATCAGTTGTCTATTAGAAAGGCATGACCAAGAACGTATAATTTTTGTAATGAAATGTGAGGTATGCCAAAAATGTAAATATGACATATCCGCCTATCTAGGGTTGCTATAGTCCTTACCAATTCCAGAAAGGATAGGGCAACATACCACCATGGATTTTATTAAGGGATTGCCAAATTCCAAGAGCAAAGAGGTTATCTATATGGTCGTCATTTATTAGCGGTGGCTTAAGCTACAGTTGGCACAAAGGTCTAAAAGTCATGATGTCTTTCATGTACCACAAATTAAAAGACATATTGGTAAGGCAATAGTAGCAAGTTCTCTTCTTACCGATTCAAATAGTGCTGTGGAGGCAAAGAACCAAAGAGAATCTTAAGATAGAACAACTGTCAAGCGAGACAACAAAGTTGTCACCAAGGTGCTAGTCAAGTGGAAACATCAATTATTAGAAGATGTCACGTGGGAGTTCTCCTATGATTTGAAGAAAAAATATCCAAGTTTTAATCGTTGAGAATAAGAATTTTTTGAAAGTCAAGGAATTGATACAAAAAGATTAATAAGAAAACTACACATTACTAAGAAAGTTGCATCACAACCTATCAATTTAATTCTGATTGATAATCAAAAATAATTTTAATTATTCCATTAGCATTTTTATTTATGGCATTATATTTCTATATTTCTATAAATAAACCAACTCTAAAGAGTGTAGGAGCATGTCAATTTTAAATAATGATATTGTAATTTTTTCTCAATTTAATACATCTCACGAATTCTATTCATTCATATTGGAATTCCTATAGTTTTGTAGTTCTTTGAATAGTTTTATTCCTAATTCTACCTACATCATTGAGATGATCGCTGATGCAGAAGTAAATCAATGAGCCATGGTTTGGAATCTCAAGTTTGCTGAAGGAGTGGAAAAACTTTCACTGTGAGTATGATAGTTTCCTTCTTTTTGAACTCACTGTTGGTTTTCTTTGATATCAGGGCTGTCAGATGGAGTGACAACTGGACCTTTCCAGGAATTTAAAGAATCATTCTTGTTCTTAGTTTGTTTTTCAAGCATATGACATATTCAAAACTAAACACATAAAAAAGGGAATGACATATCCCATAGGACCCAACTAATATTTTATTTGCTTGTAAAAATAGGCACCATAATGATCACACCGCAATAAATAATGTGACAAGGGAGAGCGTATAGATAAAGAAATTAAGTCAAAAATTGGATTACCTAAACTCTCTGAAGGTACAACCAGTACATGTGTTCGGGCCAAACAA
>Ga0209389_1005855_pt1 | contig 10567 bp, 13 predicted proteins | sample CowpearedBW_FD_187526 | JGI IMG/M metagenome (GOLD analysis project Ga0209389, IMG submission 187526) | Root nodule microbial communities of legume samples collected from California, USA - Cow pea red BW (SPAdes) (version 2) | ecosystem: Host-associated > Plants > Roots > Nodule | place: USA... | reverse complement strand
TTCACCTAATACTCATGTTTCTATGCATTCGTATCATTTTGACATTCATTTTGAAACTGATAACATGGATCAACCTCCACCTTATGAGAGGACAATGAGTCAATCTCCCGAGGAGGAAGTTCCTTATGTTGTAAAAGTTGGATTAATACACTTGTTGGAAAAGTTTCATGGCGTTGTAGGTGAGGACCCGTGCAAACACTTGAAGTAGTTCTATGTTATGTATTCCACTATGAAGCCTGCATATGTCCAAGAAGATATTGTGTACTTGAAGGCTTTTCCTCATTCCTTGGAGGGTAATGTAAAAGATTGGTTGTACTACCTTGCAACAAGGTCCATCACGAGCTTAGATGACTTGAAGAAATTGTTCTTGGTCAAATTCTTCCCTGTATCCAAGACAACAACCATAAGAAAGGAGATTCATGGCATCAAGCAACAGTCTGGGGAGAGTCTCTACGAATAATGGGAGATATTCAAGAGTTTGTGTTCTAGTTACCCACACCACCAAATATCTGAGCATTTGCTTCTTTAGTATTTTTATGAAGGCTTGCACCATATGGATAGGAGTATGATTGATGCTGCAAGTGATGGTGCTCTTAGTAATTCGACCCCAGCAATAACGAGGCAATTGATTGAGAACTTGGCCTCTAACTCTTAGCAATTTGGCGCAACAAATGATGCCATTGTTGTTAAGGGAGTTCATGATGTAGGAGCTGCCGAGTACACTTAGAAGTTGGAGAGCAAGATTTATGCTCTTACCATCTTAGTCGACCAACTTGTTGGGAATCAAAGAGCTGCACCTTTTAATGCAAGAGTCTATTGCCTTTGCACGTCATTTGAGCATTTCACAGATTCTTGCCACGCCTTGCAACAAGCCACAACTTTTACACCTTCTAATACTCCTCAAGCCTATGCTGTTAACATTTTCAACAATAGGTCGCCCCAACAACACCAGCAAAACCATGATTTATCAATCAACAGATACAATCTAGGTTGGAGAAATCATTCTAATTTGAGATGGGGCAACCAACAACAGCAAGAAAACCAACAGGTTCAAAATGTGCAGCCACCTCCTCACCAACAACAAAGAGTTGCACCTGCACCACAAGATGCGCCGGTTCCACCTGTCCCTACTAGTACCCCAGCTCCTGCTGCACCATCATCTTCTCCACTCTCCATTTTTAGGTTTTCAAAGCTTTGAAGGTGACCCATGGAGGCACGAACCCTAGGCAATCAACTAAGCGAAAATTACCGTGGATTCAATAGGTCATTAAGCACAACAAATTTCAAGCAATTAACACCCACATATTGAAGCAAGTTGTGACAAAACTCATAAACACTAAGCATGAATATGAGCCATTAATGTGCACACACAAATTTGAGATTAAGCATGCATCACAAATGTATTTATCATTAAAACCCAACCTAAAATAGATGCAATTCTGAATACAACCCAAAAATGACAAACAATCTCATGGTTTCATTTCAATTTTGTCAAGGAATCAATGCAAAAAGCTTATCTAGACATGGAAATGGAGCAATTAAGCACTTCAATTCTGAATTCAAACAAAACAAAACATCAAAAATAAAAAACCCTAACCTACTTCAAACGCAAATTCAAAAGCAAGAGCAAAAGAGAAATTTCAAGGTTTTGAATGAACGAAAATCACTACTATCATATAAGAACCGAAAACCGCATCAATGGGTGTTGTTCCAAGTCAATACAATCCATAAAATGAGATGCCCAAACAAGTAAATGAATTCAAAATGTAAAACCAACATTGGGAGCTGTCAAAATATGCATAAAAACGATAAAAACTAGGCAAAAACGTGAAAAACCGCAAGGAGCACCTCCATGGACACCCACTAAAGCCCAACAGATGAAAAAACACTAAAGATGAACAATTAAGCACTGAACAACTGTCAAATGGGTACACAAAGGCTAGTGGAAAGGAGGAAAATGATGACTCATCAATAAGCCAACATTCGAGGCCCAATAGTGGTATTTTTGTAATTCTGCACCTAATAGTGGCAATTTTGTAAATATGTGAATCTTAGGTGATGTGACCACGTATAGGAGGGGCTAATTTTCGTTTTCCAGCAGCATCATCTTCCCCACTCTCCATTTTAGGTTTTTGAAGCTTTGCAAGGAGACCCATGGAGGCACAAGTTCATTTTTCATGTATTCCACTCATTTTTCACATTTTATGAGTTGTGGACAACACTAATTGTTGGGGTCTTCGTTTTCTACACGTTGGGTAACATTTATATTGAAGCATTTCTGTTTTTGTTGGTTGTTTTCGTTCTTGCCCCTTTCTCTCCTTCCACATTTTTGTTTCTTGTACCAATTTAGGTTTTCTGCACTATTTTGTTCCAATTTGAATGGTTGAATCACAAATTATGTTGAACCCTAATTCGAATTCCATGAAGCGCTAAGTTTACGTGTTGATTCTTTGCAGATATTGAATTGAAACCTTGAGATTAGTGTTTTGTTCGGTGGAGTTTTGTTAAACTCTCCATTCTGAATTTGTGTTTGGGTTTAATGAAGAAACCATTTTGTTTTTGCTTAATTTATAGAGTGGAATCGTTGTGTATTCATGCTTAATGAACTGTAGCAGATTCATGAATGTGTGCATTGCTTAATTACACTTGAGTTTGAGTTAATATAACCATTTTTATTTGTAATCCGTGATTAGTGGATTTTCATTTGAACTAAGGAATCAACACTATTGTTACATCGTTTTTACACATCTGTATTTAAGTTTTCAATTGTGTGTTACATCCGTAAATCTGCCAAACCCCCCTTGTGTTATAGTGTTGTGTTCATCTTGAAATTGAAGCTTTGGACGAAAATTTTGGTCATTGGGAGACAACTTGGTTCAACTTTTATATACTACATTTAATCTATTTTAATTCGGTGGGGTACACCCCCTATCAAATTTGGCGTCGTTGTCGAGGACCAATGGTTTTGTTCTAAGTAAAATTTTTAGTGTGTTTGTGTTTGTATCTGTTAGTGTTTGTGTTTGTGTTTGGTATTTTGGTGTGTGTGTGTGTAGTTCAGGTGTGGTTGAGTTGGTATATGTTGATTGTGGTAGTGTTTTTGTATACTATGCGTGTTGTTTGTGTTGTAGAGTGAATAGTGTCACGGCGCATGAATAATGTCAATTCTAGTGTAGTGAATAGTGTTGAATATTGTTCGATTTTAGCATTTAACTTGTGGAATTTAGTTCTGGTAGCTACGGTGCTTGTTTTGACTTGAAATTTTTTCTCCCCACTTCTAAGATCTTGAACATGATGGGAAAAATGGCTGGAGTAGCTGTTATGGTGTGAGTTGAGAGATTCAAAAAAAAATTGGACTGATTTTTAGTCAAACTTCAGAGGACCATAACTTTTGCTCTTGTTATCAGAATCAACATTATTTTTATGCATTTGGGGTGGAATTGAATTTCCTACCTTGTCGAAACCCGCTTTGTCAGTTATCAAATTTAAAAAAAAAATTAAAAATACTTGCACTTTGAGTTTTGAGCTAATTATTTTTTGTGGAACTGTTTGATCAGTCAAAGGATAATCCTACCAATTTTAAAGTCATTTAGAGTTAGTTTGATTATACTGGTAGTTTTACCCTTTGTTATGGGAATACCACTAGAATTAATGTATTTTGGTGCATGACTAGGTGAAACCCAAGTGAATTACGACCCATTGACCATGAGATTGATAGGACCTTCCATAGAGGACGTAGTCATCTTAGGAATCCATCTTTACATGCTGACTATTCTATGACTTTTCCTGATTCTTCTCATACTTCTGACACTTCTCATTCTGTTCATTTTTTACATTCTGAGAATACTGTTTATTCTGATCATTCTGATTTTCATACTAATAATATGGCTTAACCTCCTCCACCTCATGAAAGGACAATGAGTGAGCTCACTACACTAGAGTTCACTTATGACAATTTATGCATTCAATATCCTGAGGAGGAAGTTCCATACGTGTTAAAAACTGGATCAATACACTTGTTGCCAAAGTTTCACAGCCTTGTAGGTGAGGACCCGTGCAAACACTTGAAGCAGTTTCATGTTGTGTATTCCACCATTAAGCCTGTAAATGTCCAAGAACACCATGCCTACTTGAAGGCCTTTCCTCATTCCTTGGAGGGTAATGTAAAAGACTGGTTGTACTACCTTACAGCCAGGTCCATCACGAGCTGGGATGACTTGAAGAGATTGTTCCTGGCCAAATTCTTCCCTGCTTGTAGGACCACAACCATAAGGAACGAAATTTTTAGCATCAAGCAACAATCTGGGGAGACCCTCTATGAATACTAGGAGAGGTTCAAAAATCTTTGTTCAAGTTGCCCCCACCATCAAATCTCTGAACATATACTTCTACAATATTTTTAGGAAGGCCAGCACCACATGGATAAGAACATGATTTATGTCGCAAGTGGTGGCGCTCTTGGTAACATGACCCCAGTTGCAGCTAGACAACTAATCGAGAACATGGCTTCCAATTCTCAACAATTTGGCACAATCAGTGATGTCATAGTTGTTAGAGGAGTTCATGATGTAGGGGGTAGCCAAATACACCAAGAAGTTGGAGAGTAAGATTAATGCTCTTACCCCACTGGTCAACCAACTTGCTTCCAATCAAAGAGCTCCAGCTACAAGAGTTTGTGGCCTTTGTACATTCGTTGATCATTTCACAGACTCTTGCCCAACATTGCAAAAATAGGCCATTCTTCTTCTACACCAGTGGATACTCATCAAGCGTATGCGGCTAATATTTTCGATAACAATAGGCCCCAACACCAGGATAGAGGAATCACCCTAATCTGAGATGGGGAAACCAAGGCAACCAACAACAGCAAAACCAACAGTTTCAAAACACGCATTCACCTCCTCAACAAAGAGTTGCGCCTACACAAGCTGCTCCTGTTCCACTTATACCCATACGAGCTCTAGCTCCTGCTGCACCTGCACCTACACCTTCTACTTTATTGGAAGAGTTGGTTAGAGTGATGACACTTCATAATATGCAATTCCAGTAGGAGACTAGAGCCTCAATCCAGACTTTAACAAATCAAATGGGGTAGATGGCTACGCAACTTAATCAAGCATAGGCTCAAAATTCTTATAAGTTGCCATCAAAGACGATGGAGAATCTGAGAAATATGAGTGCCATCACATTGAGATCTGGGAAAAAGATTGAAGTTCCCACTCCTGAGCCTACACCTCAAGAGGAAGTTCCCACTTCTTATTAATGGTTTTTCTAGTTACTTTCAAATTCATATTGCACCTAAGGACAAAGAGAAAACCACATTCACCTGCCCCTTGGCACTTTTGCCTATAGGAGGATGCCGTTTGGCCTATGCAATGCCCCTGGCACATTCCAGCAATGCATGCTTAGCATTTTCAGTGATTTTCTTGAAAAATGCATAGAGTTGTTTATGGACGATTTTACTATGTATGGATCCTCTTTTGATACATGTTTAGACAATCTCGACAAAGTTTTGAATAGGTGCATCCAATCTAACCTTGTTTTCAATTTTGAAAAATGCCATTTCACAATAGAACAAGGCATAGTTTTAGGGCACATCATTTCAAGTAAGGGCATTGAAGTTGACCCTACCAAGATTTCAATTATTTCACAATTGCCTTACCTCTCTTCTACGCGAGAGGTTCGTTCTTTTCTTGGCCATGCAGGATTTTACAGATGCTTCATCTAGGACTTTAGTAAGAAGACTTTCCACTGTCCAACTTATTGCAAAAAGATTTGACTTCATTTTTAGTGACGAATGCAAAGAGGCTTTTGGTTGCCTCAAGAAGGCCCTGACTACCACTCCGATCATTGAGGCGCCCGATTGGACAGCCCCGTTCGAGCTTATGTGGGATGCATCCAATTATGCATTGGGGGTTGTTTGGCTCAAAGGATTGATAAGCAGTCGAGGGTAATCTACTACGCCTCTAGGACATTGGATGCTGCCCAAGCAAACTACACCACAACAAAGAATGAGCTTTTTGCGGTTGTTTTTGGGCTTGAAAAGTTTAGATCTTATCTGCTTGGTTCTCCTGTTTTTGTGTTTACCAACCATGCAGCTCTTAAGTACCTATTGAAGAAGGCAAAATCCAAGCCTCGGCTGATTAGATGGATGCTCTGGCTCTAGGAATTTGATTTGGAGATTCATGATAGGAGCAAAGCATAAAACTTCGGTGCAGACCACTTGAGCAGGATTGAGAGGTCTGATGATGACGCTTCACCAATCCGGGATGACTTTCCCGATGAAAGTTTGTTGACACTCTCTGTTTCTTTTCCCTCCCCATGGTTTTCTAACGTTGTGAATTATCTTGATGCTTTTGTTTTTCCTCCCCTAGCATCCATAGCTCAATGTGATAAACTCAAGAGCGATACTAGGTATTATATTTGGGATGACCCCTATTTGTGAAAGATGTGTAATGATCAGGTTACCAGGAGATGTATTCTGGACCATGGGATTGACTCGATCCTTCAATTTTGTCATTCATTTGCACCTGGATTGTGGATTTTAGTGGTGCACGATCTTCAAGATGCGTGGAGGATTTGCAACACAAGTGAGCAATGCCTCAACAGATGCCTTAACAACCCATGTTATTTTGTCAGGTCTTCGATGTTTGGGGTATAGATTTCATATGCCCTTTCCTATTTCTTTTGGTTTTACTTACATCTTACTTGTTATTGATTATGTCTTAAAGTGGGTGGAAGCTAAAGCCACCAGGACTAACGATGCTCAATTTTTTATAGACTTTGTCAGGTCTCACATATTCTGTAGGTTTGGAATTCCTAGAGTTGTCGTTAGTGACTAGGGCACCCATTTCTGTAATAGGTCCGTGGGGGGCTTTGCTTCGAAAGTACGGGGTTATGCATGAGATTTCCACACCATATCACCCCCAAACTAACGGGCAAGCTGAGATATCAAGTAGAGAGATCAAGCAGCTAGTGTAGAAGATTGTGCAGCCCAATCGAAAGGATTGGAGCAACAGACTTGAAGACACTTTCTAGGCTCATAAAACTGCTTACAAGGCACCTATTGGGATGTCTCTCTATCGGGTTGTCTTTGGTAAGTCATGACACCTACCAGTGGAAATAGAGCACCGAGCCTACTGGGTTATCAAATCATGCAACTTCTCACTTGATCAAGCTGGGGAGTAAAGAAAGTTGCAACTGAATGAGTTAGATGAGATTTGTTTGGAAGCATATCATAACTCTATGTTCTACAAAGAGAAGACCAAGAGATTCCATGATAGCTCCAAAGCTAGGAAGGAATTTGTTGTTGGTCAGCAAGTGTTATTGTAAAACTCTAGACTTGGTCTCATGGGTGGTAAGTTGCAGTCAAAGTGGATTGGTCCTTTTGTGGTGACTAATGTTTATCCTTATGATGCAGTTGAGATCAAGAGCCAATCCACCGATAAGAGCTTCAAAGTGAATGGGCATCGTCTGAAGCCATTCCTCAATAACCCTGCCTTGGTGGATACTATTGTAGAGGAGACTTCCTTGCTTGACCCCACTTCTATTTCACCATGATTCAGAGAGTTTTGTTTTTCCTTCCTTACTTTTATTACACTTGTCCAGGCCCATCTGCTGATGTTTCATTGGTTGATACTATGCTGAGTCAGATTAAGACAATGCGTAGTTTAAGTGTGGGGGAGTTTGTTTGTTGTCGTTTCCTTTTGTTTGTTTCCATTTTGTTAATTTGTGTTAAGTTTTTATTTTCTGTTTGGGACACTCACTTCACTTTTGGAGGATGAGTTGTTGGTTGTTTTGTGCACTGATATCCTTGCTTTCTCTTTGCATGTCAAGTTTATTTTGAATTGTTTTACCCTGTGTGAGAATTTGAGCCACTCTCTGTTCTTTCTTATGTGATATATGCCTCTTGAATGCTTACACAATTGCCTTGGCTTGACTCTTTCTGATGCTTTTCTGATTCACATGCAAGTTTGGATATGATTTAGGCAATTTTTTTCCGATGAGCCTATAGCCAGATGATCCTACCTTGGACTGTTTCCGTTGATAGCCCTTTTTGAGCTTGCATACCCTTTCATTGTTCTACAGCTTATTACAAGCCCTTAACCTGAAAAACCATGATTCATCCTACCTTATGAAATTTTTGAGCTTTGGAATTATTTTGGAAATATATGTTATTCTTTAAGTGTGGTTGCGCACAATAACTGTGGTTGTTCACACACACTTGTTTTGTTCATGGATTGCTCATTTGTACATTTTATGTTGGACTTGAAAACGGTTATTTCTCTACTCTAAAATGAAAAGAAAAAAAAATGAAAAATGAAGAAAAAAAATGAAAAGAAAGAAAGGAGGTTTGGGTTTTGTAACATTCTACGAGAATTGAATATGGAGGTGTTGGAGTTTGGAATTGCTTTGATGCTTGATTTTGACGTATTTCCCCATTGCTCCTATATTTCCTTTGGTTCTTTTTAGCCATTTATCCATATGTTCCACACGTTGTCCTCAACCCCATTACAACCTTGAAAAGTCCTTCTGATCTTGATTTGCATGCGTTTTGGTTTGGTTGTTGGTTCTAGCGGCTTGCCAAGTCTGTTTGATTTTCATTTTTCAGGGGATCTTTGAGAGTAAACAGTAGCATGGAGATTTGAGTGATATAGTGCATATTTTGTGAGGTTATGTAGCTTTCAATTTACCCTGAGTTGAACTGAGTACTTGACATGTTTTGAATTGCTTGGATGATGTTCATGAATACCTTGCAGCTTTGAATCATTATGTGCTGGATGTGTTTCCATTTGTCTGTTTCGAGTCTATTTGTCTTGTGTCTCTTTTTGTCTCTCTTGTTATGTCTGTGATGTCCTTGCTTTGCTTTAATTTTTAATTTTGCCTAGGAGTGCAAAAGGGTAAGTGTGGTCGATTTTGATGAGTCATTATTTTGGTGTGATTGTGTAATATATCTAATTGTATTGTAAATATGTTTATTTCGTTAGCTCACCCTATCTGCTTGTGTGTGGTGATGATCGTATACGCGATATACGTGAGCAGACAATGTTGCAGGTGGATCTGGTGAGGCGTAGAGCCGAAGCGAGGCTAGACTTGGGATATTTCATCATGGATTTATGTTTTTATGATTTTAAGTCATTTGAAAACTCTTATGTTATCAGACTTTAATTTTATAATGGAACTCGTTTGGATTTTAGTTATTGTCATGGTTAAATAAAAGTTTTAAAATTTCCCATGTTTTTGGGAAATAGATTTATAATTAATGAGATTTTAATTTCTTACTATATTTTATTTATTTAAATCCGTAATATCCGTTCGGGATGTTACATTCTTCACAATAGTTGGAGAACAAATAATTGTTAGACAAATGTCATCAAGAAGGGGGGTTGAATTGATGCTTTTAAAAAAAATTGTCTTGATATCTATACTGAAGAAAATATCCTTTTTTTTAATTATTAATTAAGTGTGTTACCGGAAGTGTAAAAAAGAGGTAAAGGAAAGAAGAAATTCACACACTGGTTCAGGTATAGCCAACCCTGTATCCAGTTCCTAGTCACCTCAATGTGAGAATGACAATCCCAATTCACTATCTTTAGATTATTTCAGTTACAACCACAATGACATAGTGAAACATGCAATAGAGAATTTCTAAAGATTGATTAACACTTATCTTGAGCCCTTTCAAGATGTGACAACACCTTCCTTCAATCACACAAGGGATGAAACACCTCCTCTGTACAAAACAAACAATGAAAATTACTACTAAAAAAATGATGCATTGTCTCCTGGAAAGTAAGAGTATAAAGATAGAATGCTCAGCGGTAAACTCCTTTCACAAGTGAATTCTCGTTACCAACTTGAATAAGAGAGGAAAAAACTCAACCAATATTTTTGTGCTTCTCAATAGTAGTGTGTTATGTGTTTTCTCATTCTCAAATTGGGTTGTTTAAAGAGTTTTAATTGAGTTTTCTTAAAATACATAATTCAATTAATTCAAAAATAAAATCAAATAAATTCGAAAATCAATTTTTATTCTTTGTAGAAAAGATGATTTTTAGGAGAAGATATAGTCAAAGAATACTTGATTTAAGAAATAGTTTCAATTCAAAAGATATTTTTATTTTTGAAAATCTATAGAAACATAATTTAATTAATTTCAATAAAATCAAATAAATTCGAAAATGAAATTTTATTCTTTTCAGAAAAGATGATTTATAGGAAAAGATATACTCAGAGAATACTGAGATTTAAATAAAATAGTTTCAATTCAAAAAGATATTGTTATTTTTGAAAGAACTGTAGAAACGTAATTTAATGTTTTAACCTTAATTGATTATGTGCATGAAAAAATGATTTCACTTGTGAAGAGAGATGATTTTGCTGATAATTCTTCTTATGCTTCCTATTTATCTAGAGTGACTTGACACCCTAAATACTCTATATCTTTATCTTAATGATGAAGGATTATCTTGTTCCTTTTTAAGATTATTGAATATGGTGTGAGTTGATTAAGAAAGCTAAGTGAAATCCCCACTGGACATTAAGATAGCAAGCTATCTAGATGTGAAGG
>Ga0209389_1005853_pt1 | contig 10568 bp, 1 predicted proteins | sample CowpearedBW_FD_187526 | JGI IMG/M metagenome (GOLD analysis project Ga0209389, IMG submission 187526) | Root nodule microbial communities of legume samples collected from California, USA - Cow pea red BW (SPAdes) (version 2) | ecosystem: Host-associated > Plants > Roots > Nodule | place: USA... | reverse complement strand
TACTCTTTTGAAAAAAAAAAAAAAAACACACAATCATCATGGTTAAATGAACTAACTTATGCATTGACTCAATTAATATAAAAAATAGAAAACATATAGATGAAAAAGTCAACATCGAATTACTTGTTATTGTACCTTGTTTAACTTAATTACTTTGTTAGTTGGATAGGTGGGTGACAACTAAAATTCAGTACAAATCTGAGTTGTGGTTGTGACAGATATTAGCAAAGGATTATGCAGAGTATCATGGAGACTTGTCACTTCATCTTCACGTAGTTAAAGGTTAGAGAGTTGTTATATGAATGCTTGGGTGGCGTTGGTATGGATATCGATGGGATGAAGATGAATTTAGAAGTCGGAACATGGCAGTTTTTAGCACGAACACATAAAAAAAATGTATAATTAATGATTAATTTTAGAAATAAAAAATAATTACTTATTATAGTGATAATTTGTTTTATTAGTAACTAATTTAGATATAAATTTAGAGACCAATTATTTTGATAGATAGAATTTTGGTGTAATATTAGTAACTAATTAAGAGATCAATTAAATAGTGACCGATTTAGTAATAAATTTAAAATTATTTTAATTATTATTAGTTTATAAATTGATATCTAAATAATTTATTAGGTTAATTATTTTTTGTTATTAAAATTAGTCCTAAATTAAACATTTTCTCTCAGTGTGGAACATTAATGTTTATTACCTAATTATTTATTTTAATACACAATATAAATAGCAATTCTTTTAATAAAAGTGAATGTTACATCTACCATACTAATATATTCATTGGATTCATTAACTTAAAAGTTAAAACAAGATATACGTTGACTAAAAAATTAAGACATCGAATATAGTTAGGTTTAATTTGATTCAAGCACTCAAAAAAGAAAAAAATATGATGGAAACTGATTGAGCATCAAGTTGAATTTTAAACCCACATATAATGAAAACAAAACCAAAATTTCTTTTTTTTTTCTATTTAATTTATAAAAAGATTTTTTTATTTCTTGATTAATTGGTATTCTTAATTTGAATAAAAAGTTATAGTTTCATTATATTAAAAATTTAGTTGTGTTGTAGTATTTTTTTTTATGAAATAATAAATGTGAATATATAAATATATTTAATTTTTAAGTATTATATACATGTATTTAAATAAAAATCATATATACACACACAAATATATACCAATACATAGTATAAACTTAATCGATTAAATAATTGGAAAAAAGTTTAAAAAAAATTAACAAAATAAAACAAAAAGGTTAAAAAACTTAAAATAAAATAAATTTAATACATTTTTATATTTATAAAAGATATATTTTTTTTTGCCATTAAAAATGTAAAGTTTAAGTTACCATATTTTTTCTTAAAAAAAAATAATACATATAATTATTTAATGATGACTTCTTCCGACGCGTCTAAACAATTTGAGTAAAAATATGACGTAAATGTATGGTATATAATGAACAAATAGAAATAATACTTATAAGAACTGACATCAACTAAAAAAATTTAAATGGTGTCAGAGAGAAATAAACATTAAGTATGAGTGTTGACAAGTATATAGTATTCACTACATTTATTTTTATATGTAATGTGAAACTACTTATTATATTGAATACAAAATTAGAAATTTTCTTTATTATGTATAATTAAATCCTATGACATAATTGTAGAAAAAGTATAGTTTATTAAAAAGAAAAATAAATATTGATCTTAGAAGCCAGCGTCTAAGGTACGTATTTATAAAGTGGGATTGGCTTTTTATAATCTCTTATGTTGTTTTGTTTGATTCTATGGTCAAACACCAATGCTTATCTCATGTGTTGGCTTCAATTATCCAAATGAACGTGTGGACATTTTTTTTTGCGATTAGATTTGGGTAATGGATCTGGATTCCACTCACAAAACAAAAGTTGTTTTTCTCTCATCATATTCATTTGTCAATCGAATTGTAAGGTTGCTTCACGTCTACAACATATTCTTGTTATACAGACAAAAGGATAACCTTAAAGAAGAAACAAACACACACAAACAACCACACACTGTTCACAAGTTGCATAACAATTTAGAATAACCTAGTCGGAAATTATTTTATTTTTTTAATACAAAGACATTAGTTTGAATTTATGATACACCGATATTTCAATTTGGATTACGTATTTATATTCGATAAATATCATGTTTGATACTTTACTTATCAATAAAGTATTTAATTTATAAAATTATAGTACACTATGATAAAATATTTAAATAATAACTAATTTTAGTGATAAAAAATAATTAATCACTATATATTGACCAAATTAAAAATTAAAATAGTTCCAAAAAATTATAATTAGTCTCTAAATTAATAATTAAAATAGTTTCAATTATAAATTGGTTTTTAAATTGGTCACTAACATTAATTATAAAATTTTGAGTACCAAAATAATTTATCTCTAACTAAAAAATTTAGATTCACAAATTAAGAATCATATTTAACTTTAAATAAACTTTAATTAATGACAAATAAGTCCTTTAAGATGCTTGTTATTATATATTCAAAAGAGAATGCTGAGCCAAAAAAAAAGAGAAAACTTTTGTTATAATGCGTAATTATACATGTTTTTTTCTAATTTTTCATTTATCGGTTATTTAAATCTTTTTTTTTTTTTTTTGTTTATCGGTTCGTTTTTTAATACTATTCTGCTGATGCCTTAAAAACTTAAGTTTAAATTAAAAACAATTTATTAAAAAATCACGAAACCGCTTTCAAAATTCTAATTAAGATATAAGGTGAAATAAGCCATAGAAATTCTCTCATTCTCAAACTATGTATGAATTTAAATTGAAACATATTTTATAATTCAATTATTCGTAGAATTAAAACTCATAAATATTGACTAATAGTTGATTTTGTACCATTTCTGGTTTTTACAATGTAAAAACCAATGAAAAAAATTAGTAAAAATAAACGAATTGTATTTCCTCTTTAAGAGATTAGTACATATTACAATATTTTAATATGAACATTGATCGTGTATAATTAACTGTAACCGAGCATCCAAAGAACATATTTTTCGATAAATTTTAGGACTTCAGTAAATGTAATAGTGTTTTAAGTACTTAAACAAGATACTACGATTTCTTGGTTGCATTTGCGATTATTGAGCATGCCTATATAAGTAAGAAAAGTATCCATCAGATGATGACAGATATCCCACATATTTATAATTTTATTATATATTAAAAATACTTTTGATATGTTCTATTTTTTTGTTTTTAAATATTTTTAGTAATAAAAAAGTATGTTTTGTTGGAAGTCACACGTTAATTAAAAATAAATAAATTCATAACTTATAAATAAATATAAACTTTATCTACAAATTAATTTTATAAAATTGAGTTAGACTTATAATTATTTTTGAACGTATTATCAGAATCATAGTTCAAACAAAATTTATTATTTGTTTAAATATATTATTTCATTCTTTATTGGACCACTTGTATTGATTGTGTTTATAATTACTTTGATAATGGATAAATGATTTGATGAATATAACTTCTCTACCGGAATCAACTAAATCTCGAAGTTTACTTTATGAAAACAAAAAGCATGTAATCGAATTGATGTTCGCAAAATGCTTCGAATCTTTTTCTTCTGTGTAAATTTGGATTTGTATTTTATAATATTAATTTAAGTTTCTGTTTTTATAAATTAAATTAGGAATTATTGAATTTTAATTTGATAATTATGTACAAATTAAATTTAATGATATATTTTAATTTGATTTGTATCATCTAAGTTTAGTATGTTTATTTCATTAAATTATTTAATTTAACGGATTGTTCAAATTTGAATATAAATTTGTATACAGCATATGAGGTATTTTAAGAATTTGAAAAGTTTGAATTGATATTTGGTTTTTCTTGAATTTCATTTTTAATTTGTATCAATTCTATTTTACTCTAAAAGTTTCCAAATAAATTTTATGTAAATAATATTAAAAATTGAGTACAATACATACATAATTTGATAATAACCGCAAAATTAAAAATAAATAAATATTTTTTAATTCTTAAACTTGAATTTAAATTGGAATTTTTTTTTCAAACTTTAAAATAAATAAATATAATTTTTTTAAATCAATTAAATTAAAAATTTTCTATATGTCAGATAGTATAGAAGATTAACTACATCTATTTATATTTAAAATTTGAAAATCAAATTATAACAAAATATGAGATACGAATTAATTCTAATTTAGTTTCATGGTTTAGGAATTAAAAATATATTAAACTTTTCTTAAAAAAAATCAGCTACTTTGATTTGAAAGCAAACAAATTTTTAATTATTTTTTGTTAAATTATGTAAAAAATGTCTTACATTAATTAAGATAGGTAAGTAATAACTTACAAACAAATAAAATTTAATAACTTAAATAAATATGTAATAATCTTGATTTTATTAATAGCAAAACACTTTAGATACAATTTTCTCTAAAAAAAATAATTTAAATGTGCGATTTAAAGCCATTAAAGCATGAGTGACAGACAGGGTGAGGGATCTTGACTTTCTCTGCACACCATGTCTCTTCTAATGGCTAATCAGTTTGTGCTGTTATCCCGTCGATTCAATTAATGCTGCCTTCTAAACTATCTATCATTATCTTCTCTTCATAAGTGTCCAACGTTTAAGTTTAGAATCGGGTTAATTTTTTCTTTTATATCTTCCATCTGGATTAGTTTTTAAAAAATAATTATAAATAGAATTAACTCGTGTAAAAGTTGTACAATCTTGTAACACATGAAACTAAAATATAGGCCCTGTTCGTTACTTACAATAAGCTGACACGAGTGCATGTCTCGCGGCTCGTGCCACTCTCACCATTCTATTATTTCTGTGTCTTCTGCTAGAGTTCTCGATAATGAACATTGTGGTGGAAGTTGATTTCGTCAAATTTGTAGCTGTTACATTATATATCTACATCTAAACCTGACATTAATTGCTTATACTTTGTAAATGGATATTTGTTATGTCGTAAAATGTTGTTCATTTTAGTATAATTTGTGATATCTTATTTAAATAAAATAAATTTATAATAAAAGAAGTATATTATATTAGAAATAAGTTTTAAGCCTAACTAAATCATATAAACTCAGTTTGTAAGGTGAAATTTGTACCTTACTTATATATTATGAAACTATGTTATCTTTAGTTGACGTGAAACTTCTAATAAGATGGAACACCACAGTTCCACGAACACCAGAAGACTGAGAAGTAATAAACACTAGTACGAAGGTGAGATTCTAGAAAGAACCCATTACAAATTCAGAACAAAAAAACAAACAAAAAAAGAAAGGTGAAAGTTGGAGCTCAACTTACATGAAAAAAACGTCGTTTGATCAGTTTAAGAAATATATCGCAACTTCACAGACAGAACTTCTAAAAAGAGAGAAAAGGTTGAAGTATTTCAACTTTGAAAGACAAAATGAAAGTTAGAACTAAAAAAAGATTCTAAAGATCTATGACGAAAAGATGAGGCCCAAACTTTTTCAGAATAGGAAAAAGACTTTAAAAAAAATATTTTTTTTATATTAATTATAATCATGACTGGTTTAATAAATACTTAATTTCTGTCAACTGATATTGCATCTTCTCTTAAAAAAGTTCTATATATACAAATTAGAAGTTTTTTACACCGGTCAAAGTTGATTAATCTGAAGGGCAGTTACTTTTTTTAAAAAAAAAAAAGTATTTTCAACATTTGGATTAGTTAATATTACGGTCAAAAGTTTTCTTACAGCTTAATCTTTTTTATTAAGATGACGATTCCCAAACAGACCAACTAGTTAAATTCTAATGAGAAATTTCTATAGAAGACAAAATTATGATTGATGGTCTGGTATGGTTCTGGAACAGATAAAGAGCAATTCACCCTCTGATTGAAATTATTGAACTCATACATCATTTTAGTTGTCTCTTATTAGAGTTGGCGGGGCCTTCAATTGACAATAACCCTTTCATTTCTTTTTCTGTCATAAAGGTTTGGATCAAATTCAAGCGTTTGTAGGCTTAACTTTTTTCACAATAACAGTATCATTTTTTGATACATTTGTTTTCTTTCTTGGCATCTATTGCAGAACAAAATTACTGTTGTAAATCGATACGGTTTTTCCCCTTATATTCTCTAAATCTCTATACTATTTTATAACAACACTTTATTTGAAGTATACGCGCTTTCTCGTACACATTGTAAGTAGTGTTTGGGTAAGATTTGCTAATAGCGAACCATTTTTTTTAAAGAACAAAAGATGATCCAGCAAGAGAAGCCACTGAAGACAGTGGGATTATAAAAATGGCGTAAACTGAGAATCTTCCGAAAAGAAAACCAACAAAAATTTATAGTCCTCCAAAGCACAAAGTAGTGACTATTTATGGCTCATAGTGAGTTCTTTCACCTCATTGAAGCTATAACTTAAGGCCACAGCACTGCTTTGTGGCTTTATTTTTTACCAATTATTCCTTGGGAGAGAGCATGGTGCTTCTCTGATTCACCAACCTCAACCATTACAAGTTTCGAAATAAAAATTCTGAAGTAAAGAAGAAGCATTTTAATTATATATATATAGGAGGGTCCAACCACTGAACGGCGATGATTCAAGGTAGGTAGGTAGTATAAGCATGCAGCTCCACAAGAGTTAGCAGAGTAAAATATATTTTCCAAAATATGGTATTGTTTGGAGCACAATCTGAAACGACCCGTCATCTCTCAACAAGAATAATTTCACGATCACACACAAACAGAAAGAGAGGGGCTCACGGGCAGCACCAAACAAACAACAACAATTACAACAAAGTGAAAGTGGCCAAACATTAAAAAAAAAAAAAATGAAACAACATTTTTATAGGCAAAAAGTGCAACCTGTCCTGTGGTTTGGATTGCCCATCTCACCCTCTCTCTCATTAGATGTCAGTAGAAGCACCCGTGACCTATCTCTCTGTCATTGATTCTCTGATTCAGCTTCACTTTCCAGTGCCACCTATAAACAAGTACTATTAACTTGTATATAAACCGTGAAACACTTCTACTTCCCAACCACATTCCCCTCCTTACTATTCTTTTTCTCACATCACATTCTCTCTGAGAATGTCAATTTTTCATTCCCTTTTCTATGGTTTGGTAGTAGTTATCATTCTTCTACACAGTCCCAGTTCAACACAATGCCACACCAAGGGAATTAGACCCAGGCCTGGGAATGGTTTATCTACCAATATGACCAGAGTTCAATTTTCAGAAGAACAGTTCATGGAATGGGTGCGATTTGTGGGTGGCCTCAAACATTCTGTCTTTAAGACAGCAAAGAATAAGCTTTTTCCTTCTCACACTTTGCACGTTTCTAAGAAGCCGGGCAAAGGAGGTTTTTCGTCGATTCAAGCAGCCATTGATTCCCTTCCATTCATCAATGTAGTGAGAGTGGTAATTAAGGTCCATGCAGGGGTTTACACGTAAGTACTTGTATTATATTTCTACTTACTCCACTTCAATTCTGCCACATTCAACTCTTTTTGCCATGTGCTGTCTCTTTTTATCTTTGTTCATGTGAGACATGGGGTTCGCTGTTTGTCCTGTTCACGTTCAATAAAAATAATATTAATATTATTATTATTATTATTATTATTTGTTGTTTTTGTTTTTGTGCTATTTGGTACATAGGGAAGTGATAATAACTTGGGTGTCCTTTTCCTTTTCATTCAAATGCCCTGAGGATTGGTCTTTGACTACAGGAGACATTGCACCTAATGAACTGTCCTTTCTTTCAGACCTGAGACTTGTCCTGTTTTTATTTTATTCTTTCTTTCACAAATTGCAAGCTTTTTCTTCTATGTTCATTGCTGGACAAATTTTGATTCGCATTTGACCGAAAATCTCTTATTTGCCACTTTCTTTTTTTGTTAAATTTTGTAATCACACAGGGAGAAAGTTAACATTCCTCCTTTGAAATCCTTCATAACAATACAAGGAGCTGGAGCGGATAACACCATTGTTCAGTGGGGTGACACTGCTCAAAGCCAGCCATTGGGAACCTATGGTTCTGCAACTTTTGCAGTGAATTCACCATTTTTCGTAGCCAAGAATATCACATTCAAAGTAAGTAACAACCTCCATTCCTCTGCTTGAATACAAATCATGCTCTGTCTGTGTTTCTACAAGAAAAACGTTGTTGAATGGGATTTCAGAACACTACCCCGATTCCAGCACCAGGAGCAGTAGGAAAGCAAGCAGTGGCATTAAGAATTTCAGCAGACAATGCAATATTCCTAGGCTGCAAATTCCTGGGAGCACAGGACACACTCTATGATCATCTGGGTAGGCATTACTATAAGGATTGTTATATCGAAGGCTCTGTTGATTTCATCTTTGGAAACGCTCTCTCTCTCTTTGAGGTTAGATTTTCTCTCCAAAATTTCACAACCAAGGTTTTTCGATAAATTAATGAGAAATGGAATCTAAGTTGTTGCGTACGTACCTGTATGTCTTATTCATTCCATTTACGTTGTTTTGAAACGAAGCATGGTTTGGTTTGGTAAGATTTTTGAAAGCATGATTATTGACTTATTAGCAGGGGTGTCACGTGCATGCCATAGCACAAGTTACAGGGGCCCTAACAGCGCAAGGAAGGAGCAGCTTATTACAGGACACGGGATTCTCGTTCGTTCACTGTAAGGTCACGGGCTCAGGAGCACTTTACCTTGGAAGGGCTTGGGGTCCATTTTCTCGCGTTGTCTTTGCTTACACTTACATGGACAACATCATCATTCCCAAAGGATGGTATAACTGGGGTGACCCTAACCGTGAAATGTAAGTACTTTAAACATTTCCTTCATCACTCAACTTTTTCTGCTTCAACTCACTTTTCTTTAATGTTTTATAAAAACACATGCAAATTACCTCGAGAGAGTAAAAATAAAGTGTTTTTCTCAATGGGTATATAGGTTCAGCTGATTAGATTACAAGTTAAGAGTATTTTCACCAAAGGTATCTCTCTCGGTAACGGAAAGTGTAGTGTGTTGCCTAGAAAGATTATGTTCTGTGGTTCTGTTCTGAATACCTTTCGCAACAGTAGGGCCACAGAGTGTTTGTCGTTTTGCCTCAGAGAAGTTCGCACTAGACAAAGTCAGAAATAGCCCCAGAAATTCTCAATGTTTTTGTGCTAAGTGACAAGCAAACGCACTAAGTAAGCCTCTATGATCATGGTAACAACATACCAGAATAATGAATGAGTCCATTCTCTCATGCCAGAACAAGAGCATTGTTGGGTATGCCTAGTTAGAGTATTGTGCCACCAGGAACACAAGTGTGGTGGAAGTCTACGTGTTGGTTCATCAATCATGCCCCTTCCAATGCACAAAATGTTAGAAACATGACCTTTATGAAGAATAAGAAAATAGTAGCACTTTTATGAGAAAAATGGTAGGTAAACATAGGTAGAGTCCTAACCCGAAACCACATACAACGCAACTATATTTGCTTACATAGATAAGGCACTTCAGTGTGCATAAAGTCTGAAATGAGCGTGACACCTTAGCCACCTAATAAACTTTTTTGGCTATAGTTGAGTTGAGTGATATTTATGAATTGATCTATGTTTTGTTGTTATTTTGTATATATATTGGCATGGGCATGTGAGTGTGTTGTTAATTTGATTTTTGTCTGGTTTTGGTTTGGTTTGGTTTGGGTCCACTAGGACTGTGTTCTATGGACAGTACAAATGCACAGGAGCAGGAGCAAGCTACGCGGGGAGAGTATCATGGTCAAGGGAGCTCACTGATGAGGAAGCTAAGCCGTTTATTTCCCTTAGCTACATCGATGGCTCTGAATGGATCAATCTTTCTTTTTGATTCAATTTTATTTATCTCATTACAAAATTTTTATGTATAAATATATAAATTATTACACTATCACAGTATCTTTCACATTTCCCACTTTTTCCTGCTTCACATTTCTTCTATAACTTTCTTTTTAGTCAAAGTGGGTAGGGCCCCGGGGAATTCTCGTTACTTCCATCCCTCTTATTTTTCTCGTGTATACATGTTTCAGAATAATATCATTTTTTTTTTAAGAAAAACATGTCATAAAATTTAGTTATGCTTTTATTCTTGTACCTATAGGCTATATTTGCCAAAACTAAAATCAACATAACATGTATATGAATTTTAAAATATTTTAAAAAGAAGAAACATGCTCTTTCTAAAAGATGAGAAAAATATTTTACATGTTCTATTTTGGTCTTTCGTGCTATGGTGCAAGAAAATAACAAGAATAAAGTAATATTCAAAACTTGACTTTAATATATTTTTAGCTCCTTTAATTTTAAAGTATTTTTAATTCCGAAATTAATATTTTAATCACTTCATTTAATCTCCATATTATAATGATGATTTTTTTTGCTCTCCTTAAAATTAAAAGTAATTTTTAATCACAAGTTACTGTAATTTAGTCTCAAAATATAACTTAAATCAAATTTCATTAGTGAAAAAAAAAAACAAAGGAGGATGATGATAAGAAAGAACC
>Ga0209389_1005851_pt1 | contig 10569 bp, 5 predicted proteins | sample CowpearedBW_FD_187526 | JGI IMG/M metagenome (GOLD analysis project Ga0209389, IMG submission 187526) | Root nodule microbial communities of legume samples collected from California, USA - Cow pea red BW (SPAdes) (version 2) | ecosystem: Host-associated > Plants > Roots > Nodule | place: USA... | reverse complement strand
ATAACAAGTTACCCGATCAACGCCACACACAAACAGATAGGGTAAGCTATGCACAAAGACATAAATAAACTACCCATTTTCCCCACTCATAACCATTATGAGTACATGCATGCACTCTAAAACTTGGGATTTTCTGTGCTTCCACGACTCTCCTCGCTCGTGGTCCAACCTACAAGCCTATCCCGCTCGTAGTCCTGCTTCACAGAATCCCTCGCCCGTCATCCAAACTCCTCGCTCGGACCTGGACACGCATACCCGCCTTTCCTACTGTGAACTCCCTTTCTTATAGCATTCTCAAGTTGAGCATGAGATGAACTCCCTCGATCACTCATCCCAACGAGAGTACCTCCGGTGAACTAAATCGTTCACGTTCCACATGCAGTCCACCCATCACAAACTCCTTGCTCGCGACTCTAGCCAAGCACATCGCAGATCATGTGGACTTAGTCCATCAAGCCCAAACATCACAATCACATACATATAACTCCCACAATTCAGGAACTATCAAGTAAAATAGCTCAAATAGTACACACAAGCATGATTCCTCACCATTCTCGCTTAAGCCAGGAACTTTCACCCAAGAAATTGCATATGTCTCGCTCAAGCTAAGTTTCCTCGCCTGAGCGAGTATGGAAAAATGGCTCACCATGACCTCTCGCTTAGGCGAGACCCCCATTTGCTCAAACACACAAACCCTCTCCTGGATGAGGAAACAAACGGAATACATGACTTGTTTCATCGCGACCTCGCTTGAACGAGCCGTTCTCGCTTGAGCAACGGAACGTGTCGCTCAACACAAAATTTGGTCGCCTAAGCGAAATGCTCGAACCAAAACCAGAATGTGTTTCTACAATTTTTGCTCAGGCGAGAGTGACACGCTTGGGCAGAAATTGTAGAGTTTCTTCCCTGTTCATGCGTGAATTCAACCAAAACTATACCAAAAACCCAGTTTAATCACTACCAAGCATTCCATATCAACAAGCAACCTCATGAACATGTTTTATATTTAATTGAACTACAAAAACTCGAGATTTAATCAACGATGATCATTCAATACCCATAACCCTCATCATAATCATATAATGCGCAACAGGAAATCAATTGAGAAAAGCAATGACCCAGAATCATAACATATATCATTTAATTTACACACACACACACACACTAGAACAACTTCCCCTAACCTGGAATCCTTGCTTAAAATTGGGAAAATGAGTGTTCCTTTGTTCACCAACACTTTGCCTCAAACTTTCTCCTAATTCAGCCTCTTGTGTACCCAAAATCACCACCCACTCTCTATCAAGGTTTGAACCCATGACCATACCAATGCCAATTCAATGCTCAACCATTCAACCAATTCATATTTCATGATAATTATCATAATCTTATGATTATACTATCACTCAATAGGTTCAAATATATTATCAAAAATAATAATAAATCAAACACACAATAGGTTCAAATTTCATGCCAATTCAATGCTCAACCATTCAACCAATTCATATTTCATGATAATTATCATAATCTTATGATTATACTATCACTCAATAGGTTCAAATATATTATCAAAAATAATAATAAATCAAACACACACAATTGGCATACATAGGACTTGAACCCAAGTCCTCTCAACACAATCAAGTACTCTTAACCATTTGAGCTAGTACTTTTCCACGTCATACCAATTAATATTTTAATGTCATCAAGGTTCCCACCACTCGCATTTATTAATTAATTATTTAATTAATTAAATTCCACAAGTCTTACAATGATAATCTCCTTCTACGTCTCACCTAGAACCACCGCGTAAAAGTAGGTCACCAAGTGGTTGCACTCACTATTCCACTTCTCAAAGATCAACTTCCATTAAATGTTTTAAGTGTTTAGGGTATAAACACATTGCTTTGAATTGCCCAACCAAGAGAACCATGACCATAAAGAAGAGTAATGATGTTGAGATTGAACACTCATACCCCCTTTCCCCTTCAAGAAAAGAATCTTCTTCCTCTAGTGAAATAAAACTTATGAGGGAAACCCTATGTTAGTGAGGTGCATGGTGGGCTAAGTTCAGAGTGAGCTTAAGCCAACTCAAAGAGAAAATATTTTTCAAGCAACATGCACCATTAACAATTGAGTTTGCTCTTTAATTATGGATGAAGGAAGTAGTAACAATGTTGTTAGCAAAAGGTTGGTGGACAAGCTTAGCTTAAAAACCATTCCTCATACTAGGCCCTACAAGCTTAATTGGATAAGTAAGGAGGGAGAAACAAATGTCAATAAACAAGTCCTAATTAACTTCTCAATAGGAAGCTACAAAGATGAGGCCCTATGTGATGTTGTTCCCATGGAAGTCACATATATCTTACTAGGTAGGCCATGTCAATTTCATAAACAAACTTTACATGATGGCTATACCGATAAATACATTTTTTTCACACATGGGAAAAAAAACTACTTTACTACCTCTATCACCTCAAGATGTTAATAAGGATAGAAATATAATAAAAAAGAAAAAGAAGAAAAAGAAAAGGGACAAGCTTTCATCAATGTGTTACTTACCTACAAAAAGAGTTTTCCAAAGCAAGATGTGCACCGGCACTCTTCCTTCTCTTCCCAAACCAAGAGAGAAGAACTAATGCGCAAGCAAGAGAGGAAGAATGCCTTTCAAAAATAAGATGGCCTCTCCAAGGCTAGGGGTGAAGTTTTTAGAAAAGATACAAAAAGATCTCATGAGAAGTTACTTCCTCAACTTAAGTCAAGCTCAATCAACAAGAACTTCAAGAATTTGAGGTCAAATTTTCTCCAAGAAGGGGAGGATGATGTAGACTTGACCCCTACCAAGGTATGTGGCCTAAGAAATACGCTTTGGAGAACCCATATGGGAGTTGCCTAATCTCTTCCATTGTCTTATCTTTCATTACTTTTGATTTTCCCTAAGTTCACTTTGGTTGACTTGACCTTGGTTGACTTGTTGACCATTGACTTGGGTTGACTTGTTGACCATAGTTGACTTTCCCTTTATTGACATGCTAATCCTTATTTATTTGTTTTGTAGGTTAGCTTATGGTAATTAGGAGAGGATGAACACTAATTGAAGTAGATTAAGGCATGTCTACATGGAAAACATAAAGCATAAAACATAAAGCAAATATGACGTGGAGGAGAGAGGAAAACATAAAGTATAAAGCAGAAAATAAAAAGCACATGTACCATGTGGTCCCCATGGGCTTGGACAAAATTCCCACATGGAGACCACCTTGTCTACTCCATTTTTGCCATCTTATGTATTAGGTTTAACCTAGTTTCTAGAAGTTATGATTTTGTAATTGTTTATATACCCTTTTGCAGTTTTGGTTTTTGCTTAGAGGCCTTTAGAACTCTTTATTTAAGGGGTGCTCCTAGAAATGTACAAAGGTTGATCATTTTGAAGTAAAAACAGTCTTGTTTTTCAACCATTTTCGTGAGCTCTACTCCAAGGAGTGGATTTCTCTTCTATGGCCTTATCTTAAGCTATCAAGTGGCGACATTCATCACTCATCTCTAGGAAAGAGTTGGCCTATTGGTCCTCCCCTAATAGTGGTGTGCTCCCTTTACTCTATTCCATCTTCTATGTTTTCATTTTCATCTTTATTTGTTTCCCTTTCATTCGATTATGTGGTTCTAATGCTCATTTTCTTTTGTTTCTTTGATCAAATCACCATTCTCCTTCTCTAGCACCTCTAGAAGTGAACCTTCACATGTAGATAACTTTTTATCTTAATGTCTAGTGAGGATGCTCTCTAGGTTTTCTTAAGAATATTAAACACCATATTTCACAAAACCAAAATGAACTTACATCAATTTTACAAACAAAATTTTGGTAGTCGGTAAGCCATCAACAATTTTTATTTTTACCAATGGACTTTGATGATTATCAACAAATTTTGGCTATCAGTAAATTAATTATTTCCCTTTGTTGATTTTTGTAAGATTTTAGTTTATTTTTTCTCGCGTGTGGTGGAACATTCTTTAGATGATCATGTAAACTCTGATAGAGTCATATAACTAATCTTAAAATTTAGAGAAAGTTGCTAGTTTCAAAAATATGGATTAGGTGATTCTTTAGTATATATTTTTGTCACCTTTCTTGCCTTCTAACATATATGTTAGCATTGGCAGAACTACTTAATGACAAGGGGGAGCCACGACTCCCCCAAAATTTTTAAAATTTATTTTATATATATATATATATATATATATATATACAAATATATTTATTTTTTAAAATTATATTTATATATTATTTATATTATGAAAAATTATAGTAAAAGATAAAATAAAAAATTTAATGGAGACATTGATTTATAAAAGAGATTAGAGTTTTTTTTCTAGCTACAAGAACTTTTCATCATGTAAATTATCATGAAAGTGTATGAGTAGAAATAAATACAAAGAGATAGATTAGAAAACAGAGGTTTGGGAACATATAGATTGAGATTGAAGTATACATTCTCGGATGATCTCTCACATATCAAGATTAGTATCTTATTATAATTTATGTATGTTAAATTTATGATTCTGTTTAGGATGTTTCTCCCAAATTAAGTTTATCTCAAATGAGTATAAACCCTAATTTTGATTTTAGGAATTTTTTTTATGAAATTTGTATGAACCTTAATTATAATTTTTTCCAAATTAATATAACCCTTAAATATGAAATTTAGGGATTTTATGTTTTTTTGCTGCCTATGGTAATTTTTTTTAATGTTTTGAATTTATATAGTGTTGCTTATTTAATTAAAGCTGTATGAGTTTTGTTATGTTTTGCATTGTGATAATTTTGATTTGTGAATATAAATTTTATCTTTTTCTAAATAGGTGAGAGGTGATAAATTTATATTAGAAAGATTATGATAAAGAGTAAAAAAGTTGATTCTTTTTTTGGAAAGAGGAAGGTTTGTGATAAAGATGAAAAAGATTGCATCTACATTAACTAAACTTAAGAAATTTCATGAGAACCAAGAATTCAAGACAATGAAAAACAAATCTCTAAAGTTCCTAGAGTTACATATAATGAATTTAAAAATTCATTAGAACGCGATCCGGGAAAAACGTCCTCAAATTTGACAATACCCACCAAATCAAATTGATGAGGTACGAAGGGCTTATCAAAATGGTATTCATGGTTTGGTATCATGATATAATAGCATGATCTAATAAGGAATGATAATCATATTTTTTTGAATTCTACTATTATGTGTGCTTGTTTTAAGCAAAGGAAATGAAGAGAAAAAATGAAAAGTTTTTTTTTCTAACTAAAAAAAATTATATGTAACAAATTTAATTTGGCGTCCTAAATTTGTTGTCCAAGTTTCACCACTGTATGTTAGAGATCTAACTTATATTAGAAATGAGGGTCAAATAGCAAAATATAAGTGTGTGCAAATCTCACATTCTAAATCATGTTTATGAAGTTCAATTAGGTTTAAAGTGAGCTTCTTAATACATTACAAGAAAACATCAAATTAACTTTTAAATATTAGTGTTGGCCAAATTCTGACTCTAATATAATATATCTTTAATATTTTTCTAATAGGGTCGGCGAAACAAACACTAGTTTTTATGCTATCAATATATGCACATTAGTGAATCAGTAGAAAATGTGGATTGTTTTTAATCCAAAGTCCTATATTTGAATATGACAAATATTTTCATTCACAATTTTTTTTCTCACTTTTTGTATGAATTTACTCAAACTTGAGTCCTTTATCCACACTTATCTCATTCACCCATATTCATATCTTATTCATCCACACCTATCTTTTTCATCCACTCTCATCTTCATCCACACTCATCTCCTTCATCCATATTCATCCCTTTTATCCAAAGATATCTCTTTCATCCACATTCATCTTTTTTATATCCACACTCATCTTCCTCATTCACTATTTTTTTATTGTAATTAATTTTGTTACAAAAAATTGAAGCAAATATGGCGATTGTGAAAAACCGCCATAATTTGCTTCATAATACGATAGTTCTATAACTGCCACATTTTGTATGCAAAATATGGCATTTGTAAACACCATTATACTCCCATTACATCTCCGCCTTTTTCCGTGGCGCCATCTTTCCTTCCATAATACTCTTTTTTATTTACTTCTCATTTACTTCTATCTTTTTATTACACAAAAAATTAAATTTTAATGAGACAAATAGGTAAACAAGACACAAATCCTACAAACCCCAACCTCTGACGAAGATAAACCCTGCAAACCCCCAACCCTACAAAACCCAAGCTCTGACGAAGACAAGCTCTGACGGTTTCCACACTCCTCACCGTTTCCACCCTCCTCGTCGCACCACCATGTGAAGATAAAACTCCGTCACGACTTCGCACTCGGATTGCGACCCAGCAACGCTTCGGTACTCCACCTGTCCAACACCAGCACACCGTTCTTGCTATCGCTTTCCTCGCTGGAGATCTCGTAACTCGTCGCTGCAAGTGGAGATTACCAAGTCGCTGAAGATCGTGACTTCCTTCGCCACACTGATTGGGAACCAAGTCGCCATGAGCATTCACTTTGCATTTCCTCGTTTCCGGCAAATCCATTATTGGCACGGACAAGGTCATTCCAATTCTTTCCCTCTTTTACGATTTCCTTTGTGGATGGTTTGCACTTTCCTCTGATTATTGGGTTAATTATAGTGTGCTCTGTTATTGGGTTAATTATAGTGTGCTCTGTTGCATTTGGCTGAGATTGAAAATATCAATTGGGAAGTTTAATTTTTGTATTCTATTATTGCAATCCCCGATTCTTGCTTATTTGGTTATGGAAGGGATTGGGAGATTCTTGCTTATTCGGTTATGGAAGGGATAGGGAGAACGCTGAAAGGGAGGGACCTGCGTCTTACATACTATAACTTCTTGGATGATTTAATGCATCTATCTTCCTAGGGTTGAGTGTGGTTTATTTCTCTACTTTAAACACATGAACATGGAATTGTTCTTTGCTAGTTGGTTGAACAAATGCATTATGTTATTTGGAAATACCATATTCAAGTTTAATTGTGATATGTATATGGTTTCAGGTCTGAGTATATGAAACAGAAAAAAGGGATGGTGTGGGCAAAAGAGGATGACAATTTTGAACAACTATTGTGTGAGTAGAGTGTCTGCAAGTGTCTAAATAATTAGAAGCTCAAAATGGTTGGTCTCGTCAAGGGATTATGCTCTGAGTTCTTACCCACTTCATGAACCTTTCAATTGAATATTCACAAAAGCGATTTGGTGGGGAAACCATTATTGTTTAGTCCACATTGTTTTCTTCTCTTCTTGATGGCACTTTTTACCCAACTTGCTTCCATTTCTCTTCTTTTTCATTTATAATCTGCAACAGAAATTAAATATAGATGGTAGCCATCTCCTTTTTTATTCATTTGTCTTCTTCTATTGGTTTGGAATGTTGAAAATGTGAATTAGTTTAAGGAGTGAAACTAGGTATATGCATGGCGTGGTGAAGGGATAAGTAATGATGTGTGTAACAATGTTGTGTTGGAGGTAATGGATAGAATGGAGATTTGTCTGTAAAGACAATACATTTTAGTCCACAAATATGTATTGGTTAAAGAGAAGAGGGATTCAAAAAGTTCAAACTCTAGCAGTGGAATTCAACATTGAAGTACGTAATGGCTAATGTTTTACATGTTTATTTATATCATAACAACTTGAACATTAGAGGAAAAATGAGAAACAAGGTAAAAGCCTTATCATCCTTAGTTTTTTTAAAAAAATGATCAACCATATGAAAAACCTTGGTCATCGGAGAGGGCTCTATGTCTGTCTGTGGTGTCTGTTCTTTTTACAAGATACTGTTATTTTGTTTATACAAGAACAAATTTCTTGAGACTAAAAAGAAAGAAAGCAACACTAGCTAGTGGTCATGCCATGGTGTCATGTGCTTTTTTATTTTAGGCATTTAGAACTTAGAAATGCATCTTCTGTGACATGTAGTAGTGCGCTGTTTCTTTTGCTTAGTCTCGTTTTTCCAAACTTTTTTGTTCTACTAAGTCTTTTTTTTTATCTTTTTTTGTAGTAGCACTTGGTCTACTAAGTCTTTTTTATTCACAAGATACATCATGCTTTGTTAGGGTTTGTTTGGGAAATAAGGGAGAATCATTTTAATTGAAGGTTTAATAGATAGGTAAGTTCACATGTGAAGGATGAATATGGGCCAAATTGAATACTTTTGGATGTCTTATTGATAATGTTTTTTAAAAAGAATTATATCTAAAAATATCTTTAATACTTTTTTATCGAATAAGGATGACAACATTTATTAGAGCATAGCACTATTTTAGCCCCATCAATTGTATGTTAATTAGTTGTTTGGTGCATATAGTTAGTTGTTCATAAAAATACATATTTCAATTGGCAACATTTATTAATTTGTTTATTTTATAGATCGACTACTCAACATATTTTAATTGAGTTTTTATTTTTATTTTTTCATGATTAGGTAATATAAAACAATATTGTATGTTTTATTTTAATAAACTAGATCATTATTTTCAAACCTACCAAATTGATCTTATATCTCTTTATTGTCAGTGGAACATAACAGCTGAACCCATAATTTTTTCTTGCCCTTTCTTCAAACTTTAATATTGAAATCGGTGTAAATTTTGAGCAAGGGATCAAAGGTTAAGATGCTTAATTTTTATTAAATAATATAGATAAAAGTATAAGGTGATATAAAGTAAAAGAAGATTTCTATCATCTAGTATTAAGGCTTAAAAGTTGTATCAACCAATTGGAGAGGCATCAGGTTTACTAGCAGGAGTTTGTGGACATGTAGCATCAAGTAATGTGTTATTCCCTATAAGTTTTGAGAGTTGGTCAACTGTGCCAGATACATATAAGGAAAATGCATGGGAGAGAATACTGAAGGTAAAACAACCTATATTCACCATCTAAATACTTATTTAATTTATGCAATGGACCTAAACTAACTCTTGTATTATTTGAAGTCTCGATTTATTTTCAAGGTTAATGAAGAATTGGCAAAAAGAGATGTTATATTTAGAATTGGAAAATTGTGGAGGGAGTACAGGTGCAAGCTTTGGAATGAGTTTTATGACCCACTTCTGAGCAAAAATGATCTCATTAAGAACATTCCAGATTGCGTTAGCATGGATCAATGGGCTTTATTTGTTGAGTATCACTTAAAGCCTTCCACAATGGTACATAAATTTAATTGTTATATTTAAAGTAACCATCTCTTTAAATTTGAAAAACTGATTTCATTTATAGTTTATAGGACTTATGTAATAGAAATAAAGAAATAAGGAAAAAACAAAGTATTCCTCACACTGGTGGTGCTATGGCTTTGTCAAGAAGAAGGGATAATTTGGTATTTTTTTTACTTATATTTTGTTTTAAAAAATAATGTGCTATTATATTTGTTTTGCTTATTTCAGTTTTCTTCAAAACATATAGAAAATTGAGACTAGTAGGAACATTGGGCGAGCTGAAATGTGGAAGATCACTCATAAGAGGAAAAATGACACCTATGTGAATGAGGAGGCTATGGAGATTGGGGTAAATTTGTTCCTGCCACCATTGAATTGTCTATTTAATGATTGCCTTTATAATATGAAGTACACTTTGAGTATGCCAATAATTTGTTGCTTTGAAATCTGATTATTTGAAATCTGTTTTTACTGTTTTGAGTGCATATCTTAGTTAAAACAGTATTGTAGTTGGTGGTTGGTTCCCCTTGCTCGGTGGAAAAGCTTAACTCCCCTTACTCTGATTAGCTAGATAGTGATAGTTTTAGGACCGTTTCTACTTAATTTTTTGATAATTTGTAAATAGTTCAATTGTTTGTAGGAAAATCTATTCTAGGAAATCTATTGTTGTTAGTTAAGAAATCAAATAATGCATGGTCCATCAAATAATCACTACTAGAATCTATGCCTGCATATAATAAGTCCATGGCTACAGAAACATGTTACAAACCTACCTTATCAATTGCCATTTTCTCTAACTGAATCGACAAGTGCTGAATTTGTTCCTGTTGCCATTGAATTGCATATTTAATGATCCTTGAGTAGATATCATGATCCTTGAGCTATAGTGAGCAGAACATATGGGTTCCTAAAATCTGTTTGATTGAAATCTGTTTGTTCAATGTTCTGACTCCTTTTTAATCTCTTTGTTATGTTGGTTTGAAATCTGTTTGATGCTGGAATGAAGGTTCTGGTCTATGTTTAGTGCAGTGGGAAAGGAGTTATGGCAGGTTTAGTGGGAATTGGTGTTTGGAATTAGAAGAAAATGGAGTATATTGTATGGGAACGACAATGGGTGCATGATTTCTGTTGCCATTTAAAACCCTTTTACAAAATGCATAGAATTAGATTTATTTTGCTGCTTTGCCGATTTTGTGAGTTCTTCAAGCAATTTCGTTTGTGAGCTGGTTTGTTGATTTGAGTCTAGACACCTTTCTCTTGACCAAGTACTTTAACTTATATGATCACTTTCAATTTGCTTATTTGAGTCTGAACTAATTGTTGGTGTACTGGTTTACC
>Ga0209389_1005845_pt1 | contig 10573 bp, 4 predicted proteins | sample CowpearedBW_FD_187526 | JGI IMG/M metagenome (GOLD analysis project Ga0209389, IMG submission 187526) | Root nodule microbial communities of legume samples collected from California, USA - Cow pea red BW (SPAdes) (version 2) | ecosystem: Host-associated > Plants > Roots > Nodule | place: USA... | reverse complement strand
AAGAGGAGTTTAATGAATGGAAAAAGGTTGGTAATATATATTATTATCTTATTAGATTGTTAGATGGATGTTTTTGTCTTTTTATCAAATTATTAATGGGAGTATTGATGGAGATAGCACCTTAATTAAAGATAATATATGAGATAAATTTATAATAAATAGGTTTAAATTTTTTTTCTTAAAATGTTATGAGAGTTTCTTTTAGTAAGGTTTGTTGAAATTATTATATCATCTATAATCAAATCATAATCGGACCGTAAAAAATACGTAGTCTTACACATAAAATTTACATGCATCAACGTGAGGTTTTGAGCACTTAAAACAAAAATATACAAGCTAAATCATACATACTAATTCAAGTAATCGCTTAAAGCGACGTATTATAGATGCTTAAACAATGAATAGTTATCAAACATGTTTGGTGAATTGCATTCTATTCATCCTCTTAGGGAATTTATTATGTTGTAGATTATGAAAAATAAACAAATGCCTTGTGATGTTATTATCTCTACATAATTGTCAAACCCCTTAGAGTAGAATTTCAAACTATTCTTTCTTGCAAGCTTTGATCATGTAATATCTTCTCTTGAAGCTTTTTTTATCTTTATATTTCATCTTGAGATCAGAGAATATTTTTATGTTCTTCTAAAACATTCAAAAATACATTTTCTGAAGGAAACTTCTTAAATAGATCATGTAGATATAACATTAACAACAACTCAAACATAACTATTTGTTTCCTAAATTATTTTAAAAGAGACATTGAAAGAATTAGAACAATGATCAAACTAGTTCTTGAACTTGATTTATTGATATTGTGATGGTGTTATTTGCCTAGTGGGCTATGGTGTGGGTTATTGATGTGTTGGTGAAGTCCCTGTTCAGGATCCTTCAGTGAATTCCACAAGTACAAGGTTAGGTTTCCTTCTTTGTTTTGATGTTGCCACGCATTTTCATTTCTTGGAAGTAAGAATTTGATGATTGACCTTCCTTTTAGGCACCATTTGTAATCACAACTTGTGTTCATCACCACTCATGATTATTTTCAATCAAAAATTACATCTCATGCTATCAAGGCCACCAACAATAAATAAAGAAAAACCGATCAAAGTAAAAGTTTTAATATGCTCATTTTTGTTTTCTTTGGTTTGCTCATTAAAATAAATGCAATGAATTATTAATCTACCCAAAATCCTGCACACTCAATGATCGAAGCTAATGGTGAACATTCATGTATAAAAACAATAAAGCTTTGGCCTATTTCATAATAAAAAATAGATTTCCAATGCAAATGCCAAAAGGGTGTAACGCTTCTTTCATAGCACTTGTCCCAAAAAAACGAAACTCGCTAGGTATGGAGGATTACAGACATATATCTTTAGTTGCTTGTGTGTATAAGATTATATCTAAGATCCTTGCAAATAGGCTAAAGAGTGTATTACCTAAGATAATAGATTACTCTCAATCGGCATTTATTAAAGAAAGAGGACTACTAGATAGCATTTTGGTAGCCAATGAGGTGGTGGAAGAATATAGAGCTAAGAACAAGAGGCTGGCAATAATCAAAGTGGATTATGAAAAAGCCTATGACTCAGTGAGTTGGGAGTTTCTATACTATATGATGGTTAGACTGGGGTTTTGTGCTAGGTGGATTGCATGGATAAAAGAATGTTTGGAATCATCGACAATGTCCATTTTGGTTAATGGGAGCCCTACTAAGGAGTTATGTCCTAAAAAGGGGCTTAGACAGGGAGATCCTATGGCACCTTTCCTTTTCCTTATAGTAGTAGAGGGTCTAGCAGGGATGGTCAGACAAGCGGTAAAGAAAAATTTGTATTATGGAGTACATGTGGGATCTAAGGCTATTAACGTGGGACTACTACAATTTGCAGATGACACCCTTTTTATGTGTGAAGCAAAGATTCAAAATGCTTGGGTCATAAAATCTATATTGAGAAGTTTTGAATTGGCCTCAGGACTTAGAGTTAATTTCTTCAAAACTAAAATTGGAGGAGTGGGCTTGGAGGTAACATTACTTAAACAATTCTCCAATATTTTAAATTGTAAACATATGAAAATCCCATTCATGTATCTTGGAATGCCAATTGGTGGAAACCCAAGGAGGAGTCAATTCTGGCAACCAGTGATAAATAAAGTTAGAGATAGGCTTTCTAGTTGGAAAGGAAAACTAATCTCCGTAGCTGGACGGGTGTGCCTCATAAAATCGGTAATTTCTGCTCTCCCGTTATACTATATGTCTTTCTTTAAAATGCCGAAGAGTGTTGAAAAGGAACTCATCAAAATACAAAGAAATTTTCTCTGGGGTTGGGGATCTGAAGCTAGGAAAATAGCATGGGTAAGTTGGGAAAATATTTGTAAGCCAAAGGAGATGGGGGGTTTAGGCATTAGAGATATTGAGAACTTTAACACAGCGCTCCTAGCCAAATGGAAGTGGAGATTGGGAGTGGAAGATCATGGAGTATGGAAACAGATCTTGGATTCAAAGTATGGTTCATGGAGGGTACTCAATGAAGCTAATACCTCTAGGGCAGCTTCAAAGTGGTGGAAAGACATCCACAAAGTGTGTGGAAATACTGAGAGTGGGCGTTGGTTTGACAACTGCATAGAGTGGGTGATTGGTGAAGGAAAAAAGGTCAAACTTTGGGAAGATAAATGGATAGGGGAAGAATCACTTTGTCATAAGTTCCCTAGACTGTACTCTATATCAGAATGTAAAGGAAAATCACTACAAGAGGTAGGACATTGGGAAGAGAACGAATGGATTTGGGATCTAACTTGGAGGAGACAGAGACTATTATGGGAGACAGTGTTGGAGGAACAATTCCTTCAAATACTCATCAACCGAAGCCCTACTAAAGGGAATCCAGATATGTGGAAATGGAAGGAAGAAGGGGAAGGTATATACACAGTTAGGTCTGCTTATAATAGACTGCAAGGAACCCATGATGGGGGAGAGAATAGAGTGTTTGAAATTTTGTGGAAAATGAGAGTTCCGCCGAAGGTACAAGTACTTGGTTGGAGACTGTTTTTGGACAAGCTTCCAACAAAGACTAAATTATTAGCGAGGGGGACTTACTTACAACATAGTCTTTGTGAGTTTTGTTTAGAATGTGAAGAGACTATAGAGCACCTATTTATCTCATGTAAAGAATCCCAAAAAGTGTGGAATATGTGTTATAAGTGGCTAGGCTTAAGCACTGTATCTCATATTATGGTAAGGAACAACTTTCAACATTTCAACATTGTTAACCTTAATAGGCAGCAAAATCTTGTTTGGAAAGGAATGTGGTTAGCAATCATAGGAGAAATCTGGAAACAAAGGAATGGGGTTATTTTCAAGCAATATAAAGTAGACCCTATTGAGATATTTGGTCTTGCACAGGTAAATGCATGAGTATGGATGAAACACAAATTTTCATCTGTAAAATTCTCATATAGTGATTGGTGTCTATCTCCTTATACTTGCTTAAAATCTCTTTGATATGATAATTGCTGTGTGTTTAAGTGCTTCAGGCAAACAGATGAAGGATATGTGTTTAAGAGAGCCATGATTCTTAAGTGAAGGATAGAAGGAAGACTACATAAACTAAAGTAAAAAGGCAAATCAGTAAACAAGATGGAGGAAGCCATAAAACAACTTGAAGGAAAGTCGGTGGATGCTGTGTGAAAGGATGAAAACAGACAGACCAGGACACTAGCAAGACTTCCGTCAAGGCTAAACTTCCGCATATATTTTTTTGGCCAGGGAATCCAAAGCTCATGCTTTCAGCGTTATATACAATCTGCAATATTATTCTGCATCAAAAAGAAGAATTGGTTTTTGTTAGCGTTTGGTATATATTATGTTAGGTGATCTGATATAGATGCTCACTTATGGTCCTTTTGGTTGTGGATCATAATGCTTATATAGATTGTAACCAAGTGTTTTGGTTGGGTTGTGGCTGGTGATGTTATGATACTAAGCTAATGTATCAAATCATACAGGTTTTTTGTATAAGAGTTAGAGCACCCCTCAAGTGCTCTGCTAATTTAATTTTATTCTTTGTTGATAAAAAAAAAAGGTAAGTCATTTTGTCACTTGACAAGAAAATCTTGAAATGACTTAATCTCTTCTTTGGCTTAAGAACTTTCATGTCGCTATAAAAGATGATGAAAAAAATGGTCATCACTTCCCAAAACATTGTGAAAACCATACATTTCAACATCAAAGAAACAAAGTTCATGACATAAACCAAATCAAGAGGGTCAATTAGCATGATAAATAAGTTATTATCACCCTTACCTTGGCATCACTTATGGAGGTAGAGTAGAGTTAGTGTTAATTATAAGTTGAAAGATATGTGAGGGTTGTAATTTTAAATATGTGCAACATATTCCAACTAAAAGTAAGCCAACAAACATTTTAAAATTAAATATTACACATTTTTAATGGCACTTAAAGTAACATTCATGATAAACGTGCATTATTATATTTTTTAAATTAAAGAAATACACAAAAATGGATAACGTAAATATTATTTTATAAAATTTAAATCTGCAACATTTTCTTAAAAAAATAAAATTTAATTTACCTGAAACAATCAATAAGAAAACTAAATTCTAAATTTATAATTTCTTATAAAATAGAATAAACCAAAACAAGAAGATAATAAATTATAAAGAATTGAACTTTCAAAATACGGTTCGTTAGGCCTTTTTTATTTTTACTTTAAGTGGAATCGCTTAAGGAAATAATGGATGTCTATGCATTATATTTTAAATGCATACCCCATATTTGGTTTTAGAGACTTTTTGTGAGAAATAGTTAGCGATGGTACGATTCTTCCACGAAATTCGTTACACTTACTCACTTTCAATTTTGTCACAAATTTTACAATTTTATAATAAATTTTAATATAATTTTATAATTTTATAAGAAATAATTATTCATAAAAGAATTACCTGTTAATTAAAATTTTTAGGAAAAAAAAATCTTTTTTTTAAAATTTATTTAACAAATTTATAAAAAATATTCTCAATGAAAATTTTGAGTAGTATCTTATATGAAGAAAGTTCACAACTTAAATACCAAGTTGAAGCAAAGTAATTTTTCTTTTTAGTGAATGAGGGGCTGTAAATACTGGTGAAAGATTTACTCCATGAATAAAAAACTTAAAATGTTACTTCACTTGTTCTTACTCTCTTAAAATGTAGAATTGCAGCAGAAATGTAATGAAGGAAAGTCATGCATTTAACAACCTTACAAACTGGTGAGTCCAAAATATAAGTATGAATAGAAAAGGGTCATTTTGGCCCATAGGTTTGAGGATACTGTGGAGTTAAACAAATCACTCCCACAACACAGTTACCACTATCACTTAAAATAATATAACATCATACATAATCCTTCCAATAATTTCCTTGATTCTTCACATAAAGAAAGTATCAAATAGAAATGCAAAAACATTTAACACTTTTCAAACACCAAAAATATTTAATACTTTCTTCATGTGATTGATAATTTAGAAGGATTATCAGAAAGATACTGTAAGATAAGAAGATTTAGAATTATTCTATGATTATCTTTTCAAGAGCATCTAGGATACATATACATTGATGATATAATTAGATCTTGCCCTTATTTCAATTTTGCATAGCCAGAGATTAAACAATCTTCTACTAGACCTGATTAGAGAGGCCTAAATTTGTTCTTGTATCTGGAAGTCCAATGAACAATTCAGTCACCACATCTGAACTTGGACTACTTTCTGCACAGTTTTGGGGTTGATTTTCATTCTGATCCTTTGTTGCTGCTACCTGTAGATGCATGCCATGCTGCACAAAATTTCTGTTTTATGCTACTGAGATATGAAAACTATGGGGGATTTTTCATGTATTTGACCTAAAAAACTTGAAGTTCATGCTATTCTATTTTTGTTACCATTTGAAGAATATAAAAAAAGAATCTCAAACTCCAAATGAACTGATTCCAAATATTGCAGTGACTTTACCTTCTCAGCGAGCCTTACATCTTCAGTGAGCTTGGCATTTTCATCTGTTAGGGCTTTTTCCTGAATTAAATTACAAACACTTCAGTCAGAATCTCTTTGATGTATTTTTTCCAGCTTTCAGAACTTATGGAAAAGGAATTGAACCTTGAAGCAACTTTTTAGGCATCATAAACACAGAATAATACAGAATAGTGATGCTTCTAAGACAAACCTTCAGGTTCATAATTGGTCACAAATATGCTGCTAAATGCTTGTTTGGTTTAAATATACAAAAGTACTATACGAATTTCAACACAAAATCACACGTTTGAAGCCATAAATAGAGAAAAAACACTGTTACTTCTGAAATGAAAGTAGTTTTAATCTCTCTCAACCATAGCAAAAATCAATTTTTCCACTTCTCAGTGATACAAAAGAGGCTATAACTTGCAACCATTTTGAAGAAATGCAGACATGTTACCTTTTGCTTGAGTTGCTCAATTTGTTCCCTGAAAACCTGGAGCTGAAGAACGAAAGTTGAGATTTTTAAATATCTAATATAACTTTTAGAAATTTTAATAGTAAAATGGTTAATCATTCTAACCTTTCTTGCTCGAACAATACTTAAACTCCTCTCCAACTGTTGTTCAATCCGTAGCAATTCCTCAACGGAACAAGACCCCACACCTTCTCCCAAGAATTTCCTGAAGGAATGAAATACAATGCACCATGTTCTTCCATTGTGAGTGAATGAGTGAAAATAAACAATTTGTCAAGGTGAAATGAATTTAAAAATCTTAACCGTTTTGCAGCTTCAAGAAGTTCAATCTTCTTCATCATGTTTGCTGCTTCTAGCTTCAGATGCTGCAAAATATTATTAGACAAGTTATTCAAATCTCAGCACTTTAAGTTGAAACAGTGATATGATAAGAAAATAAAGTAAGTAGACTTAACTTCTGCAAAGTATATATACATTTTTACATGATAATGAAATTGTTAATATATTCTTAAAAGTTACTTATGCAATCTAAACTTTATTTTACCAATCGATTTTATAAGATTGAGAAATTGTATTTTGGTTATACATAAAAGAGCATTAGCACTTAACTAAAACAACAAATGGAGCTTCCTAAGAAGAAACAATTTCTACCTGTCTTAAACAAAGGTAATACAAAATCGATGTGGGAATAATTTTTTACTTTTATCCAAAATTGTTTTTTTTTTTTTTAAAAAAGGCTTCATCTCTCCGACAATAAGGGAAAGCACTTTGAAAAATAAAGAATTATTACACATTAATTAAAAATTAATTACAGATTTTTCTTACTAATTTTTTCAATTATTTGTTGGTAAACTTTTTTTTACAGTATATATAAAGCATTTATTAGTTTTAATGATGACTAATGTAAAGTGCAGAAGCAATTGTTTAGGTTCAGTTGAAAATTTGTTTTGAGTACAAAAGTAGAGATTTTTAGTAGTGGCTATGTAAGCAAATGATGACGAGAAGAATGTTTAGTAGATTTTTCTGATGGGTTCTTAGAGGATTTCATTTAATTAACCCTAATGTTTAGTTAGGGTTCTCCAAAGTTGAAAGTGCATAACTTACACTTTTTAGTGACCATTTTCATTATTACACTACAAGAAAATGTCTTATTAGTAACCAATTTTAGTGATTAAAAGTTGTTAGTCACTATAGTGACCAATTTAGATACCAATTTACAAAATTAAAATTTATTGGTTACTAAAATAGTCACTAATATAAATAAAAAATTATAATTGGTCACTAAATTTGTCACTAATTAATTAGAGAGCAATTTAGTAACTAAGTTATTTTGGTAGCCGAAACTTAAGTAGCTAATTTTTAGTGATCAGTTTTCTTTGGTAGCCAAAACTATGGTAGCTAATTTTAAAAACTAATTTAGTGACTAATTATAATTTTTTATTCATAATAGTAACTATTTTAGTAACCAATGATTTGTTTTACTTTGTAAACTTGTATCTAAATTAGTAATTATAGTAACTAACAACTTTTGGTCACTAAAATTGGTTACTAATGAAATATTTTCTTGTAATGTTATTTCTTTTATTGGATGAAGTAACAAACTTCTTAAAATATGAAATATTATTATGTGGGATGTCAATAATTATCTTAATTAATATCACTCTTTCATTGAACTTGGAGTTTTATAGTTTTTTTATATTTTTTGAATGTGTTGAATAATATTACTATGAAGGATTACCTCTTGGGTATACTATTGTTTTGAGTGATGGGTTTTGGCTGATCTTTGAAGGAAACTGTGATGGTTGGACTGTCTTTTGAACAACATGGTTGAGACCTCAAGAATGTTTTGAAATTGATGGATTCAACTTGATGGTCACTAGCGTAGCGTATACACAGGCGCTATTATAAAATCGTGTCTGTGTGTACATATTTTTTAAATATAAATGATATTATGTTAGTAAGTGATAAAAATGTAATATTATTAAATTAATATATAAAATAAATTTATATTTATTAAAAATAAAGTGAAATAAATAAAAAAATTAATTGTTAATGAATAAAAAAAAAGAAAAAAAGATAAACAATTTTATAAAAATAGGTAAAAATAACTGTTAATTTTAAAAAGTTTAATAAATAATTATATTATAAAGGGTAGAATTGGTATTATGAAATGTGGACACAAAAATAAATCTTCTTTATATATTGTTATAGATTTTGAGGAGACCCATGATGGTACTATAATAGAGTCATGGTTAAGGTTTTTAAGGCAATCTTATTGTAAGGGAAGTGATTATATATATAAGAAGAATAAAAAAAGAAATTATATTGAAAAAGATGATAATTGACACTACTTCTAATCCAAAACTTTAAAACAATAGATTTATGAGTATTTTCTCTTCTATAATGTTTAATTTTGTCATTTCTATCCAATGTGAAATTTTGACCAATAGTTAGATTATTCCCGACACTAATACCTTGTTCTTTTATTTATATTTTAGTAATTACTAATAGAAAAGAAAAATTGTGCTGTTAGTTGTTTCACTCTCATGTGTGTCTTAGTGAATCTCTTTCCTGCAAATTCATTAGTTTCTAGTGTTCATGAGATTTGCAAACTTACTCAGGAGTCACTTCTTTTTGGTAGGTTTTCATTGCCAATTGCAATTAGTATGAGGTTAACTTTAGTATACTATAGTTTCTGGGATATTTTTTTAGCAGTGAAAAAGAATTTGAGATGTAGTAATCCATATCCATATAAAAAACATACAACCCTTAATTAATTGGATAGTCTTGGAAAATATCCATACACTGAGCTTCACAACTTTAGCATCCTTGACAAATTACAGATTAAAAATATACATAAGCATCAAAGTAATACTACCAAATCTCCTCACCATTTAGAGCCCATAAATCATCACACCCCAGTTATTAGAGATGTAAATTATTGAAAAATGACAAAACAAGTTTTTTTTTCTTTTTCTTTTAATTAAAATGGGCTCGCTAAAATAAAACAAAAGTATAAGAAAGACGTTAGAAAGTATATATAAGTCCAATTCTATAAAAACTCATTTGTAAGATGCCGATTGTCTTTTCTTTTAAGTTATAGGTTGACCTAGTAATTAATAGAGTTGCAATTTGTGATAACGTGTTCAAAAGAGGGGTAGATGCAACAAGTCACGTGTGTATGTGTGAGAAATCAAAGCAATACCTATTTTTTGATTGTATAGTAGCAAAAAACTTGTGAAAGTTGTGCAATAAATGGGTTGACATTGTCATGATACACCAAAATATACCAAAAAGGCATTTCCGACAATTTAACTTTTTAGGGATAAACAATAAAAATAGTTTAGTCTAGAGTGTTTCTATTTTGTTGCAGGTGGAGATACCGAGAGTCAATCTGTCTAAAGAAAGAAACACCTGAAGGTTTCAAATTTTCAAATCTATAAAGTGTAGTAGGAATGGAAGAAAGAAAACTCAATGAGTGTGCTTATCTGTTATTTACATTTCTATCCTTAACTTCTTCGTGTAAAATTTTATTGTTTGAACCTTCTTTTCAGATGTTTTTGTAAAAGGGTTGGAATGTCCAAAGTGTTTTCAATTAATACATTCATTATTACTGATAAAAAAAAAGTTATAATTTGATCATATCTCTAATTGATTTGAGATTTTCTATACTTTTTTCCTAATGCTAAAATTTTGACATCTTGAGAATGAGATTCAATAACGATAGGAGATGACACAATAAGTTTAACTACTAGAATTGGTTATGATATCATATTACAATTTTTTTAACAAAACTAATTTTAAAAGTGAGGTTTACATTCATTTATATACCATAATTTGATTATATCTTTAGTGGGTAAGATATACAACAGAAATTTAATTCAACTTCAAAAAAATCAATCTATAAAGTTAGATTTACATCCAATTACATACAATACTTTAATCATAACTCTAAATAATGTAAATCTCCAATATACAACTCACATCAAGAATTTGACATGTTGAGCATGAGTATTTATAGGTAAAATAATAGTTGTATGGTGACAAATAACACGATAAACTTATTAAACCTTACTATAATAAA
>Ga0209389_1005843_pt1 | contig 10574 bp, 6 predicted proteins | sample CowpearedBW_FD_187526 | JGI IMG/M metagenome (GOLD analysis project Ga0209389, IMG submission 187526) | Root nodule microbial communities of legume samples collected from California, USA - Cow pea red BW (SPAdes) (version 2) | ecosystem: Host-associated > Plants > Roots > Nodule | place: USA... | reverse complement strand
AAAAAAAAAAAAAAAAAAATAAACAACCCAAAAACTCAACTAACCATGCATCTCATATAAACATAAAGTTCGTGAACAAAAGTTTTCTTCCTCCAAAAGAAAATTTATATCCCAAAATGACCTTCTTCTTTTCTTCTCACAATTTTTTTTTGCCTACTCTATCTAAGAATTGTGTTGCTCTCTCTACCATACCAATTTTAACTTGGCTAAAAACCCTTTTATTTTCTCTTAAAATTTGTTTGTCTTTAATAAATAAATTCATTTTATTGAAACTTTATATTTTTTTGATTATGTCTTGATTAAAACTTAGTTATATTGTTTTGCCGAGTCTTTTGAGTGTCTAAAATTTCTTATTAAAACTTAATAAAAAAATTCATAAATTTCTACAATTATCTTCCTTTACATATTTTTTTTTGTTTTCCATCACCTAATCCAAAGAAAATGTGATTTCACGTTACAACTAAATACATATAAAATATAATCTTAAAATGGTTACATCTCTAGTATCCTATGTAGCATCTTAAAAAAAATTACCCACAAAAAATAAATAAATTACACAGTGCCTAAATATCTAAAATTTTCTTTAGGATATCTTTAAATTTTGTACATGTTTGTGTTTCTGGTTTTGAAAAGCAATATCTGTCTTCGTATTTTAAAATTCTTTTATCCTTTAACCAACATTATACTTTAATTGCAGATAAAAAAGTCTCACTAAATACATACAAAATCTAACCTTAACATAATCATATCTCTAATTTCCTATTTAACATCTTTGAAAAAGGATTACATTACTGAGATACAGAGTACCTGATATCTAAAAATGTGTTTAGGATATATTTTCCTTTTAGGCTAAATCTTAAAATCTGAAGAAGATGTTTGATTTTAAAAATCAATATAGGAAGGAGAATTTATCTATAGACCCCACGCGAGGAGACAGGGTGAGGAGGCACCACCACGAAACGCCGTGTCCATTTCCTATTGGAGAGCGCAGACAGAGCGTAACCTAATTTACAGCACTGTGAACCAAACACGAAACCCGCGCCGCACAGGGATACCACCGACATAATTCTAAATAGACAAGGGTAATTCAGTAATCACACACTGTTTCCCATTATCCCCAGTTCCCCCCTCTTCTCCATTTCTCATTATTCATCAACGCCGATAAAGCAAAAACCAAAAATACACCCTACACACATACATAGATTACACAAACCCCGAGGGAGAGAGAACTAGAGAGAGAAAGAAAGAGAGAGAGAGAGAGTCCTTCGATCTCGTTGTGATTTTCTTCTACTGCTCAACTCAACATTTACGCGCTATTCCGCATTTAACCCTAACCGACCAGGGTATACCTATTGGGTCTTGTTGTAATTTATCTCACATTCGATCTCAGCGATCCGGTGCGAGGACTCTCTCTATTAGGGTTCAGGCGCTTCATTCTCTCTTACTCAATTCCTTCTAATTAGGGTTTCTGTGCACGACGCGCTCCACTTCTCCCGATTCAACTCGACGGTTAGGGTTTTGTTGTTGTGTGGTTCGCCTCCGCGATGCCGCGCAGTTCGAAGCACAAATCGAGCAAGCACAGTTCTCGGGACGCGAGGGAGCACTCCGACTCCGAGCGAGATTCCGGCGCGAAGGATCGGAGGAGCAAGGAGGAGAGCGGTAGTGCGAAAGCGTCGAAAGATTCGGGTTCCGGGGAGAAGCGGAGGCTGGATTCGAAGGAGGCGCACGGGAACGGGGAGTACTCTGACGAGTACGCGTCGTCGTCGAAGCGGCGCAAGGACGGCGGCGGGGGAGACAGGTGGAATGGCGGCGAGGAAGGGACGAAGAAGTCGAAGGCGGCGGGGGATTCGAAGAGCAGGAGGCGGGACGGAAGCGTGGGAGTGTACGGTGAGGGTGAGGAGTTGAAGAGGAGTAGCGGTAAAGGGGATGGGAAGCATAGGGATTCGGCTTCGGGGCGAAGCAGAGAGGGTGCGACGGAGAAGGAGAGGAAATTTAAAGAAGGTGGTAGGAGTGAGGAATCGGTTGATGAGCAAGAACAGCGCGTTTCCAAGCAGGTCTTTGAAATTAATGGTAAGGTAACTTGACCTGATTGATTGGTGTTGCATTTGTAGTGTCGTGACTTGTTTTGAACTGAATCAGGTTTTGTGCGCATTATGTGCGTGTTAATAAAGATTAGCATGCAATGGGATTGATATTTGACTTTCGACTGGGTGCTTTGTTTGGATCAGAGCACCAGGGATAAGGTTTTTAAATATTAGCTTAGTGTCGAGTATAAAGATCCTCTCTTGCTCTTAGTTTAGGAGGAACAATGGGAACAAGCCATATGATACTTTGACTGGTTGTGTCTTTGCCTATCTATAAATAGTTTGGAAGCAGGTTTGGAATTCTTGGTGACCAATTTGACTTGTACTGATGACTGTAAATTTGAATGTCAAGCAATATCTACTCATTTGTATAGTACACATGTTTTCAATTTCTCTGCTCTCTTTTGTTGAAACAGGCGCAGTCTTTAACAGTTGTAATATCTAATGTCTCTTTGTTCCTTCCATTCTATCTGTTGTCACTGTTTATTCGATGTCTGTACTCATGTACAGGTCATTCCAACAATTTCCTGTCTTGTGACATTCTTTTGGAAATGTAGGCATGTTATCAGACTCTTGTGTTTCTGTGATTGCTTTTGTTGTTCCTCCCCTTCTAATGAGTTAAAATTCTCTTGCTTCTATCATGAGGCTGTTGGATGATGAACTGAGTTTAAGACATCATATAGGTAAAGAAAATTGATGGATTTAGGCTAGAGTATTAGTTGAGTTGCTTTGATAGGTGCATCTATATATTGTTTGCACGGTGTTAAGTGCTACTTATGTGTTGGCCCAAACTGATTCAAATGCGTGTTACAATGTGTTGTTAACTGTAATTCACATAGTTGACATTTTCAAATCTTTATATGAAGAAAAGCTTTATTCTAGGTTTGGCATATTGTAAAAGCTGTTAGATTTCTCCTTTTCTTTGGAAATATAGACTAACAGTTGAATGGTGTATGCAGCTCTCTGCCTTATATATCTAAAATATGTAAAATGAAATGATAAGCCATTCATGTTAAGTTTCGAGTCATTGGTTTGGTGCAGAAAAAATGGTTGTTGTCTGCCATTTTCGTAAGCAATTATAATTAGATTAGAAACGGCACTGTAATATTTAGTTCGATTATTAAATTTGACCTCATCCTTCAATATGAATTTGGAGTTCTTATCATCTAACAAAACAATTTATGTTACAGGTATTTACAGAGTTTGAATTCTCTTCATTTTTAGTTTTACCAATAAATAGTAGAGTCTGCTTACTAAAGAGAGAGACAATTTTACTGTGAAGGGACCCACTGTTATATGTTTGTTCTCCACATGATTTACATTTATTAATGTTCTATGTGCTTATTTATTAACACGCCTCTTGTTAGTGAATAAAAGGAAAGAATATATGTCTTTTACCATATTTGTGGTCAACTTCCTGCTTGGATTCCTCACTCATATATGCAAAACTCGCTTTAAGGATATGAATTATTTTCTACGTTGTATGGTTATGGACTGACAAATTAAAGCTGTTAAGAATCATTCAATGCAAAAATTTTAGGGTGGTGTGTTTCAATGGGGGATAGACTCATTGGTTTTGGGTGAATTATAAGGTAATTGAAATGAAATTTTCGTATGTTACAGATCAAATGTGGTTATTTCCAAAATATCAATATTTCATTGCTTAGGTTTACATGGCTTGGACCTGAAAAGTGGTAATAGAATACGTTGATATGATTTCATTCTGAAATTTTGTTGAAGTTATGTTGTAGGATGCTACACAACATCAGGTTCTTTAACCTTCGTTTCTCGTTATGGGAACTACAAATTTTCTTATAACTATCCATTGCTAGAGTGATCCACGTGTTCTGCATTATTCGTTTCAGATTTGGTATATACCATATTTTGTTGAATTTGAATCTCAGTTGTGTTGAGTGGGTTCTTTAGTATATTATAGAGTTTTATTATAGAATTTTGTTGAATTTGAATCTCAGTTGTGTTGAGTCGGTTTCTTAGTCTATTATAGAATATAATTTTTCCTGGAAAACTTGCAACTTAGAGGCTGTTTTTTCCTATATGTTGAAAATTTAGTGAACTGGATAGAATTTAATTATTCTGTGTCTTTGTTCATGTGCATGCTTGAATCTCTGTGTGTTTGTGTATCCTTTTTCTACCTTAGTCTAAAGTATTTCACGAGTAAATCATGCCCGCTTATCTTGTATATGGGGTGGAATGCAATTTTTTGCTCTGATCATTTGTGATTTTTTATTGTGAAATGTGAGACTCAACAGATTCATCCTACATGTGGTTGTGCTTGATGGCCTAATTGAATATTTTAGGATTGTTTATGTTTGACTGCAGGATGTTAAAGAATTGCTAAACAAGTTTCTACCCGGCTCTAGGGTAGTGGTTGTGGATTATTTGAAAATTAAATATTTGTTTGTAGTTGGTCTATAACATAACTTGAAATGTCCTAAGTTCACCTTTTTTCATATTCTTTCTTGTAATGAAGCAACTAGTTCTTCTGGGTTTTTGTTATATATACTCATACGGTCTACTCAGATTTGGTTCAGAAGACAATTCTTGATTTTGATCTGTTGCTATGTGTTATTGCAGATTCAAAGAAAATGGACGAGTTAAGAAGCCCTGAACATGATAACCAGCTTGAGAGGCGAATGAGGAAGAAGAGGGATGACTACAGTGATGGTGATAAACATCTAGATAATGTTGGTGATGGTTATGATAGACATTTATCTTCTAGGGATGAGGCTAAGGATGGTAAAAAGAAGGATGATAGGCGAAAGGAAGAGAAATACAGAGACAAATATAAGGAAGAAATAGACAGGGAGAACAAACATAGACATGACAAGCAACGTGATGAACGCCCTGCAAAAGATCATACTACCATTAGGTCTGATGATAAACATTCTAGGGAAGAAAAGAATAGCCTAGAATCACGGCAAAAGAGAACGAAGCTTCCGGAGAGTGATAGAGAACATAATCGCGATCGTGATGGAGATCATGATTTGGATTCTGTTCGTGATCCTGCACACCATAGTGAACGTGAACGAGATCGTGATTATGATGTTGACAGGGATCATGATTACGACCGGGATCGAGATTGGGACTGGGATCGTGAGCGAGATCATGAACGTGAACGAGACAGAGATCGTGACCGTCGCCGTGATCGGGATGGATCACATGTGGATGACAGAAGTGCTAGAGGAAAAGACAGTGGAACAAAGAAAAGAACTTTGGATGATCGTGATGATTATACCGACTCTAAATCTAGAGCAGTTAAGAGTTACTATCCTGATGCAGAGAAAAGGAGTTTAAGCACCAGCAGAGCGGATTCTGATGTTGACAGAGGAAGATCTCAACATCGACAAGCTCATGCTGATTCAACTGGGACTAGCAATAAGCACAGATCTTCTCCTGCCTCAAATACACATATTGGCAAAGATGACTATAGGTACCATTTAATTTTTGCTGGAACTTTGGTTGAACTATTGAGTTTATTTTGTAATTTCCAGGTGGTGATTAGGGAAGTAGTTTTTTTGCGTTTTTGGTTTCAGTAGTTTTTCAGGGCATTCGTACTCTTGATGTAGTAGTGCTATAGTATGATTTCTGATAAAACAATTCATGTGTAATTTACTCGAGGAAGTCTAATGATTAGCGTAAGCTTCTCATTTATGATTGCGGAGTCTGTAAAGATTAACCTTCATCAAGGAAATTCATGTCGTCAACAACTTGGTTACACCTTTGTATAAATATGGGGGTATTTTAAGCTAAATACCTTGGCCAACAGAAGAAATAATTAAAGTTACTTTTTTTATGAGAATTAAAAGTTTAGCTTGCACGGGTAAAATATTATGGTTAGCTCTAACTATTACTTTTGCATGGGAATTATTGCATTCGAACAATGATAACTGGTTGCCATTACCCCCGTTTCAGAAATGCAAAAGCTGAAGATTCAAAGTACAGAGATCCAACAGTAGAGCAGAGAACCAAAGGCTCAAGAGAGGGTTACTCTGGGACATCAGATAGAGGTCCTAAATACAAATTAATGGAAAAACCCATTAAAATAGATGAAAGTCATGCAGCAGATTTGTCAACTGAAAGGTCATCCAGTACCAAGGCTTCACCTGGGGGCCTGATGGATAGATCTCCTTCGTCAACAAGCATTGATCGCAGGTATGTGAACAGGAGTGGTGTTAGGCGGAACCTTGAAATTGATGAAAATGGAAGGAGGAACAGTACTGATGTAAGAGATTTCTCTACTTCTGATGATAGACTTGGCCGGGAGTCGACTCTTGAGAAACCACTATTGGATGAGCCTTCTCAAGCAGATTCATCTTTATATGGTAGGACTAGTCAGAGCAATGCATCACAGATTCCTCCTCCACCTGGTTTCAGAGCTACCTTAGATAGACCTTATATGGGTTCTTTAGATGATGATGTTAGAGATAACTCTAATTCACGGTACAGAAGAAGTAGTGAACCTGGCTTTGGTAGGGGGCATGGTGGCAATTCCTGGAGGGCAGTTCCAAACTGGAATTCACCACTACCAAATGGATTTGTTCCCTTCCCACCTGGGCCTGCTCATGGAGGTTTTCAAACAATGGTGCCACAGTTTACATCTCAGCCTCTTTTTGGCGTTAGGCCTCCTATGGAAGTTAACCATGCTGGTATTCCTTACCATATTGCCGATGCTGACAGATTTCCGGGTCACTTGCGACCACTTGGGTGGCCAAATTTGATGGATGGTACAGGAACTGCTCATTTACATGGATGGGATAGTAGTAATGGTGTCTTCAGAGATGATCCTCACTTGTATGGTAGTTCTGATTGGGATAGGAATAGGCATTCAGCAAATAGTCATGGATGGGAATCTGGACCAGAGACATGGAAAGAGCAGAATTGTGATTCAAAGAAGGAATTGCCTTCCCCAGTTCGCAAAGATGAATCAGTTCCTGCCCTAGCTGATAATGGTTTGACTGATCTGACAAGTCAGATGTCTCAGGATGAACATAACCGAGAAGAACTTGCTGAGAAATCTCCTGAAAGGAAGTTGTCCAGTCTCAGTTCTCCAGCAGAAGTACAACAGCACTCTTTATCCTCAACCCTTCTTGAAAAGGAGGCAGATACTTTGACACCAAGCGATGATACTTCCCTTTTTAGCCGTTTTTACCTTTCCAAACTTGACATTTCAGTGGACTTGGTTTCGCCAGAGTTATATGACCAGTGTGTGTGTGCTCTGAATGTTGACAAAAGTGCTTCAGTTGATGCAATTGCCAGTACAGAATTATTATTTAAGGTATTAGAAAACATTTTTGCTTCGCATTTTGTTCCCGAAATCATATAATGTAAATTGTAATTGAATTTCTTCTAGGTTTTTTATTTATGCGTACTATATAGTTTGAAGTGATTAGAACAACTTTTTATTACCCTTTTAGTGAAGTGATTTTGTTCAAGTGAACTGTTTTGTTTTGCTAAATTTGAACTGTAAATTAATCAAATGCAACAAATGGTCCCTGACTATCAGTTCTTTCTGTCCTTTGAATTGACAGAATGGTTCTAGAACACGCCAGAAATATGCTGCCACCTTATCAAGGCGTTCACCTTTTCCAGAAATTGATAATTCTATCTTCCAGGTAAAGCTTATATTTACAATTCTAGTAATATTGTACTCTAACCCTCAAGTGTTCTAACAATTTAATGGTATTGACAATGAACATTTACGTCTATAATATTATCTTTTCAAACTTGCCCATTTTGTTAGGTTCTATGAATGCGTAAATACTGAATTCTGTATTCTTAATGAATGGGTATTTTGTCCAATTTTCAGATAGCCATGGACCTATACAAGAAGCACACGGTGAAGCTGCCTAACAAGGGGGAGGTAGATAATATTGTGGTATCCAGCATGATGCAAGCGGATCAGTCGATTCCTATTACTAGTTTGGAGAATGGGCATGCTTCTGTCTCAGCTTCCAGTGGTATAATAGATGTGCCATTGCCTACATTAGAATCAGGCAAAGTGGAAACAATGTCTCCTGCAAAAGAGCAATTGGAAGAGATCAATCAAACCTGCAGCCAAATGGAGCAAGATCATGATAATTCTGGCATGTCCTGTCCATCTTCTGGTCATGTGGACCAAGCAGCAGCAGTGGCTGGTTTGCAAGAGAAAGAGCCCAAAATCAGTACTGATACGGTGGATTCAGGGGATGCAGAGGAGGATTACTCCTTGGCAGCTAAAAATGAAGCTCAGTTGGCCTCCACTTTGCACGCAGAGGGTGATAACATAGATTGCAAAGCCAAAACTACTGGTTTTGCCCATTGTGCAGATGAAAAGCTGGGTTTTGGTGACACAAAGGTTAATCCTAATCCCTTAATTGTTGAGGATGGGTCTCCCAAAGCTTGTGATGCTTTGATGCCTGGTTCAAATGAGTCTGAGTCACTAATTTTAAGCCGGATACATCATTCTCCTGAAAGTACACATTGAGACAATTTCTATATCTCTTTCATTGCTTTTTATCCATCAGGTTTTAATTTCCTTCCTCTTTTTGTTGCTTTCTTTTTGAGCGAGAATAAAAGAAAATGCATTCATATTCCCTAGAATATAGCCTTCCTTATCCCCATGCATGAGTTTTCTCGCATTTCGTTACTGTAGCATTTCTTTTCCTCCATGCCGTAGTATTATGTCAGTCTAAAGTTGCTTGCCCTTCTGCACCAAGAGTGCAATGGAGCTTGCAATTTCACTTCATTTTTATCAAGTTTTTTAAAAAAGAATTTGAAATGGTAATACTGTTTCTTCCATGAGGTCCTTTGCTTTTTTCATGTTTTTGCCTTTGAAACCCTTTTTTCTGTCTATCGACTTATTTACAAACCTCGTTTTCTTCAATGTTCTTTTCCATTCATTATTTTAGAGATTCTAGTATTTGTTTTTCGAAACTTCCTCATCTATATTTATAATTGCTGAAGTCTGAGTATAACTAATTAATATACTTTTTATGATCATTTTGTTGCGTTTCATTTCATTTTTTAATATGGAATTTATCCCAATCAGAATAATGTTCAGAAGACGTGTCTAGCATTCTCTAAAATGTTAGCAAAACAGGTTTTGAGGCCTTAAATTATTGGTTTAAATTTATTGCAAACTACAAATTTGGGTAGGTCTTAATTTTTATTGAATGACTTAGACATCATTTTGTAGGTTTTAACAGTTTTCAACTTCGAACAAAATGTTCAGATGAGTGTGCTATCTTAGCACCCGTCGTCTTTATTTGGTATTGGTATAATTTTTTGGTAGGTTTGTTTAGTTTAATTTATTAAGATTAAAGCGAACGGTGTTGGGTACAATAGGTTGAACAAAAGTTTAAATATGATAGCAATAGAAAAGGTCTATATTGTCATAATATAATTCAAGATTTTATATGTTCTGAATTAGTTGATTTTATATGTTCTGAATTAGTTGATTTTATAATGTTAAAAGTCCTACTTAAGAACTTATTAATGATTAACAGTAAAAAATTTTTACAGAATACGATGAGATTGGACAAATGATAATTGTTACTATTGTCTAATTGTTTGACCTAAATTAATTTTGGATGTTGGATTTTAGTATGCGTGCGATTTAACAAATTTTCCACATAAATTAAATTAAACAGAATTCAGTAGTTCAGTGGCATGACATAAAAATAGAAAACGTAAAATTTCTGTTTTTTACTATTTCTTTGTGTGAAAGATGACAAATATTATATTTAGATTTTACCCAAAAGGTTATATTTGATTAAGTACTCTTCAAATCGTGTGATGTTATAACTTTTGAGTTCGATCTATCATAACTATGATCTTTACCACGGATTATTATTATTACTGTCATTTCTGAATTTCTTTTTTATTTTATGTAGGAGGTAATATTCAAGGAAATTATGCCTTAGTTACACAATATTGATTTATTACTTCAATCTCGTTAATATCGAACAAAATTCAATAGGACTACAACAAAAGTTAATATTAATTCATGAAGAACTAAACTTAATTTTAATTTTTATGCAAATATTTGTTAGAAATGTATTCAAATAGGATTTAATCAAGTACAGGTCTCCTTGATTTAAATAGATTTTTCAAAAAATATTTAAAAGGAAAACAAATTTTCATGAATTACTATTTTAATCAATTAATTTTTATATAAAATAAAAAAATCATAATATTATATTATTGATGAGATATATTCCCTTTTTAATATTGAATATTTTAAAAAATTATAATTATATAATTTTAAATTTGTAAGAATTAAAATATTTATTAATTTTATAAAATAAAGTAAATATAATAAAAAAATTAAATTTAAAGATATTTTTAATATCTTTTCTACTGTATTTTGAATTTCAATTTATGTTAGATAATAATAAATAACATCTATAATAATAACATTAAATTATTATATTATAATAAATGAAATATATTTATACTTATACTTTTGAATAAATTAGAAAATAAAAATAG
>Ga0209389_1005838_pt1 | contig 10577 bp, 9 predicted proteins | sample CowpearedBW_FD_187526 | JGI IMG/M metagenome (GOLD analysis project Ga0209389, IMG submission 187526) | Root nodule microbial communities of legume samples collected from California, USA - Cow pea red BW (SPAdes) (version 2) | ecosystem: Host-associated > Plants > Roots > Nodule | place: USA... | reverse complement strand
TTAGTTCATACACGGAACACCAAGAGTGATGTGTACATCTTCTCCTCAACTGACACCAGAACAGGGGTGTCTAATACATGTATACTAGTACTGGTATTAAAACTAATTTAAAATAGAAAGAAAACCAATTACAATCCATGAATTCAAGCATATTGCTCCAAATGCACCACCGATTATTTATATTCCCCACACTTTTCCTCTCATATCCCCAATATGATCAGACCGGAATTTGAGCGCTCTTTCCACTACTCTGCCTTGCTGGTAGTTAGATCAGATGTGATCATAATACGTCCCATGGCCTCTTGAGCATTTATTTCCTTCATACCCTCTTTTGCATATACATATAGTGATAGGAGGTTTGCTGTCGTTCTGTTGTAAAAAGTTTGTCTCAAGCTTCACAATAGGTTTTCATCTTGTTTCTTCCTTTATTCTTTTTCTCCCTAACAATTTCTCTTTCTTACCTCAGAGAAGAGTACGCACTACTAGTGCTTAAGTATTAAATGTTGATCCTAGAATGTTTTTTGATGGAGTAAATTACATTCTGTCAGTCATCACATTGGGGATTGTTAAAATGATATAACCTTGCAAATTGTTCAATAAACAAGTTTGAAATCAGAAAAAGGAGTGACAATGACAAGTTTACACGGAAAAATCTAAACCCTTCATTCTCCTTTCTTTATTTGAGAGTATGTAGTTTAGTCAAGTCAGACCGGAAGAGATTTAGTTTCTTGCCAAAGTGAATATCTCTAGAAAAAACAGATCATGAATAGAATAAAAACTTTTTTTTGGAGAGGTAAGAGTTTATTGAATATATGATGATACAAAAACTCACCTAAGGTGGTTTGGTCATTTAGGAGGTCATCAATGAAGATCTCATTTAGAAAGCTTTGCTTTAAATGTGTTTATTAAAAAAATGGTCTTCATAAAATCCCAGTGCCCATTTTTAATTCATAAAGCTGACTCTACTTGATAGGATTAAGCTTAGTCACATTGATTTTTCAAATCAGTGATCAGAGAGATAATCACCAAAATGTTTCCTTTCCTCCTTCAATAAGAAGATAGTATTATTTAGAAAATGGGGTAAAAAATCATAGCCTCATATGTACCTGCTTTCCTACCCTTGATTATGTCCCAATCAGCAGACTTAGAATCACCCAATTGAGAACATCTGTTAGAATATACAAAAAGAAAGGGTCTCCTATTGTGAAGATGTATTGAATATCTATATTCAATCATTGTGTAATGTGTATACCTTCTCTATAAATAAAGAATAACTCCTTTCATGCAATCGTATCTGTCCCTCATAATTTATATAAATTGTTTCAAATTATTAAGGTGCTGTGTATTGGCACAAATATGGTGTATTTTATACCCCATCATCTTTTGAATAAGGATATTAAAGGTTGTGCTTTTTATAGGAGTACTGTTCTTATCATCACACACATACAAACATCATTAATGATGGGCAAGTTATATGACATTGTTGGTCTGTAGGTTCTTAATGGTCTCCTCAGTAGAGACAATCAAAAGGAAGGAATATCTATACCTATTGGAATCATACCGGCTGGTTCTGATAATTCACTCGTATGGACTGTTCTTGGAGTCAGAGATCCGATTTCTGCAGCAATGGCGATTGTAAAGGTAGCATTCTTTCATTTTTTGCTCTTCTAGTAAGTGATGGGTATGTAATTAATACCTTTTATAGTTAGGATCAGACATCGATAACATTGGTTCCTATCCATGTTCTTGATATAAGTTGACCATATTCTTTTTGTATTGATATTCATTCTAAATAGGCATTGATAAAACTGTTCACTCATTCATTACCAGCTTTCAGTTTCTGATTTATCCATTTTAGCATCTGTTTATACCAGATAGTCTAGTCATAGTTTGAAAGGAAAGCAAAAATAAGTACATTTCATCCCCCAAGAATGGAAATGACTCTATGTGCGAGTGAGGAGGGGGTTACATTCTTCTCCTTCTACAACCTATATAAGACGAATTGTAAACATGAGTTGTTCAGAGAACGAATTAAGTGCCGACAATTTTTTTCCCTTTTCTTTGGTTAAATAGTTGGACATTTATTGGCAATATGTCACTTCTGTTTGCCATGTCGGCAGTTGTGTAGATTTCTGGAAATCTTACTCTTAATAATTAATAAATACTGACATAATACATTCTGTTTCTGGTTTCAGGGGGGTCTTACTGCTACTGATGTCTTTGCTGTTGAATGGATTCAGCAGACTGATAAAATTCACTATGGATTAACAGTCTCATATTACGGTTTTGTTAGTGATGGTAAGTGAATGAAGTGTATACATTTTTTTAGTTATTACTAAGGCAGAAATTATAGGATAAATGAAGGAAATCGTTTGCTTTTATTACATTGTTCTTTCCTTTGTTTCTTATTGTTGCTACATTTCTTGAGCAGCTGAATTTTAGTTCTTAGCTCTATATTTTGAAGACCATGTATGTATTGGGAATTTTTGGCCATAATTGGCCTTAATGTTGATTTTATTGTCAAGAACCAATCATGTCATAAACTTTTATGTCTAACATGCTTCTCTAGACAAGAGCCTTTTTGCCCTGAAGCGTAAACAATGCACAGGCCCACCTCACTAGGTGTTGAAATTCAAATTTTAGAAAAATGGTTCTGGCATTGATTTAATTCATGACCAATTAATAATACCATGTTAAGAACCAAGCATTCTAAGTGAAGGCTCTTGAATGGTTCTTTAATATAAATAAACTTTTTAGTTAAAGTCCTTTCTCTTTAGTAACCTTTGGTAATTAATGAGATGGTGCTAGGGGAAAATAAAACCTTTATTTAGAATTTAAACATGAAGGTAGTTGATTGATGCACTGATACAATTTTTAAGGCCCAAATTTAAATGGGCATTAAGTGTCTTATGTATTTTTCACATTTCAGTGTTGGAACTTTCTGAAAAATATCAGAAGCGCTTTGGTCCACTACGGTATTTTGTTGCTGGATTCTTCAAGTTCCTGTGCTTACCACGCTATAGCTATGAAGTTGAATATCTTCCAGCTGTGAAAACAGAGAGAGAAGGAAAGATTTCTGGTGAAAAGGAAGTAGTTGACATGTCAGATCTGTGTACTGACATCATGAGCAGATCAAATAAGGATGGAATGCCTAGAGCATCTAGTCTTTCAAGTATTGACTCAATAATGACTCCAAGTCGTATATCTGGTGGGGACCTGGATACCTGTAGTAGTACCCATGCTAGCACTGAACCTTCTGAATTGGTGCGCGGTTTAGATCCAAAGTCTAAACGCCTATCATCTGGAAGGGGCAATGTAACAGCAGAGCCAGAAGTTATCCATCCTCAGCTGCCTCTATCAACAACTCCAAACTGGCCAAGAACCAGATCTAAGTCAAGGAATGATAAAGGATGGACTGGATTGACCACAACACATGATACCACTCGATGGGGGAATACTGCAACAAATGATAGAGAGGATATTTCATCAACACTGTCTGATCCTGGTCCTATCTGGGACGCTGAACCAAAATGGGATGCTGAACCTAATTGGGATGTGGAAAACCCAATTGAGTTGCCAGGACCATCAGATGACACGGTAATGGGATCTACAAAGGAGGTTGTGCCTCGTTTTGGGGACAAATGGGTTGTGTCAAAGGGACGATTTCTTGGCATTCTGGTCTGTAACCATGCATGTAGAACAGTTCAGAGCTCTCAGGTGGTTGCTCCCAAAGCTGAGCACGATGATAGCACACTAGATTTGCTCTTGGTTCATGGGAGTGGTAGATTGAGGCTCTTGAGATTTTTCTTACTTCTACAAATGGGTCGACATCTTTCACTGCCATATGTTGAATATGTCAAGGTATTTGCATTTGTAGTTGTTTTACTCCGTGTTTTCTCAGTGAACTCTGTTGAAAATCACTGGATTTTCACACTAATATATTCTGATGACTACACACTGGGTAAAACCACCTAATGATGTAACTCTGTGTGTGCGCTTGTGTATATATATTCCAATCTTTTGTCTTCTTTCTCGGAAGACTATAATTTACATTTGTGATTAGTTTTGAACTATGTAGGTACGGGTATCTTAGAATGATGTCCTTGTTAGCATATCTGGCTGTTATTTTATCCTGGTAATTTGAGCATATGTATCTGTTAAAACTTCTGCATCCTGGTAATCTGTTGTAGGTAAAGTCCGTGAGGATAAAGCCTGGGAAGCACACTCACAATGGATGCGGTATTGATGGTGAGCTTTTCGCGCTCAATGGACAAGTAATTTCTTCTATGCTTCCAGAACAGTGCAGACTTATTGGTCGCTTTCGTTTATGATAACTGAGTTCTTTTCAATTCTTTTATGGGTTCTGGGAAGTTTAATGTACCTTCTCATATACAAGTCCAGATACCCAATTTGTCTTTAAAATTCCTTATCGCTGTAACAGCTGAGCTTTGTAAATCTTTTGGTCCGGTTATATGTATCTGTTGTTGCTTGCTTACCTGTCTTCCTTATTTTGGTTTTATATATAGAAAAAAAAAAAACACTGCTCATTTATGCACTTCCTGCAGCAAGAAGGTTGAATGTATTGATGATCACCATTTCCTCGAATGGTCAGTTGATTTTCTTATTATAAAGCTTTTGATCGTGATCTTGCTTCTCAATATCTGGTTATCATGTTTGGTCTCCTCCATTTACTGTTTTCACCGCATGGTGTAATCTTGAGATATTGTCGGGTGTACATTCAAAGTTTTTCTAAATACAAACCACGTAAATGTGATCGACCATTCAGAAAGGAAATTATATCTAGATCTAGTTGATACAATTTTTTAAAGGACTCTATAGGGTCAAGTAAGAAAATTTGTTTTACCAGCTCTAGAAGTGGATGTTAAACCTTGGCAAAACGGGACTGAGTAGGAATCTATTTTGAGCACTCTCCATAGTTATTGAACAAAGTTGTGAAGGGTTCCAATACAGGAAGAGTATCTTGATGTCAGTTTAATTAATAAGACAAATTATAATCTGTTGACCTTTCCTCAAATAAAAGAGAAATTAATCTGCATTTTTTTAATTACTACAGCAAATATATTTATTTGACTACTAAAATAAAATAGAATTATTGGAACTAAAAGAGAAAGAGAAAGACATCATTATAATAGGAAAGTGTTACTTTATTTTTCACACTAGTGTAGAAAAAAGATTTTTTCGGACCCAATAAAATTACAGTTTTTGAATGCATATATGCTTCCATATGTAATTGATGTAAATAAGAACGATGTCTAAAGAAAATTGGTGAGACGGTAAGAGGCCAAAATCTACGAAATTTTTTCTTCAAAAAACAAATATGATTTGAGAAAGAGTAAAAGAAATAAGAAAAAAAGGTGTGTGTGGTTATGATAAGTATGAAACGTAGATGCAACCTAGGAAAGAAAGGTCCGAAAATAATAGGGAAGAATAAACATAATAATTACAAACAAAATGCGAAAGAAGAGGAGAAGAATGATTGAGATGAATGGATATGGATATTGGAGGAGTGTTGCAGAATGGGTCACGTGTCCTCTTCCCGGGTGTGACTTAGATTATTATTTTTATTATTATCAGAAGATAACTACATAATACTGAGATTATTTATCCATTATACAAAATTTGGGGTGGAGGTTAAGAAAGGAAAGGGAACAAGGAAACCCTTGATTTGGACGTGCAGAAGACAAGAGAGAAGATAGAAGATAGGATAGGATGAACAACACAAGTGCGCTCAGAGCAGGTGCTATGGCATCGTCGATGGTGAGCGTGTCCCCAAATTGTTACTGCAACTGTAATTGCTCATCGACGACGATGATGCATATGAGGAAGACGACGAAGATGCCTTTGTCAGTTGCAATGAAAAGCAAATTCGTTCGTGGTGTTCGGTGCGAGGTTGCCATAAACGCGGTGGAAGAGTCGACAACTTCAGCAGAGGCGAAGGTTGGAGCGCGGGTTAAGGTGAAGGAGGGTGTGAAGGTTTACCACGTCCCCAAGGTTCCGGAGCTTGACCTTACGGGTATGGAAGGTGAGATCAAGCAGTACGTTGGCCTCTGGAACGGTAAGCGAATCTCTGCCAATCTTCCTTACAAGGTTCAATTTGTCACTGAAATCCAAGGTCGTGGTCCTGTCAAGTTCTTGGCTCATCTCAAGGAAGATGAATTCGATTATCTTTAGCTTCTCCTTATTTGTATGTCACTCACTTCCCTCATTATTACAATACTATTACTTCTACCGCTGAATAATCAAATCATCCATGTGATGTGATGTTATCTGCACTGCACCCTTGTTGTGTATAATGTAATCGATCCTCCTCTTCATACCTTGCAATTTTAATCCTCTTTAATTTTCACTCTACTATTACTCATATTTTCGTTGCGGTTGCACCTTGTTAGAGACATCATTTATCTAAAATCTCCTCCGAACTCTATTTTATTTTGTTTTATTTTTTTGCAATTCCTGCCTTCTCTCAATCAGTATTGCAGCAATTGAAACAAATCTTCAGAAAAGAAGAACTGCAACTACTTTCTTTTACAACACACAATTACAATATTACAACACAGAAAACACATAATTTCCCATTAGCCAACTTCTTGTGAGTCAGCCACATAAACTTTAATTGCTTGGGTAAACCATGTAACTCCTTTAACTGCTTCTTAAAACTGAAATAATACTTTGACAATTGAAACATCAATAAAGTTTGAATTTTAGAACCGCTTACATTTTCCACCCTTGCTTTAAACTTCCATTACAACATCTGATTTGAATTTCAGAAAATAAATCCAACACATTTGGGTTAGATCATCTACAAAAAAATATAGTAATGATTACCTTTAAGGGCGAGGGTTCTTTGAGGCTCTCCAAGTGGCTCTTGGGAATGGAAGCCTACTTTGCTTACCATATTAACAAGCATGACAATACGTAGAAATCACTTCAAAATCAGGTAAATTATTTACCATTTCATATTTTTGCATTTTGAGAAGCCCTTGGTAGTGATAATGCTCAAGCAAGCCTCTTGTGTTACAACCCAGCAACATTTTCTTTTACTGAGAAAACTACATGCTCCTCCAAAGTTGGATTAAGTGAAAAACTTTTGCCTCTCATTTTCGCCTTGAACCAATCTTGACCTGCAACAACCTTGATTAAGCATCAATTGTCTTCAAAAACACCTTAAAGCCTCTTTCTAATAATTGACCGACACTCAGCAAGTTTTTGTATAGTTTGGATACATCAGAAATTGTTTTATTTCCTACATGTGTTGCAATGACAATGGCTCCTATTCCTTTTGCTGCAATATAATCATCATGACCTATCTTAACTTTTGAAATTTTTGAAGGCTAAGTTTCCTGAAGAGTTCTTTGTCATGAGTCATGTAATTGGTGCACCCTCTATCAATTAGTCAGGATTCACTTGAGACATTGCTTGAAAAACAAGTTGCAATAAAAAATTGATCTTCCTCTTCATTTGCAATTTTAGCATCTTCTTCTTGCTACGCAAATCACAACTTCAAGTCCAAGTTCATTGCACTCATTACACTTAGCATCATGCCTTCTCCAGCGTTTAAATGGTGGATGGTCCATCTTGCTGCAATGCTTGCAAGGAGGATACATTCCCTTTGAACTTCCAGCTTTGTTTTCATTTTTGAAGGATCTCTTCTCTTGTAGCCCTTTATTGTTCTTGTGCTTGCAAAGAATTCAACAATTGTGCCAAGGTGATCTTGGGTAGTTCCTTAGTGTTTTCTTCTCTTGTAGCCCTTCATTGTTCTTGTGCTTGCAAAGAATTCAACAATTGTGCCAAGGTGATCTTTGGTAGTTCCTTAGTGAGGAATATTTGAAGGATCTTTCTCCATTTGCTTGCTGCTTGTTCATGTTCTTTTTATATCTCCCATCATCTTCATGTTTGACTGATATTCCTCAACAAATCTTTCTTCTCTTGTAGCCCTTCATTGTTCTTGTGCTTGCAAAGAATTCAACAATTTTGCCAAGGTGATCTTGGGTAGTTCCATAGTGTTTTCCAACGTGGTTATGGTTGAATCAAATCATTCGGGTATAACAACCAAACTTGTTTCAATAATGCGTGAGTCATTAAACTCAATACCAAGCAATCTTACTCCATTTGCTATGCTTAAAAGCTGTTCGGAGTCTTCCCTAATGTTTTTTGATTCCTTCATCTTTTGCAATTTAAAATCTCTAATAAAATTCAGCAGCTGCATGCCTTTAATTTGATCATCTCCATCATACTCCTTTTTGAGATATTCCCAAATGGTTTTGGCTGACTTTAAAGTCATGATTCTAGTGAAAATTGTTGGTGATACTACCACAAAAAGGCTGGCCTTTGCCTTAGCTTTTTTGGTTTTTCTATCATTGTTTTATTTGAGTCGTTCTACGGCTTCCCATATATCTAAAGCCTCCAGGTAGGCTTTCATTCAAACATCCCAAATATGATAATTTTCACGGGTGAAGACTGGTGATGCTATTGCTGATAGATTTGAATCTCCTTCCATACTTTTAAATTTTACTCTTAGGTTCCTGAAACAGTGAAAGAAACTCCCAAACTATAACGAGGGATTTTATTGTATCAAAAAGAGTTTCTATCTTCCAACAGTAGGTTGATACACATAATAGAAATAGAAATTAAGGACAAGAACAACAATCCCTCATCCTGCACCATATAACCTGGAATGACAGAAGTATGATTTAGAAAAGGCAGAGTAGAAGAATTTAGGGAAAATTAGAAGAGAGAATTTCAGAGGGAAATCACATACCACGCTCTACCCTCTTTCGAGTACAAAATCTTTGAATATAGAATTCTTTTTTCTTTGTCTAACACTTTTCCTGCTGCCCTCATTATTCCTTTCACCTTCCACGTGACTTTTTGGCATAACTAACTTTGTCCCATTATCCATCTCAGCATTATTTTGCATGCCTGTTTGATTTTACTCTTAGGTTCCTCAAGAATAAAGCTCTATAATACCAATTGTTATAAATATTCCTTCAAGAACTAAGCAGTATTGTAGCAATTGAAACAAACTCCTCTTAACTGCATCTTCAAGCAATTAAAATAATAGTGTCTGCATATTACCATTACATTAGATTGAAAGGATATATCAGATATGTTATCGCTGTTTGAAAAAGCAGGTAGACTAAATGAATGATATAAATTCACCTTCTGCTGTCATCCTGTCACTTTTGTTACCCGAGAGTTTAAATATTTTCAAGTTTAACACGTCCATCTTGTAACGATGTAAGATATTCACATTACACCATAATATAATCCATCTCTTATATTTTACCAATTAATGTTATTTGATTTGAATATTTAGCTTAATATTTTAATATTCATTTGTAAGGGTCTCTTTTTGGTAGATGCAATGGTATCCTTTGACAAAGCTGTCTTTTAATATTCATTGGTAGAATTCTTTTATTATTAAGGAGTCATTTTAAATTTAATTTAATCCTATAAAATCTATTTATAAGATGACAATTATGATCCATAATATAAATTTAATTGGTATAATAAAACATAAGTTTAACAAATGACTTCAAATAATTATACTTGTCTTAAAATATCCTTATTCCATCCTCCACTAACATCATCTCCAATCTTCATTCAACATTTTTAGCATCACCTCTATCAACGTCAAGCTCATTGATAAATGTGCATCATCCACGTGGACCAAAACTCTATTAAGCTCAGATGTATTTAAAGATGGATTACTTGAACTTCCTCCAGCATTAACTTCGTCTTGAGGTTGCGTATCCTTAACCTCTCCATAAACATTAACTCCTTCAATTATCCATTCATCACCAAATTGAATACAGTGCAAGTTCCTCCATATGAAAGTGCAGGATAAAATATATGAAAAAATATGTTCACTTCATTCACCTCCATTTAGCAACAATAATGTTTTTTTACTACAATCATGTTTATAATTAAACTAGCGAATATGTAACGTCCCATTTATTTATTAAACGAAATTAAACAAAACGTCACGCAATAAAGTATAGCAGTGTAGTCTTGAGGTCCTTAACGCAACTCCTACAACCTGGCACACCACGATGCCAACATAAAATAGATACAATTCTAATAAGGTGTGTAGAGTAAGAAATCATAAGACGATACAGGGGCCGTAGCCCTAAGGAATTCATGATTAAAATGACTCTAGCCCAGATGGCTAAGCTACTGAATCACCACTCCCTTGCTGACCACGAGAACCTCGCCCATCTGCTCCCCTCAACCAAGTTGATGATCATCGCAAGGAAGAACAGCCACATACAACACAACCATGCAACAAAACGGTTAAGCTAGAGCCAACACATACTCATCATACAGTCAAATATATTTTCATAATCTCACATCCATATAACAACTAAACATGTTATGACTCTTCATTTAATACACTATGACTCGACTCATCCGGATACGTATAACTTGGTCGGATTCAGCGGATGCTTACACTTGTGGTGGATACCTCTGCTCGACCCTGAGCTGCTCGATCCTGAGCTATGTGTTACAAGTGTTACGATGAATCAAATCTCCCTCACCACAAGGTTAGCCCTTAC
>Ga0209389_1005837_pt1 | contig 10578 bp, 2 predicted proteins | sample CowpearedBW_FD_187526 | JGI IMG/M metagenome (GOLD analysis project Ga0209389, IMG submission 187526) | Root nodule microbial communities of legume samples collected from California, USA - Cow pea red BW (SPAdes) (version 2) | ecosystem: Host-associated > Plants > Roots > Nodule | place: USA... | reverse complement strand
AAATGTTTTTCGCATAAAATTTTGTAAAATTAATTATAAATTTTATATTTTATTAAAAAATAATTATATATAATAGAATTATATAGAATTATCTGTCAATTAAAATTTAAAAAAAAATTATACAAATTTATAACAAACTTGTAGAAAAAATCCATAAAATATTAAAATTTGTAATAGTGAAAATACTAAAAACTCGTAGGAGAATCTAAAATCGTAAAACAAATGGGGTATATGGATATTCACTTTGACCAACCATTGGATAAAATGCTGACCAAAACAGATCCCATTTTAATCTAAATCAAATATTTTATGGCATGTTCATCCACTACACGATTAACTACACGATTAACTTTTTAATTTAAATATGTTGAATCGAGTATTTAATGTCTCTCACTTATGTGTAATGAGTCAAATGATACAATGTATATTTAATTTGAAAGGAATTCGCATTTAAAGAAAAAATATATTAAAAATTCAAATATAAATCTAATTCTCCCGTATGAAAAAATTGAATGATATATTAAAAAGATTTAAGTCTTAAAATTTTAGGTAAAAGATCACATCATATTGTTATATATAAATTTGTTGGTAACTTGGTGTTGAATCTTTCCGATATCACTTATTTGAAAATGATTCATCTTTGTTTCGAGTTTTTATAAAATATTTCTTATGAATTTTAATTTGTAAAGAAAAGTGTACAAAATATTAAAAAGGTTATTACTATAATTTCAATTTTTCTTTTAATTTATTTGATATCATGTTCATAAATTGAAATTATCGTAATGTATATTTTTTAAATATAAATGATTTAATCATATTTTTTTAATTAATATAAATTATAATTGAAACATCAGAATAATAAAATTTATTTTTATATAATTTATAAATAATATAACCGTTGATGAAAGTTATATGATATGTATGTATGAATATTAATTTATTTGTAATGTTATCATCTGGTATTCGTTATTGGACAAAGAAAAAGTTAATTTGCTATAGTGTGAGGTAAGTGTTCAGATGTATGCAATTGTGACATGTAATAAGAAATTATAAATACTTTAACCATAGGCCAGATCAGTGATACCAGTTGTGTAAAGTTATTATAGTGATAGGACATAAAAACTATATATACTTTAAAACTCAAAAAAAAATTATATGGTCAAACCTGTCCCCACATAGTACTTTTCAAAGGTGTAAAACAACTTGGCAAAGAAAACGATATTTTTTATTAATTTAGTTACTCTTAGAGAATAAAATAATTATAAAGACTAATCATTACCTTAAACTAAGTTCATTCCGTTTTGTTAACTATATCAATGTGACACGGAATGATATTTTAAAGAGTTGATTTTATGATTAAAGACATTGAGATGATGATAAAATACGGATTAGTTTCGTCTTTTTCTAATTTTTTAACAATATTTTATAAATCATTAGAATTATGGGAAAAGGAGACGATGAATTGTTTTACTTAAATTGATGTAGATATGAAATATGAAGTGAAAGCATATGTTAATATCAACGTAGACGATACAAAGTTTTTTAAGAGGAGGGATATGTATGGATGAAAAATAAATGTTTTTTATAGGTATTGTTTGAACACATTTTTATTTTCTATTTTGATGAAAAAATTTTGTACCGAGTATAAAAAATGGATAATATTTAATTTTTTCTATTGAGTTTATAAACATTTGTTTTTATTCTCATTTTTATACTCATCTTAATACCTATTCATGTTCTCATCAGTTCTCATTTAAATTAATAAAGTACATACAATTTATTACATTATATATATATATATATATATATATAGATATTTAAGAATTGGAATCAAGTTGTTTTATAAAGTTAAATATTAATGAACTTTTATGAAATGGTTTTCAAGCATTCAACCAATTGTTTGGATCGTACGATATCATTGAAAAATCTATCAAAAAATTTTCTACCATTAACATAAAAAAGACTTATTTTTACATATGTTATTTTAGACTTATATTGAAGGTCCAACATTATAATAGGAGACATTAATGAATAACAGACATAAATTAGGATTTGTTATAAATACAACATATATTAATTTACATCGCAGGGACAACAAACATTAATTAGTGGTCTTTTACTTTTCAAAATTTTAGCTAAAATTTACTTTCACTAAAATCATGGAAAATCAATACACCAATACACCACAAAAATTGCTGGAAGTTTTTTAAGTACTATGAGTATCTTAATTAAAGATGTAAAGTATGGAAAAATGAGTGAAAATACTAAACATAAAAAACATAACATAAATGATGGACTTTTGGAGTGTCTTCATTTGAGATCCGTAGCAAAAGTTACGACAATTAAAGTTTTTAACTATAAATTCTTGAAACTCTAAATCCATAACCAATATGTCATACATGAACTCTACATTTAAATACAACCTAATAGAAGTTACCACAAAAAAATTGAGTAAAGAATAATTTTCTAGCTATTTTTAGTGAATTTTATAAAAAAAATAAGATTTAGGGTTTATGGTGAATGAAAACACCAATCGTAATGTGAAATGCAATCGAGGAGGATAAAAGCGTGAGCCCAAATGAGTACCACAACGGCAAGATAGAATGAAATGGGTGGAAGAACTTGCTCCTACGAATTTGGCGTTGTCGCTACTCTTCGGTGAGACGTTTCGCATAAACAAGAAAGAGAAAGGTGAGAGTTGGCATTGTTTTGTGAAATTTTAAGAGGTTAATTGACATCAATCTACCTCCCAAAAGACGTTATTTTCCCGTTTAACATCAATCCTAGGGTAGTCCAACATCAATTTAACGTTTGTTGGGCCTATGGCCAACGTTAAACGGGAAATTAACGTTTGTTAGGAGATAGTACAACATCAATTTGGGTGAAATATTTCAAAAATGCTATCGCGCATTTTGACTGTTAGATTTTGCATCACCTTACGTGGAATTTGTGTGCGATTCTTTTTAGTGTGGAATGAGTCAATCATCCACTTCGGTATCTTATTGAACAAATATGGTGATATTGTTTCTCCATTGATCAAGAATTGCGTATATATTATTTTCTTATTCTTTAGTTAAAACCCTTCTTTTTTTTAGCTACACACTTTTTTTTTCTCATCTCTTATGATTTTTTAGATTATTTTATATCTACAAAATTTACTCACATATCCAAGGTACTTTCCCTTTTATCAAAATCTTTGTGTGGTTACGTTTGAATGAGATATTATCAATTATAGTGAATCAAATAACTTTTACGTCTCACATTTTAATATTTCTACTCTTTTTTAATATTTTTTTTTCACATAAAAATGGTTTTCTCCCAATTTCATTATCTATTAATAATCTAACTAATATTTGAAAAAATTTCTTAGATTTTTAGAGCATTTTCCATCTTCTCATAATCTTAATTATAAATTTGTTTTTCTTTATGTGATTTCATCCAATAGTGTATTAAATTGTTTCTAGCATACATTTGATCATGTAAAGTAACATTTTAATAAATATTTAAAGAATTATGTTTAATTTATAATTTATTTTCATAAATGTAATTTTAAAACTACAATTTTATGTTATTATAATATAAGAATTTAATGTTATTCTCATAAATTTTTTTATCATTATCTAAGATCAAAGTTCAAGTTCAAAAATTTAAGTAACATATAAGAAGAAAAAAACACTACAAATATTGAACATTAAAAGTTTTTTATATTGAGAGTAGTCTTTGTATGATCAACTCATGCTTTAAAAGGTGATTGTTCGATACTATTCCAATAGAAAAAATGTCAACAATAGCATCAAAGACAAGACTCTCTCCGCCAAATGATTTTGGTAAATTCTCCCTTTTTAGAAATGATTTCAACTGTCACTCAAATGATGATGATTTTCATTCTTGTTGAAAATCACGATGAAAGAAAATTATTTACTTGTATTATTTTCTATAAAAAAAGCAATATATATATATATATATACCTTGAAGGCAATAATCGTTGTATAAAATAAACCTTGTTATTTGTTTGACATCTTTTGTTGCACACGTGTATCTTTCAAAACACTACAAAATGGGTTGACATTGATGAATGATATTACGAGATAATTAGGAGTAATAAAGACAAAAAATCTTACTCAGTCACAATCCTATTCTACCCACTAATCTCTTCCATATTTTAAAATCGAGTGTGATTAACCATGTAATCCTCTACTTTATTAATAAGGAAACAATAAGCCAAAAGGATTAATTCACTAAAGCATCTCACTTTCAGAGATTAAATATATTACGTAGTAGTGACCATAAAGTTGATCCAAACATGTATATGACATCTATTTTATTATCTTCATACAATAATCCTTCTCTTAATTTGAAATTTTACTGAAATTATTTTTTATTTTCTATATTAATTCATTATTTAATATATTTAAGTATTATTAGTTAGATCTCTTCAGATAATAAATAAACCTATAGAGTCGTGAGACGATGTATTCGTCAAATCAATAATTCGTGTACTTTTTAAACATTGATTGAAACTACCAAAATAAAACATATATTTTATTGCAAAACAAACATCAAATAACATTTTGATTCCAAGAATATTCTGATTAATTGATTCTGAGGAGAACTTTAAAAATAAGCCCTGTAAATATCATTATCAATCAGAAAAGAAAAATTGTTACAGGAATATTCGACTGTTTCAAAAGTTTGACTATACAAATATACATTAAAGACAAGAAAGATTTCAACATCTTTCCTCCTAGAAACTTTGAATATCATATTAACCTCAAAGAACTTGTGCACAGCTTTTCGTCTCTCTCTGGTTTAACTTTTCTCTTTTCAGTTTATGCCTCGTGCTTTTCATATCTTTACTTCGCTTTGGACTTAGCAAGGTTGAGTGGTGTTGTTCAAATGAGTCACAGATATTCACTGCATAATCAACTTGCCTGTCACATGCAGTGAAAAACAACATATATTTGATCAAAACTTACAAAGGATGTCATCAAAACTTAAAGGAAAATAAAAATAAGCAGAAAGATGTGGAAAAAAAGGGTGTGGAGCATCATATATAACACCTGCAATCATCACAACAGCATACATATATAAAATCAAGGTTTTTAAATTGAAAAGAGAGCGTAAAAGGTTGTGAGTTTAACTCTCTGACTAATATAATACTAACAACTAACATTTATCGATAAAATGAAATATAAATATATAAAGAAGGCGAAATTCGGAGCTCCCTTCACTCCAATACAAAAAGATCAGGGAAACCCCATCTCCAAATTCATGCAGACCCATGACTTTCACATGGTTCCTTTTGTGTGAAGACAAAGGTGACCATGAATTAGCAGCTAGGGTGCACCATCACCTCCTTCAGTACTGGAGTGGTGAGAGCTCCAACTAGGGTTTTTTTAAACTAATATTTATGTAGTAACTAAGAACTTGGGAGAGGATTGTGAGGATTGTGATGCTTGGAGACATCACAACATTGGGTTTATATAGGCCAAGACCTAGGCATGGTGTGTAATCTGGACCATTCAATTTGAGGATTAAATATTTGATTGGAGAATCTGAAAACAGGATCTTGATGTTCAAGGATTGGTGAACATTGCATTAAATTTAATTTAAAGATTATTCCAGCTGATTAATTGGGGATCTTTTGCTGTCAATCGTCTGATAGGATCTGCAGTTGATAGTGTGTGATGATGCATCAGTTTGGTGATGCTTGCTTGTGTGGGAATACAAACATATGATTAATGATTGGAAGATTTGGGATTAATTATGTTTACATATTTAGAATAATTCTTTTATATGCTTATACTATTATGCTGTTCTTTCCAATTTTTCTTATTATATTCACAGAGATTGATTTTCTGCAACTAAAAATATGTGAATTGATCTTCTTAAAACAAATTGTGGATTAAGAATTCCGGATTTTAATATATATACAGTGAAATAAAAAAAAAATCTACCAATCAAATATTTCAACCTGGAAAATAAGTTATTGCACAGTCAAATTTTTAAATATCAATAGTGATTACCTTCTAGTTATCAATAGTTTAGTTTTAGAGAGACTAGAAATTAATTAAAAAAAATACCAATGCCAAAATCAGAGCTCACTAATTTTACGTATATTAAAAATATATTTAAATTAAATAAATTTAAAGTATTCTAATGAATAGTAAGTATTTACTAAATATATTAGATGATAATAATATTCTTAGTAACGGTATTTCCGATATTATAATCCTCTATCAATATAATTTTGAATTGAGTTAGTTAATTGTGAACCCCAATCATAATCCTCATTTGCCAACACAATTAACACTTAAGTCATTCCTATACACAAAAAAAGTAATTTTATTTTTTAAACTAATCTTCTACTTTATATTAGGTAATGTTTGATTTGGGACACTTTTCTTAGTGCTTATAAAAAGTAACGACAATATTTAAATAATACTACTGAAGTAGAAAAAAAGTTAGTAATTAATATACTATTACCTTAAGATTTTTTTTTTTACTGAAGTAATAATACAATAATATAATGAAGCTGTAAACAGCACGACAACAAAAATAAATAAATAAATAAAAGAATAGTAATTTATAATTAATATAACAAAATGATTTACGAGTATAAAGCATTAAAAAGTAAATATATTTCTTTCTACCTAGCATCACAATGAGTACCAAGTCTAGTATTTTTAACAAGGTGATAGGAACAAAAACATTTGTTCAAGGAAAAGAAACTAGCATTGTTCAAAAAAAAAAGTGAAATAAACAAAGGAATGAAGAACACAAAAATCCAAAATGCAGGCTGTGGGGTTCGAACCCACGCGCACTTATGTGCAGAAGATCTTAAGTCTTCCCCCTTAACCACTCGGGCAAACCTGCTTCACATTTATTACTTTCATTAGTTATAATACTCTTTTGTTTAAGTTCTGCTTAACCATTTCTTTTGTTTTGAAGAAAGATATTTGGCCCTAGTTTTTCTTACAAGTTATTATTTCGTACTATCTACAAATTGAGGCAAGAGAAATATAGTGTGTGTAATAATCTAACAGAAAGTTTATGTTAGCTTTACGACAATGACTTAGTAACAAACAACATTTTCTTATCATTCTTTCATTAATGTCATCAAACTGAGGAACCAACAAGGAAATCCAGTAAAATGGTTACTGTTATTGTCTTTCTCTAAATCTCGATGACAGTGCTTAAAACAACGTTGCAAAAGCTACCCTAACCAACTTTTTTCCTTTCCATGCAAAGGTGATATTAATTTAATTGCATTACTCAACGTGTGTTAAAGTTCTTTCCAACAAAATTAAAGGAATAATTTTATGTGATGGAAACTTAGATAATAAATAAGATAAAACAATAATGTTGCAATTATTCATATTTTTTCTAATTTGTATCGAGTGTAATGTTATATGATAATGATACACAATCACACATAACAAAACATTTACAAAACTAAAAAGTCTCGTATTAAGAAGTTGACAGGATCAAAATACTTACAAAAGTTCTATAGATTAGTGTAAGGTCCAATTAATTCTGTCCCTTTTATTTTATAGACTGTCCAATTTTATGGGTCTAAGGGGGTGACCCAATTCGATTTCTGACCTAAAGTGTCCAAACCCTAACCTATGTTCACTTTTCGTAAAAACAGAAACCACACCTCCTAGAGTTGTTGTTGCCGTCTTCTGCTAGGGTTCCAAAGTTTCCTCAGATTCACGCTCTTGACCTTAGTTCTACTCACGTAAGTATCTTTTAATCCATACCGCCTTTTTCTAGTATAGTTTTCGTGGTCACGGTTAGAAGCCCTGTATAACTCATTTTTTGTCCGTTGTCCAGTTTGCGAGTCTGGTTCTAGAGCTGTTGTGCTCCTGGTTCAGTGTCGAAGTCCCGTACGAGCCCATTTCCAGGTAGGGAAGCTATGGCTTACTCCTATATTCCTTTTTCCATGTTATTTGGTTGTTATTTCGAAGTCCTGTGGTTGATGTGATGATATGTGAACTGTGAATGTATGAATGTGTTGTTTTGGGACTGTTAGTGGGTGGCTGTTACAGGAAAACAGTGGCGAGACCTGATAATCTCGCCCAAGCGAGCCAATTTCGTCTAGGCGAGATGGACAAGGACTCGCCCATACCCTTTTTACGCGAAAGGTCGCTCAAGCGACCAGCTCAGTTTTTGAGCGAACGAGCATCTCGCCTAGGCGAGAGGGGTCTCGCCTAAGCGAGATCCCGCATGAGCTCCTGCTTCCTTTTTCGAGCCCTCGCATGAGCGAGAGCCTCTCGCCTGAGCGAGAAGCTAGGCGAGAAGGTGGTTGGCCTTGATGCTTTCCTTGATTCCAAATGTTGACAATATGCTTGTATGGCTATTACCTTTAAAAATATGAACTGAATGACCTTTATGAATGGGATGGTGTATGAGTTGTGATTTATGAGTTTTAACATGAGATGAGCATGATATATGTATGAGATGATTCATGGAATTAAAATGATGAGTTTGGTATGAGTTCGACATGAGACGCGAAAGGGTTGGTATCAATGTGGCATGATAATGATATGAGACGGAGTTCCATGTTCATGGTTCGAGAATAATGAGTTGGTATTGTTTGGCTGGGAATGCGAAAGAGGTGAATTATGAGGAACTGTATGTGATGTATATGTATATATGTGTGTATGCATGTTGTATCCGTTTGATTGATTAAGAATGTTTGGTCCGTGTCAGTGTGTAATTCCTTGGGATCTCTAGGTGAGATTCTCAGGGTCGTGCTTCAGTGGTCGGGACATAATCCCATGGCCCCTGTTAGTGGGTATCCATGGTTGTGCCTCATCTGTATAACTAGGTAAGGATTCAAGGTAAGGTTGCATCCTCACGCTCTAAGGGGTCAGTTAGTCTCACCTAGAGCGGACTGACTCCTGTGATGAGAGTAGTAGGAGGCCTGAAATTCATTAAGGGCTAACCTTGTGGTGAGGGAAATTGATTCATTGTAACACTTGTAACACACAGCTTGGGGGTGAGCAACTCGGGGGTGAGCAGAGGTATCCACCACAAGTGCGAGCATCCGCTGAATCCGACCAAGTTATATGTATCTGGATGAGTCGAGTCATGTCTTAGTGTATTGTTTGAGAAGTCATAACATGCTTGGTTGATATGTGGGTATGGTATGGTGAATATATATTTGATATATATATTTGATTGTATGGATGAAATCTTTTGTACTTTAGTTTACCCTACTTTCATTGTTTTGTGTTCTGCTGTGTGGTACTCTCTTTTGCGATGATCATCAATTTGTTGGTGTGAGCAGATGCGAAGAACACCCGTGGACAACAGGGAGGTGATAGTTCCGCTGCATAGTCCACATAGGCTGGACCTTATTTCTTGATGGGTTTTTCCTTAGGGCTATGACCCATGTATTGCTCCATGTTTTATTACTGTACTTCGTCTGTTAGACTTTTCAACTGTTTCTGTTGGCATCGTGGTGTGCCTAGTTTTGTAAGGGTGGCGTTAAGGACCCCATGATTGCGTTGTTATACTATTTACGTGTGGCGTTTCTTTTAATTACGTATATTAATTGAATGGGACGTTACACTTTACACTCACTAATAATTATATGAAAATATATAATTATGAATGGTTTGAAAATGATATGATAGCAATCAAAATAATAAACCCATCAAATCTTATATGAAAACTCGTTGTAAGTAAGTTTATGTATAACTCAATTTTATAAAACTGACTTTAAATTAAGATTTACACCCTACTTATATATTATTACTTGACTTTATTAATGTGGGATCTTTGGTCCACATTTTTACTCTTAGGAATGATAATATCTAAATCATGAGATTAAAAATATTTGAGTGATCTAATCAAAGCCCAATGGCACAACTCCAATAAAACGAACTAGAATAAGCTTTGAATAACTCCTTACATCATCTGAGTAAGCAGGTTTAATTCAATCTTACAAAACTGACTTAATAAAATGATACTTATATATTATGTTTTGGTCATATTCCTACTTGATATAAGATCTCCAAAGACGCTCTCTCATGCTAAAGAATGAATATTTTGAATATAGTCGAACATAGGATTCAATATTTGTTGTGATCTAACAAGAACCCAATTAACGGTGACAAACAATTCAACCATAGTAAATTATATAGTAAATTATAATCACTATGTTTGTTTTTAAGAAAATAATCTTTAAATCTAATTTAATATCACAAAATCTACCTAAAAGGTGAAATTTACACCCTACTTAAATATTACAATTTAACTTGATTCCTAGTTGATCTAGGATCTGACTTACACTCTTTAATATCGAGAAATTATATAAATATCTTAAGCTTGCAAATAAATATTTGTGAATAGTTCAACCACAGTGGTGGCACAGTAACGCCAATAAATTTGAATAGGATCTTACTAAATAAGTTTGTATTTGTCAACCTTACACAAGCAACTTAGTAAACTTAGTAAAATAAGATCTACATCTACCTATATGTTACGATTTAACGTCAAGGATCTCCCATAAAAACCAATATCAACTAATTACAAAACCGTCAAGGATCTTCCATAAAAACCAATATC
>Ga0209389_1005835_pt1 | contig 10579 bp, 6 predicted proteins | sample CowpearedBW_FD_187526 | JGI IMG/M metagenome (GOLD analysis project Ga0209389, IMG submission 187526) | Root nodule microbial communities of legume samples collected from California, USA - Cow pea red BW (SPAdes) (version 2) | ecosystem: Host-associated > Plants > Roots > Nodule | place: USA... | reverse complement strand
TGGGCTAGTCCGTCTCAACCTTTAGCCTAACCTAACAAAAAATATAAAGTGAAAATTTGGATTGGATATTTTGGATTATCCATTTTGAAAATCTAGATTTCGAGAATGGATATCCAATCCATAAAATGTATAAAATGTAGATTAGATTGATATCCAGATCCAATAAAATGAATTTTAAATGGATTAGCTTTTTAATAGAATGGATATTAAATGGATTGGATCATAAAAATTGGATTTTTTCTCACCTTACTTTTAAATGATGAATATTTTTACATTTATCTTTAAGAGATCATAGGTAACAAACTATATGTCTAATGCTTGTTTTCCATGAAGAGAACGTTCACCAAGAATGTCTTTATTCTTTCTCTTACCATTCAACTCTTACCTCTGCTGGTTTTATTACGAATAATAATACGTCTTTTCAAATCTTAGAATTGTAATATTGTTTTAACTCACTCCGTCCATAAAGAGAACTTCTATTAAAAATTATTGTGTCTACAAAATTTTCATAAGCACTTGGCGAGGAACTAAGAAGAACGACTTGGTCCTCGTCATCAATGTGTCTACACATAGCATGTGTGCATATGGAAGCAATGAAATGTAAATAAGAATGAACTAAAATAGTTGTGAGTGGTGAAATGCTGAACCTCATTCAATGATTTGTGTTCTTCTCTCATCACCATTGTCTACGTGTTTGGGTCCATAGTTAGTTGCTTAACGTGGATACAACTTATATTATCAACCAACCAAAACCTTAACTAGTTAAAGCTTTCCTTTTCAATTCTTAACTATGTATCCCCAACCACAAGGTCTCTGATATATATTTTAGTTAAGACCTTTTTATGTGTTAGATTATTTAAAAAAGTTCAGTTTTTTTATTTTTGTAAGACAAATTTGTACGAAAAATCTCATGTAATATGAAAATTTTTAGTAGTAATTATTTTTTAGAATAATGGTATTTTGATACCGAAATTTTTTTTACTTTTATTTGACATTATCATTCATTACTTTTATTACTTACTCTTTTCTCTTACAAATATACAAATTTATTTTTTTCGACTATTTTATCCCTACATAATTATCAAATTATTGTCAAACAACTTTCTTTTAACTTTTTAACTTGTTTTTCAACCACATTCATATATTAATTGTTAATATATATTTTTTTAGTGTGAGAACTTATAAAAGAATCATAGTCTTCATATTTTCTTTTTATTATTAAACTATGTTAGGAATTACCATAAATTTTTGACATTCTAAATAGCTTATTACTCTAAAATTTCAACCTAAAAAAGGTGCAATAGTCCTCTTCTAGTCCGCCTGACCTGTTTGTTTCGTCGGGTCAGCCTGGTTTATCTGTGTCGTTGGGCCCGCTTGGCCTGTGTGGGTTGTCAGGCCACCCTGGTCTGTCTAGGTTGTCAGGCCCACCTGACCTGTCTTGGTCGTAGAACTTGCCTAATTCGTTTGTGTTGTTAGGCCGGCCCGATCCGTCTGGATCGTTTGATCGACCCAGTCTGTCATTGCTGTCAAGCTTGCCCGATTCGTTTGGGGTTGAGTTTAGAATGTGAGGTTAAGTGAGAAGAATTTCAAATTCCACCAATTTTGATGTATTTGAATTTCTTATAATTTAGTTAATTAAAATACTTCAAACAAAATGCATACATTTTAAATGTTTTTTAATTTTTCTATCCAAACAAAACATTTCATTCCCAAAAATTCTAAATTCTTAAAAAAAAAAAATGAATTATTTCATTAAGATACTCTATCCAAACACATCATTAAACTATATTCGTGGTCCTTATGTATAGATGCATCAATTGATTAGTTTGCTTTAATGGTACCACGAGCCAATATTGTTCCTAATACAGTGAAAGAAAAAGTAATGTACCATAACAGTGATCGATTAATTAGTTTACTTTAGCTTCCATATGAGACATGTCCTTGCTGATCAAGACAGTAAATTTTATAAAACAATTTAAGCTACATAGAGATAATGTTAAAAGAGATAATGTTAAAATTGGTTGCCGTGAAACTACTTCTAAAGACAATTCAAAAATCAAAGAAAAGATCATGTTTGAATCTGAAAAGGTGATAAACTTTTATACTCATACAACTGGTATGCATTACTACATACAATTTATAGGATAATTTTTTCAATCAATGAGCTTGGAAAGTATGAGCAAGAATACATCATTTGGCACACGGTGATATCTTATAAATATTACAGTTTTTACCCCCATAATTTTTAAATCAATGTTTATATCATATATTTTGAACCTCTAAAATATTTTATTATACTATATTTTGCTTGCTTCTTGACATCTTCTCCTTTTCTAGCCACACCTCAATTCTAATTTTCACCAAAAAACAAATACCTTGAACAATTCCTTTTTAGAACCTCAAACTTTTGTATCAGAACCATATGGTATTGGATGGGTAATAAGTCTATCACAAAGCCTTCCTCTCTTTAAATCCCCATGCATTAACGTGATTCCGAAAACACGTTTTGAAAACCTCGAGCTGTGACTCGGACAGTAACGGGTTTTGAAAACTTCATGCAATAACGAAATTTGAAAATCTTAGGCAATATTAGGATTTTTGTAAATCATTGATAAGTTGCTCTAGTTGGAAGAGTTGTTGAAAACTCCGGATAATTTCTTAACTATGTTGAGTCTTCCAGAAAGAGAGAACTCAAGTAAAGCCATTAGAGAAAGAAACGCAAAAAACAACAAGGTAATGCTAGAACTATAACGTATTTGTTTTATTTTCTCGTATAGGTCCTACAAACTTAAATTCGAAGACCAATAAAAATTGAAAATTCATGGTAAGAGATGAGCAATAAGTTGAAGACATTATAGAAAGAGAAGAGCTTTTCTTAAAAGATAGAGATAACTTAAGAGATGGAAATCATGGAGAGAAAGATCATGAAATATAAGTTATTTGAATTAAATATTATGTTTTTTTTTTTGGCATTGTAGTATGTATAGGCAACAAGTATAGTGTGAAATAACAACAACAATACTTAGGTTTTGGATGACTGGATATAATATAAAATTTATTTAGTAACATATAGTACAAATTTTATGCAACAACAACAGTAATGTTTTCTTGAATCTTGTATTGCAGAAATTATACAACAAAAATATACATAAAACAATTTTTTTATAATGTGGTTTTCTTTAATTGTATATTTATATGTTTGGTATATGTTACATTCTTTTAATGTTTAACAATTTTATAAAATGATGCGAAACTATTCAAAATATAATACCTTGATAAATCATTTGTATCTCGATTCAGTTACCATGGTGCTAAACAATGTGTCATAACATATTTTATTTGTGTGCCACTAATCATTAATTTATTTAGTAGACACAATAAAGTTCATATATGTTAACATAGTTGAAATACTCTTGCCACGGTCAAAGGTTTTTATTAGTAAAACGTTTGAAAGAATTTGCATTTTGCAACAAGAGTGTGTCACTTCTTGAACAAAAAAGTGTTAGTTTGTATATTTTTAGTCATATATCCTACCGATTGTAAGATAATTAATTAAATGAACTATATAATTATATAATTTCCTAACAAAATACTTTTAAGAACTTATTAGGAAGATATCGCGCAAGTTCGTTAGAGTACAAGAACTTTTCAAGTGGTATATTGATGCTGAAAAAAATAAGTATAAAACAAACTCAAAATAAAAGAAAAAGAGAAGTTACAAATTTATAAAACTTGCCAAAATTATTATAAAATTTAAAAAAAAATAAAAAATTAAGAATAATACAGCAATTTTTTCGAAAAAATCCCCAGAAAAGAAAACATAATTCTTTTTTTTGTAGAAGATATCATAACCATCGCCCATATCCCATAAAATAACCCACCACAAATAAAAACTAGTAAAAAATCCTATTTCTTAAAGAAAAAACCATAGTAGTACATTGTGGAATAAATGAAAAATTACTAATTTTTTTATTAAAAAAAAAATTATACAAGATAAATGTAAATTGCAACCAAATATAACCCTAATCATCCTAAAAAGTAATAAAGGCTAAAAAGATACTACAAAAACAACATTAAGGCAACAAAGCCAATAAACACCTAATAACAATAAGGGAAGACAAATTCTTCCTATATGTTCGTCCTGCACCTTCCACAAATATAAAAGTTCTCCTTTTACTTTTTCTTTTTCGGAATGTACAATTCAAAGTCAAAAATTTCCATGACACAAGACTAATCTGATGCTGTAAGCTACTGTGCTTGAGTCCTCACATCTTGTTATTCACTTAATATTAGAAACATATTGGTATATGAAATACTTGAAGAAACAATGTAAGACTTTTGCTTTTGGATAATACATACAACACAACAAATTCACAAATTAAAAAACGATTAATGACAACCAAAAACTAAGAGAAAATAATGAATATGTAACATCCAGAAAAATTGTTAACCATAGCTTCTTTTACCAGCTATGGAAGTTCATCTCATTAACAGCTACACCACCATCTACATCATTCGCAAGAGATCCTGAACAATTTCTGACATTGCTGGTCGAAATTCAGGTTCATGCTGGAAAAAAAACAATTGACAAAAAAAAAATGGGCCATAAGAAAGTGATATCATATTATATCATTCAAATAGAAAGAACTTGTGAATTGTAACTACAACCCTGATAAAGATACTGATTATCATTGCCACAGATAAAGTAGATAAAATGCATCAACCAGCATTATAGAAAATATGAAATGATATCCATATTTTTCTTGAGAAGTCCTATGAGGGAATCCAAGAGTAAGCATCGTATAAGAAACAAGACTCGTAAAAACACTGTTTTAAGATTTCTGGTTAAAAATGATGTAAATTTTTTATGTGGTTTGGACTCAGGACACATTTTTATAATATTCCCGTAATGAACCCATCATCTTAGTATATTGACACTTAATGTTATGTTATGGCTCGCACATTTCCATTTAAACTAAACAAATGAGAATTTTTAGACTACAAATGACAGGGCCAAAAGGTAAACCAACCCACTTTAATTGGTTTAAATCATTGGTTTTTTAGTGAAAGCAGGCTCAATATTTAATCATTGAAGATTACATTTGTACAATGAATCATGAGACAAGTTGAGTGACTTCAACATCTGTTATTGGATTTGGCATAAAAGTAGAGAGAAAATTACCTGTATACATGAAGAAATAATGTCTGCAAAACGTGACAAGGATTTCTTAGGATACTCTCCATTTAAAGAGGGGTCGACCATTTTTGACAATGCATCTATGTCATGGAGTTGAGGGATTGCCCATCTCACCAAAAACTGTTCTCCACGAGGCAGTGAGCTACAATCACACATAATTAGTGGTGCCTTAGCCAAATCCAACCCTTCAATTACGACTTTGTTAAACACAAGTGTTTAATCACTAAAAGGAATGCTAACCAGTCATAGGATTTTCGGCCAGTGAGAAGTTCAAGCATTACAACTCCGAAGCTAAAGACATCACTTTGCAGTGTATAACTTCCATTCTCATATTCTGGGGCACTGTAACCATTACCTGTGAGTTGGTGTCCCGACAACTGAAAATAGATGCACTAGTGTTAGCCAAAAATGAACAAAAATGGAGAAAAGTTAACCCTTAGGGACAACTTGGAATCCAAACACATGTTCCTATTCTTTCATATTTATTAAGAATACAAGAATGTCACAAAGTATATTTAAAAAGGACTATGATACTTTGACAAAGTTTGACAAAGTTTATTTTTCAACATACACCAAACCTTTTTCAACCAAGTGTGCATTGAGGTGCTACCACGTGTATATTGTCAAAATCAACCAAACTTTGTTAAAACATAATTTTCCATCTAAAAAGCATAGAAGAACCAAAACTCCCAATCCCAGAACTATGTATGCATCGGTTTGAAATTAAGTGAAAAAATTAAAGCTGAAGAGTTACCCGACTAGAGGAGCCCGAAGATAGTAAAGAAACTAATCCACAATCAGAGACCTGAACTTCCAACTTGTCATTGAGGAGTACATTAGCAGATGTAAAGTTTCCGTGCACAATAGGTGGCTGAAAGTACTCATGCAAATACCTTATTTATGAGAAGAAAGGAGATGATCAAAATTAATGCTGTCAAGAAAATGACAAAACTACCTTGCAAGGATTGTATATATTGCATGACTTAAGATATTATTTTTAATACTTGACATAAAAATATGTTTCCAACCTCCAGAAAAGATGGCATTGTTCACTAACAATATTGAGTTTATCAAGTTACATGAAGGAGTTAATGATTTGTGACTAAATGCTAAACTTACTCTAAAGCTCTTGCCGCTCCAAGTGACACTTGAATGCGATCATCCCATGAAAGGTTAATCTGAAGTTTAGCATCTGAATGCAATGCATCATGAAGGGTGCCATTACTGCAATACTCATATGCAAGTAGGTGTTGGCTATGCTCGGCACAGTAACCCATAAGCTTTACAATATTAGCATGTTGAATTTTGGAGACACTGGAAGCTAATTGAAGAAACTGTTCGTGATTTAGGCCAATAGAAGCAGTAATATTCAGCTTCCTAACTGCCAGTAACTACAATGAAGATAGTTTGAATGATGTGAGCATATGAAGCTCCACTTGAATGAGTGAAACTAGTAAAATAATTAGCAACTGATCATGTCAAGTGAGCACAATAGAAAAAATCTTCAAAAATCATAAAGCATCAGATTCATTACAAAAAATAATGTCTGTCAAGTATGAAACTGCTATGCATCTTTGAGACTATGGAAGATTGAACTAACTAACAACAAGGGATCTACTAGCATGTCTTTATTTCGACATTGAGAAGCGCAGTTTAAACTTGAAACTAATCTTCTGAATTTAAGGGTAGTAGAGGAAAAGAAATACCGTTCAAACTATTAAGAGAGAGCAAAAAAGATGAACAAATGTCTGGTGTTTCCCTTTAATTTTAAATAATGCTGCTTGAATAAATAAAAAAATTAACTCAAATTGAAAATTTAACTCTTTTTCCCTTTCATTCCATTGACATAAGAATGCCCAATTATGATAAACTAAAAAAACATTACCTTTCCATCAGGGAGTTCAGCCCTATAAACAGGGCCAAGCATGCCTTCCCCAATATAATTTTCTAGGGAAAAACTATTTGTGTATTGCTGAAGTGATGCAACAGTATAAACTTTGATGGAATTTGTTACAATTTGTCTTTTGGTTGCTTCACCAAATATAGCTCGATTAATGATCAAATTCTCTCCAGGGATGATTGGAAGTTGATGTGGTGGTGCTGGCTGCAAGGGTGGAAGTTTTGAACTCCATCCTGCATTGTTGTTCAATACGTAAATGTTATTATTGCATTCTGAAATTGAAGAAATTCTTTTGCCATGTACTTCACCCCATATAGAGTATGATTTTTTGAATTGCAAATGGAGTTTAAGAAGTTATATTACAACAGGTAACACACTAAAAGAATAGAAGATTCATCATCAGATTTACCTTTCTCCTCATCATCAGTTGCTTCAAAAGGGGAGTCACTGCTTGTACGTTTATGCAAAGATCTTTTATACACGTTCATGTTATGTTTCTTATAACTCTTGTTCTCTGGTTTTCTCTTAAAGAACCACAACATTAGAAGACAAACTCCTAATGCAATAAATATTAAAAATCCTGCACCAACAATCCAAACTAATTTCTTGGTTCTGAAAGACCTCTCAGCAATTGCAGGCATTGGTGCTTTTATGGTGGTAGCAGATGGATTATTGGCCACTTTCCAAGGTGATATTGCAGGGGAAGGAGCCATAGCAAGGGGTGCAGGGGAAGCAGCTGGAGGTGATGGAATGATAGTAGTATTAAACGGATTCCCATCTTTTCTGCAAGGTAAATGCTACTATAACTAACTTGTATGAGAGATCTGGTAATGGGAATTTGAATGAATTTATTTTACCACAAGGCCTTATGCAAAAGAAGCTAAGCCAAAAATAAAAAGGCTTCAATAATCTGTAAAAGGATAATCTTAGCATATGGCTTTATATTTTATAGATATAAAGCTAAAGTAGAAAATTTCGAATGTAATATCTCCATGAAGGACAATAATAATACTTGAACAAAGATTTCAGTTTAGCCAGAGAAAGAAAGGAGTTTGACTAAAATACCATTTAGAGCAGAAAAATAAATGTCCAAAGTGTAAGCCATGACTCACCTCAGATTAGGGATACTCAACAACTCCGGAGGAATTGGCCCAGAGAATATATTGTTCTCTATATTCCTACATGATTATAAATTCACAGTGTAACTTAAACACAGTTTAAACATCCTAAGCATAAATAGTAGATAGGTATATAGACAACAGTCATTTGACTCATTTCTATGTCTACAAAGAGATTATGGTTTCTGAGAAATATACAGATCCTGAAGAGCGAGGTCCTGCAAAACAAAAAGGGTCCCAGAAAGTTGATTGTTCTGCAAATGTCTGCAAAATAAATAAAAATTTTAAAAGATGTATTCCTTTCATTTAGCAAGTACGAAAGCACAACTTCTTAGTTGGTAAAAGTTTACTCACAATGTGGTAAGAGATGACAAATTCCCCATTGAAGGAGGCAGCTGACCACTCAAGTTGTTTCCAGACAGATCCCTGTAGCAAGGAGCAGGATTTGTCATGGTGGAAAAAATAGACACTGAAATATCAATGTGATTTAAGACATTTTCTTACATATTCACCAAATCAGTGAAGTGTAGAAATGCATCTGGAATTTCTCCTTTCAGATGGTTATCTTTTAATGACCTAAAGGTGGCATCATATTCAAAATGAAGAAACAGATTATGTAAAAATATAACAACTTAGCATGGAGATAAGCAATGCTATAAACTCACAAGTCTGACAATTGAGTTAATGAGGACAAGGCATCTGGAATGCTTCCATTTAATTGATTAGCTGAGAGTGACCTAAAGTTATAAAAAGAAACATAGAAACTAGCATTAGGATAATCAATTATGGATATCAATACAAATGATTTAGCAATAGCCAGTACAATAAAACAAGTCACAATTTGGTGATTAAAGAAAACTTACAAGTTCCTTAAAGTAGGGGACAAAGTGGATGGAATGGCCCCTCCAATCTGGTTGTTGCTAAGATCCCTGCCCAATTGAGGAATAGAAAGCTTCTTGAGGTTTTCATGAAAATGAAAGCACAATTACAGAACCAAAAATAAGAAAGTATACAAAAGAAATGCAACAATTTCAATATTCCATATTTGAAATCATGCAATGCAAGACAAAGTTATTTCTTCTTAGTCAAGATCTATAATAGATCTGATTGGGAAAAATGGGTGTTGGAATACATGGCTTCTAAACAGATTTTTACCCTCTTAAGCAGTCCAAAGAATCACAGTAGGCTACTGAAGATAAAATGATTTGGGCAGCCAACAAAAAAGGGGAATTTACAGCAGCAAATGCTTAAAAAATATTAAATAATTTTCAAAATTTGCAATTTAATGATATTAGGAACAAGATTTGGAGAATTAAAGCACCTGAAAGAATGAAAATTTTTATTTGGCGGATCACACATGATAGAATTTTTACTAATCTACAGATATCCAAATGGAAAGCAACGAACTCAGCATGCCAACATTATTTATAGATGGAGGAGACAACTTTACACGCTTTGAGAGATTGTCCAACAGCTTTCCAAATATGGTAACACATCATAGATGCCGAAAATAAGAGCAGATTCTTAACTAAAAGTTGCAGAATTGGATAAAATAAAATCTGGCCCAGGCTATGAACAGTATAGCAAGCTGGATGACTTTGGGCGCACAGCTACTACTAAATGGGAGATGGAGAAATTGGCAACTAAATGACCCTAATTTTGTGAGAGACTTCAAGCCATGAGAGGTAATTTATCAGCAATGGGAATTGAACAAAGCCAACATGGAAAAATTAAGCCCCTCAAGTCCCTCTGTCACGCAGAATAAGCCGCAAGTCTCAGTCAAAAGGGAAGATGTGCTGAAGTTGTAAGGGGTGAACAAGAAAGGTGGGTAATAGGTTATGCAAAAAAGATAGTGAGAACTTCAGCTTTGGTGGCAGAATTATAGGGAGTTTATGTGGAGCTATGTTTAGTTAAGGAATTCAAACTATGGAGGTCTAAGTTGATTCTCAAATTGTGGTTACAGGTTTAATAGGCTCTAAAACAGGCTCTATTGCATGGAAGGTTATATTCAAACATCTTTACTCAGAAGCCAATCATTCTTGGCAAGGAAAATGGACATGGCATTCAGAAGTTCATAATTTCAACGGGGAAAATAAAAGAAAATAATAGTGTGCATTACCTGATTCAAATATATAATACTGAATTCATTGGTTTTGAAAGAAATGATAATGGTTTTCACCGTTTCTTGAAAAATCAAACACACTTACAATTCTATGATGGATGGGAAATCCAAATTACTTCCCAGTTGTCCACTTAAACTCATGCCTCCCAGTAGCCTGCCAACCCAAATATAAATTTTAGAGAGCCGTATCCCAAAGGGATCACATTCATCTTTATCAATTAAACAATTCAAGAACAGAAAGT
>Ga0209389_1005830_pt1 | contig 10582 bp, 12 predicted proteins | sample CowpearedBW_FD_187526 | JGI IMG/M metagenome (GOLD analysis project Ga0209389, IMG submission 187526) | Root nodule microbial communities of legume samples collected from California, USA - Cow pea red BW (SPAdes) (version 2) | ecosystem: Host-associated > Plants > Roots > Nodule | place: USA... | reverse complement strand
AACTTCCCATATGGTCCAACACACAAGCTCGTAGTAAATCCTTCAATGACTGGATCGTCCTCTCAAATTGCCCATCAATCTGAGGATGGTATGCGAAACTCATCCGCAACCGAGTCCCCAACACTGCCTATAGAGACTGCCAAAAGTGAGAAGTAATTCTCGGGTCTCTATCAGATACGATGCTAGCTGGTACCCCATGCAATCTGACTACTTCTCGAATGTACAATTCAGCCAACTTGTCCATTGATAGCTTCTGATTAATCTCTAGAAAATGGGCACACTTAGTCAATCTGTCCATGATCACCCAAATTGAATCATGCCCTTTAGTAGATCTTGGCAGATGCGTCACGAAGTCCATGGCGATGCTATCCCATTTGCATTGAGGGATATCTAGTGGCTATAATGTACCACCTGGTCTCTGGTGTTCAATCTTTGCCTTTTGACACACCTAGCATGATGCCACAAAGTCAGCGACATCAGTTTTCAGATCCTTATACATCTTAGTCATATTTGAATGTATGCTAAGACGACTTTTATAACCCTCTTCTAATCATGTTATGACTCCTCAAATCAATACACTAAGACTCGACTCGACTCATCCGGATACATATAATCTGGTCGGATTGAGCGGATGCTCGCACTTGTGGTGGATACCTCTGCTCACCCCCGAGCTGCTCACCCCGGAGCTATGTGTTACAAGTGTTACAAATGTTGTAATGAATCAATTCCCTCACACGCAAGGTTAGCTCTTAATGAATTTCAGGCCTCTTGCTACTCTCACCACAGGAGTCAGTCTGCTCTAAGTGAGACTAACTGACTCCTTAGAGTGTTAGGATGCAATCCTCAGCTTAAATCCTTACCAAATTATATAGATGGGGCACCACCATGGACACCCACTAACAGGGGGCATGGAATTACGTCCTGACCACTGAAGCACTACCATGGAATCTCACCTAGAGATCCCAAGGATTTACGTACTGACCACATACTATACATATTCAATCAATCATGAAATATTCATCACACATGTCAATATCATATCAATCTTCGTAATCATCCCTTATTCGTATTTCATATTTAGTCAACCACAACTCATCCTTCCCAAAGCCATGAAAATAGAATCGTATATCATGCCAATACCATGCCAAGGAACATCATTCATTTTCCATGAATACCTCCATATTTCATATCTACTCCATAACCAACTCATCATGTTAAATTCTGTGAACCAATCTCATACAAACATCATGCTCACATCATGCCAAAACTCATGAATCATAATTTCCATCTCATTCATACAGGGTCACTCAATTCATACAGTTCATACCCAAGATAAAGCATAACAAGCCAAACATACAATTAAGGCCCCAAAAACATAAAAGGTACAGTTGCATAAAGAAATCCCGTGCCAGTCTCGCTCAAGCCACAGGGTCTCGCTTAGGCGAGACTGTCATTAGGGAACCCTGCGAGGCTCGTCGATTCTCACTTAAGCGAGCCGCTAGTCGCCTGGGCGAGCATGTCCCTCGCCCAAAAGAAAGGCTTCCTCGCTTGAGCTACGCCTACAACACAAACCTCAAACCCCCACTCGTCCTCGCTTAGGCGAGCCTCTCTTGCCTGAGCGAGATGGCATCTCGCTCAAACGAAAGATTTCCGCTTGAGCGAGAACTCAAGCGCGAGTCTGGGAGGGGTTACCTACAGAAGGGACTCTGAAGCTTAAGTCAGCCAAAAGCTCTCAAAAAGTCAAATCAGGTGATTAATGAAGTAATGAATGCGTACCTTTAATTTGTGGGGTCCATGTATATTTATAGATTATTAATTATGTTTGCCCATTCCATGGGTTGGGCCCTGGTTTGGGCCATAGGTGGGCCTAGGCCTTGGCCTAGGCCCTTAGTCTCGATTATCGGGGGCTCATTGGATATCAGGGGGGGCTTTGGTTTCACTGAGTATCTTAAGGTGGTCGGAATAAACTGACTACTCCCTTTGGCGGCTTGTGCTGCCATTGCTCATATGCTGTCCTAGGCGGGTTATTCCTTTTAGCGTCTTATGTTACCGGTTCAGGCCGATTAGGCTTAGGTTAGCCCAAACCGGTTACTTGAATGATTTTGCATGTAGGTATGGTTATCGTTTATTATTATTACTTGGTTAAATTGGCTCGATGTGGTACACCAGTTCCCCAACCTTTGCCGATATAGGTATGTCGGTCAAGGATGATATGTGTTGACATGACAGCGGGATCGGTTAGGTGTGGTACACCAGTCCCTCAGCCTTCAAGTTTGATGAACACTGTTAAGGCTAAAGGCGGGAAAAGGTTGGTAGCAGGAGAAGGGATGTCAAAGGTCTAATCAAAGGGCATTTTTGCGCCATCGTTTCTGATACCCATGGCCTTTGGTGTGCCTGTGTCGATTGGTATGGGTCGTGATTTTTGGCGTGAAGAAGTTATGTTGTTTGAGATTTACCATTATAAATGTGGATTTCGTGATGGGTTTATGTTTGTTGGTTCATTTGCAAGAATTTCATAATTAGAGACTTTGCGTGCGTTATACTTGTCCAACTAGTTCCTAGATCCTACCGTCATCTTTTCAGAATTCCGAAGACGGTGACTGAGGTGCGAGAAGACCCTCCTAAAGTTGAGGAGGAGAGTAGTAGCCCAGCGACTGTGGTGGGCAGAATTCCGATGGAGACGGTGACTGAGGTGCGAGAAGACCCTCCTAAAGAAATGGCAGAAGGTAATTGGCCGGCCAAGTCCGGTTACGAATGGATAGCGACTGACGTTCATACTTAGTCGTCTTTGTTTCGGTGGTCGCGTCTACTAAACTCTTGGTTGAACTGCACCCCTGTCATCGCGAAAGGTGTGAACCGGGGTCTTGTTTCCTTGGAGCGGGTGAACGCCATTGACCGCGTATGCACGACCAAGAGGGGGAGACCAAGAAGTTCATTTATATGTATATGTGTCATTTCTCTCAGCTGCATGTGAGATTGCCGTTGGATTACTTCACCATAGGAGTACTTCGTGAGCTCAACGTGGCACCAACGCAGTTGCATCTGAACAGTTGGGCCTACATGCAAGCTTTTCGTGTCTTGTGCTAATCACTGTATCTAGGCCACGTTAGTCGACTACTTGGTTATCCTTGGTGAGCCATCCTAGTATTAGCAGATTGGACGCGTTCTCACAGTCCTTCAAGCACTTTAAGGTAGTGGTGAAGGAGGAGGGCAGGTGTAAGACCTGGGAAATTTAAATAATTAAATTAATAATTATTTAATAAATGTGGGTAGTAGAAGCCTTTATGGCATTTAATGCTAATTGTTGTGACGTGGAAAAGTACTAGCTCAAATGGTTGAGAGTACTTTGATTGTGTGAGAGGCCTTAGGTTCGAGTCCTATGTATGTTAATTGTGTGTTCTTTGAGTTATATTAATTTTAATATGTAGGATTACATTAGTGATAACATAATTATAGAATTTGAGGAATTCACACGAACATGACTTGGTTGAATTGGTTATGCTTTGATCTTGGAATTTCAGGGGTGTGTGTTCAAATCCTGTTTAAAACGAAATTAATCCCTTTATTTTTGCTAAATATCATTGTGGGTGGCATATGAAAAGGCATTGAAAACCCTAGCAGCAAGGGCAGCCAAGAGGGGCTGAAAAGGCACTATGTAATGGGCCTTGAGTAGCAATCAAACCATTCCTAAGTCTAATTTTCGTTTCCTTTTTATTAGTCACAATTAGGGGACATATAAAAGGGTAAAAATAAAGCAATTGGAGGGTTTTGGAGACTGAAAATTTTAAGAGAGGGAAGGAGCACGAGCTTGGGGGAAAAAGGTGAGTTGAGAATTGTGAGTAAAACTGCAATTTTAATTTGGGAGAAAAAGAAGAGGTTTTGGGTACCACAAAGCCAACGCTGAGCAACCATTAGAAGCAAGGATTTTCAGGTTAGGGGAGCTCCTTTCCATTTGTTTATACGTTTGTGTAGAAATTTGGTGTATTCTGTGATGTGTACTGATTTGTGTAAATGTGCCATGTGAAATTTTTTGATCATTATGCTGTAAGTTGGGGTATTGGATGGTGTTGGTGTAATGTAATTAATCCCTTATGATAGTGTATGTAAATGTTGGGGTTGTGTAATACTGATCATGTATTTGGTTCATTTGTTGTATAATTTGTGATTTTGACCTTGTAAACTGTGATGAATTACTTAGCATGATGGAGTGTATATTTTGGCAATTGGTTTGGTTCTCTGCGTGTCTGACAACGAATAGGTCTTATATTCTCGCCCGAGCTAACTATGCTTGCCTAGGCGAGAATACTAGATAGGAGATTTTGGGTTGCGTCTGCACATCTCGCCTAGGCGAGGATTCGTGAAAACGTGAAGTTGTGCTCGAGGGTCTCGCTCAGGGCGACAGAGTACCTCGCTCAGGCTAGAGGTACTCGCCCAAGCGATAATTCGGGTTTGATGCTTGTGTGTTCTAGTGTTTCGCCGCCTAGGCGAGAGTTGTTGTGTTGAGTGAAGTGGGATCTCGCCCAGGCGAGATAAGCGAGCCTTCGCACGAGAAACCTGTTTGCACGCTAGCTCAGGTGAGGAATCTTAGCTTGAGCGAGACAGGCCTGGTCGCTTAAGGTAAGACTTCTAGCCCAGGCGAGTTTAGTGCAGTCTATGTGTATTGTTGGCATACTTTGATGAAACATGGATCAGGAGATGCTGTGCCATGAGCGGGTAGGTTCATGGATGGTGGATAACATGTGATGGTATGAGCGAGGAGGTTCATACTCGATTACTCTCCTGTGGGGATACGAGCGAGGTAGATTCGTATGTTCCGTGCTCAGAGTTGAGATATGTTGCGTGCGGGGAGGTACGTAACTTGTGAATCACATGTGTTAGACTACGGGCAGGTAGGTCCATAGAGTAGGACTACAAGCGGGGAGGTTCGTAGAGGCAGGACCACGAGCGGGCATGTTCGTGTGAGCATCAGGAATCCAGAGTCCATGACTAACCTTGTTGTGTGTTAGTAGTTGAACAACCTTGGAGCATGTTGAGAATGTAACCAAAATGTAATCATGATAATAAGATAAGGTGTTTTCAATCATTTAATTCTTCGTGATTTTTATATATATTTTTGAGCTCACCCTTTCTGTGTGTGTTTGGCGATGATCGTGTAATTTTGCATGGGAGCAGTTGATGATACAGGTAATGTTGTTAACACTCGAGATGGAGAGAAGGACTAGCTGGGAATTAGAGCTAGGGAGTTACTATGCTTTAAAGCTTCATTTGGAACTTGTAAAAGCTTTTAGGAATTATTTATCTTTATTAGATGTTTGTCGCGTTGAACATGAAATTTTTGTTTTACTTCTACGGCGGATATTAATGAAGTTGTGGCGTTCCAGCTTCTTTTTATATATTTAATTATTTATTTAAGTAATATCTTTTAGGGATGTTACAACAAGTCTTACTTCCTTAATGCGATGGGAGTACAAAATTCCCGTTTAGTTGGACGGGAACCCCTTCTCGGTACAAGGATATGGGCACCGACAAGTTGTCGGCGGCGGATAAGGAGGTGATGGAGGTCTTGATGAAGTTTTCTGATAAGTTGCCCACTAAGGGCCTAGTTAGGGTTTATAATTCGGTTCACCCGATTATTGATATTGAAGGTATCTGTTTATGACTTAAACATTTTTTATGTTTCTAAGTTGACTTAGCCGGATGTTGGTGCATTTTTGTAGGTCATATGGCTTAGTCCGGAAAGAAGAACTTGGCGCTTTTCCAAGCACTACGAAAGAAGATGGCTGCGAAGGCAAAAACTACTGGGAACATTGATGTTCCAAACTTACAGGAGTCGCTGGTCGACGTGCATGTGCATGGCGACACTAAAAGGAAGGCTGCACTACCGGCTCGACCCGGTAAGGGTAAGGACTTGAAGAAGGTCAGGGTTACATTACTTGGACCAAGGTCATCAAGTGGGACCAAGGGACCAGAATCTGGTTTGATTGAACTACCGGAAACGTCTGTTAGGAAGGACATCGATATCAATCTTCCGGAGATAGTTATCAACTCTATCGAAAGTATGGAGCCCGATCATCTGGTGAAGTATGGTGGAATTTGGAAGCAAGGCGTTGATTCTAAGTCGTCGGGTTGGATCTTTGTATCAACGAGAAGTAAAGGAGGGAAGTCAGGAAAAGGTGGAGGAGTTGCATGGGAAAGTTGCTAAGTTCGCAGAAGAGAGTGCCGCCTGGAAGAAGGAGATGGAGAGTTGGGAGGAGGAGAAGAAAAGGTTAGGAACCTGGAAGGTTTGTTGCTCGGATTCAGAGGGTAAACTCAATAAAAGGATAGCGGATCTGGAGGTGGATTATGACAAGTTGAAGGAGAAGTATGAGGGTGTTGAGGGGGAGCTTGATGACTTGAGGGTTGTATCATCCGAGAGCACATCAACGGGTTCTAGAAAGGATTGTGGCAAGCGGCCTTCTTTCACCAGGATGTTGATGCAGTTGATTCAAGGTCTGATGTTAATAAAGATGTGGTGGATGGCCAGCTTATTGACGAGGCCGAGAGTAGTCCAGAGGGAGAAGTAGAAAAGGAGGCCTGTAAAGGAGGAGAAGGAAGCGGAGGTTGCCGTGGAAGGAGGCGATGGCAAATTGGAATAGGATTTTTATTTGTTATGATTTGAAATGGTTATCGATTCTATGTCTGTAATAATTAGTACACTACGTTTAATGTGATTAATGCTTTTGTGTATGCTATCTCGTTTATCGGATGTTGATAATTGTGATGTATGTTATGTTTTGTGAACTCGATTGTATGTTAAGGGTGTTCGACCCAAAACGATTACTTGTGGTAAGGGTGGGGAACTTAAACAAATTAACATCAAGTTAAGGGCTTTCGACCCAGGCCGATTACTTGTGGTAAGGGTGGAGAACTTAAACGAATTAACATCAAGTTATAGGTGTTCAACCCAGGCCGCTTACTTGTGGTAAGGGTGGGGAACTTAAATGAATTAACATCGAGTTAAGGGTGTTCAACCTAGGCCGCTTACTTGTGGTAAGGGTGGGGAACTTAAACGAATGCGAGAAGTGAAGTAAAGAATGGTCATAAAGTTGGGAACCCTTCGTATTATTCATTGAATCTGGGGTGCCTCGTTAAAACCTCCCCGGCCAAAATCCTTCTTAGGGAAAAAAGACCAGGTGAGGAAAAAGAGTACACCCAGGGTTACAGGTGTTTGGTATGGTACAATACATGTTCTTTAACTAAACTAGAATTTGAGATGGGACACGTTCCACGTATTGGGTATTTCTTCTCCAAACAATTGTTCCAGCCGATATGCCCCTCCCCTAACATCTTCACGTATTCGGTATGGACTGTCCCAATTGGCGTAGAACTTGTCACCCTTCTTTCTTGCATTGCTGGCCATTCTCCAAACTAAGTCTCCTTTTATGAATGATCTTGGGCATAGGTTACCGTTATATTTCCTGGCAGCTCTTTGTTTGGCGGCTAAGTTGCGTATTTGAGCTTTTTCACTTAGCTCAGGTAGGAGGTCGAGGTGTGTGGCCATATTTTGATGATTGTGGGTTGAGTCATATACTTCTCGGCGTAGAGAAGGTTCGCCAATTTCAACGGGTATCATGGCATCTACACCGTATACCAGGCTGAATGGAGACTCATTCGTTGCTGATTGAGGGGTGCACCTGTAGGCCCATAGAACTTCTACTAGTTCTTCGGGCCACTGGCCTTTGGCGCTGTCTAGCCGCTTTTGTAGCTCTACTAGGATAACCTTCTTTGCCGCCTTGGCCTGTTCATTTGTCTGTGGGTGTTCGACAGAGCTGGTTATGTGTTTGATGCCTAGACCGGTGTAGAATTTGGCGAGTTCCTTATCTATAAATTGTCGGCCATTTGCGATGATGATGGTATATGGGACACCATATCGACATATAATATCCTTCGAAACAAATTGTTGGACTTGCTGGGCTGTGATGGTGGTTAGTGGTTTGGCTTCTATTCACTTGGTGAAGTAATCGATGACTACTATTAAGAACTTTACTTGGCCTTTGCTAGGGGAGAAGGGGCCGAGGATGTCCATACCCCATTTAGCGAAGGGCCATGGGGATAGTATAGAATGAAGTTGCTCCTGTTTCTGGTGAATGAGGTTGCCATGCTTTTGGCATGGTTTACACTTTTTAACGAAGTCTTGGCAATCTGCTTCCGTAGTCGGCCAGAAGTAACCAGCGCGAAGGATTCTGGTAGTCATGGTGCGTGCGTCGGAATGGTAGCCGCATATGCCTTCATGTAATTCCTTAATGATGTACTGGGCTTGTTTTGGAGTGACGCATTTGAGGAGTGGTTGGCCATATCCGCGTTTGTATAAATCATCGCCTATCATGGTATATCTAGCAGCTTTAGTTATCCAAGTTTTGTCAGCATTTGGTGGGGGGTTACCGGTTTGTAGATACTAGATGTAAGGTGTGGTCCAGTTGTCGGTTTGGGAATGGGTTAGGTTGTGGCAAGTATTTGTGATGGAAGGGGCGGGCAATGTCTATTGCAATAGGGATCAGTGGCGGCTTTTTAATTTGGTGCTGGCTAGTTTAGATAAGATGTCAGCTTTGATGTTGTTGGTTCTAGGAATGTGTTGGATGCAGACCTGGTCGAAGGCGGATTGGATGACTGCTCGAACGAGATGGTAATATTGTAAAAGGGTGGGGTCCTTGATCTGGAACTCATCATTCAGATGGCCCACAGTGAGCTTGGAATCAGTTTTGCATGTTAAGGACTTGACGCCAACTTCGCGGGCCAAGGATAGGCCAGCGAGGATGGCTTCGTATTCGGCTTGGTTGTTGGATGTTTTGAAGGCGAAGTGAAGGGATTTCTCAATGAAGATATCGTTGGGGCCTTCCAACACGATGGCAGCACCTGCACCTTTCGGATTCAAAGAACCATCTACGTGAAGTGTCTTGCTCCTCTGTGGGTGTTTGTTGGAGATCGTTGATGAAGTCTAGGAGGCATTGAGCTTTAATGGGGCCATGAGGTTCATAACAAATGTTAAACTCGGACAACTCCACGGCCCAAGACGACATCCGTCCTGCTAGGTCTGGTTTCTGCAAAATTTTTTGAATTGGGTAATCGGTTTTGACAATGATGCTGTGGTTTTTGAAGTATGGGCGTAGGTGGCGGGCTCCGTGTACCAACGATAGGGCCAACTTTTCCACCATTTCGTATCTGGTTTAGGATCTTGTAGTGTTCTGCTGACGAAGTAAACAGGATGTTGAGTGTCGCCTACATCGTGAACCAGCGCGGCGCTGACGGTGTGATCTGTAGTTGTGATATAAACCAACAATGGTTGATGAGTATCTGGTTTGTGAAGGATGGGTGGTGAGGTAAGGGTCGTTTTCAGCTTTTGGAAAATTTGTTCACAATCATCAATCCACGTGAACTTGGTGGATTTTTTAAGCTGTTGAATGATGGTTGGGTTTGTTCGGCTAATTTGGGCAAGAAACGGGAAATGGCCGTGAGACAGCCTATGAGGCATTGGACTTCTTTGACGTTGGTGGGGCTTCGCATTTCGATGATGGCGTTGCACTTTTCGGGGTTGGCCTCTATGCCGCGCTGGGTTAGCATGAATCTGACGAATTTGTCGCGGTCTACGCCGAATACACACTTGTTGGGGTTGAGGCGAAGGTTCTACTGTCGTAACGCGGAGAAGACTGTCGAGAGATCTTGCGCGTGCTGGTGATGGCTCGGAGACTTGACAACCATGTCATCGACATATACTTCGACGCAGTTGCCCATCAAATGACTAAAGACTTTGTCCATCAATCGTTGGTAGGTCGCCCAGGCGTTCTTGAGGCCAAAAGGCATAACTTTGTAAAAATAATTGGCGTCGTCAGTGATGAAAGCGATTTTGTTCATGTCGGATGCGGCCATGGGATTTGATTGTAATCGGAGTATGCGTCAAGAAAGCATAGGACCTTGTTCCCAACTGCGCCGTCGACAAGTCGGTCAATGTTGGGTAGGGGGTAGGCGTCTCGAGGACAAGCTTTATTTAAATCAGTGTAATCGACACACATCCGCTACTTGCCGTTGGCTTTCATCACCAGGACTATGTTAGAAAGCCAAGTGGTGTAGTGAGCTTTTTCAATGAATCCTACGCTCAGTAGTTTATCAGCCTCAGCCTCAGCCTTAGCCGCTAGGCGTCGCTCCTCGTCGAGTTTGCGTTTTTTCTGGGAGATATACCGTGCTTCTTTGTAGATAGATAACTTGTGGGATGCTACTAGAGGGTCCACTCCAAGTAGGTCAGCAGTTGACCAAGCGAAAAGGTCTGTGTTGCCGACTAGAATGGGTATGATGATGGCACGCTCTCCAGAGTCTACATCAGTGCCAAGTTTGATGGAGTGACCATTCGGGAGCTCTAGGGGGGTGGTCTCTTCAACAAGTTCGAGGTGAACATCTCGGCGCACTTTAGGGTCTAGATCGTCACTCGACAAAGCGATGCCAGAGCCGGGTGGCCTTTCAATGTGATTGGTTTGCTGGATAGGGAGTTGTGGGCGAAGGCTGGCCATGTAGCATTCGCGAGCAAGGCATTGGTCGCAATGGATAGTAAGGA
>Ga0209389_1005826_pt1 | contig 10586 bp, 8 predicted proteins | sample CowpearedBW_FD_187526 | JGI IMG/M metagenome (GOLD analysis project Ga0209389, IMG submission 187526) | Root nodule microbial communities of legume samples collected from California, USA - Cow pea red BW (SPAdes) (version 2) | ecosystem: Host-associated > Plants > Roots > Nodule | place: USA... | reverse complement strand
GACTGCAGGCTTCTTAATTAAGCTAGAGACGTTTCTTCCCATGTTCACTACCTCTTTGTCCATAATACGCCTTTTATGTGTACATAATTCTTTGAGAAACTTGGCGTATTTAGGAATTTGTCTTACAACATCCAACAAAGGGATGTTTATCTCCACTTTCTTGAAAGTATTCAAGATTTCTTTGTCTAACTCTTCCATCTTTTTAGTTTTTGGTTTCAAACGGTTTGGATAGGGAGGAAAAGGAGAATAAGGTGAAGAATTTTCAGAGGAAGTATTAGGGGATACTAACCTGGAGTTATCACTAGATTCAGGTGTTTGAGATGTTGCTTGTGTTGCTTCATTTGATCATCCACTTTCATTATCAAGTACAACGTCATTCTCCTTATCTTCATCTTCTTGGGCATCCCCAAGGCCTTGTATTTGCTTACCCGATCTTAAAGTAATAACACTTACATTTTGTGGGTTCATTACAGTTTGTGCAGGCAAACTGCCCGAGCCTTGTTGAGACTTCATCTGGTTCAACTCATTTGCCATTTGTCCAATCTGGTTCTGCAAATTTTGATTAGTTGCTTCCATTGTCTGTTTCAACTCATTGATTTGTCCTTTCATCATGTCAGCCATCATTTTCATCATTATTTCCATGTGAGTCACCAGAGGTTGCAGCTAGTTGTGGTTGTTGCCTCTATTGAGGTGGAATATAGGCTTGTTGGTGTTGAGACTGTTGATTTCCCCATTTTTGGCTGGGATGTTCCTTCCAATCTGGGTTATACTTGTTGGAGGACAAATCATGATTATATTGCTGCCGAGGTGGTCTATTATTGCCATAGATGTTTGCAACATATGCTTGAGGTTGTTCACTATCTAACGTCCGTGTCTATTTTAACATAAAACAAGCCTTGGTAGGATGATTAGTAGAAGCACAAATTCCACATAAGGTAGAAAGGATAGGCTTTTTCTGTAAGTCTGCCAAGGTCCTTACCATGGCCGCTAAGTCATCCAACTTCCCTTCTATTTTCTTGTGATCTCTAACATATGAAGCTTCTACTCCATGGGTTCCCTTCAATAGAGTTATAGAATTACTCGTTGTGGTAAATTGTTGATGATTCGACGCCATGTTCTCAATCAATTGTCTTGCATGTGTTGGCATTTTTTCCACCAATGCCCCTCCACTTGCAGCATTTATCATTTGTCTATCAATGATACTCAATCCCTCATAAAAGTACTGAATGAGGAGATGCTTGTTTATTTGGTGATGAGGACAGGAAGCACATAACTTTTTGAATCTTTTCCAATACTCGTGAAGATTTTCTCTTTCTTGTTGCCTTATCCCATAAATATCTTCGCGAATAGCAACAACTCAAGATGCTGGAAAAAACTTTTCCAGAAATAATATTTTCAGAGTCTCCCAAGTATTAATGGATCCTGGTGGAAGGTAGTATAACCAATTCTTAGCGGCATCTTGCAACGAAAATGGAAAAGCCTTAAGCTTAACATGTTCCTCTATCACTATTGTAGGTCTCATGGATGAACAAACAACATGAAATTCCTTCAAGTGATGGTATGGGTCTCCTCCTGCTAATCCATGGAATTTAGGTAGAAGATGGATTAACCCAGACTTAAGCTCACATTCTCCATCCGGATATTGGATGCACATGTTTTGTGTAATTGTTGCATTTGGTGAAGCCAACTCTCTTATTGTTCTTTCTTCCATTCTATCTTCTTGAATTTTTGGTTCTGGTGATGGATCGGAAGATATGTTAATCACCGGAGGTGATTCTAGCAGTACACTTTCAGTGGTAGGTTCAGATGATGATGGTGCTCCTTTAGTAGAACACCTGAGTTCAAGTCTCCTGTGTGATTTACGCAAGTTCCTTTCAAGTTCTGGATCAAGTTGATAGAATTGACCCGGGTTGGCCCGTGTCATGCACTACACAGTCCACCTGAAAGTGTTCCTCTATTTTTTTTTCTTCTGATTCTTGTTTTGGATAAAGATTTCAATAAAGAAATCTACTCTGAGGAAATAGAGGTGTGTCACAGTGGACAACTTAAATACCAAGTCTTTCCCCGGCAATGGTGCCAAATTTGATATCGTTGTCGTTAGGCGATCAAATTACCACTACTTAACTTTAACGTCTTCAGTATTGCCAAGTTAGTAGTGACAAACTAGTTAATGTTAAGATAACCATGAGTCGTCTCACAACGAATACAAAATTGATCTCAAATATTTGATTCTTATAAAAAATGCAATTAAAACTAGTAACTATAAACATATGGGGTTTTGATATGCAAAGAATGAATGATATGCAAATAAAAGATTGTAAACACAGTAATAGTAAATAGGTCAATTCCATTGCTTTTTCAAAATAGGATTCTTGATCGGTTATCTAGAGATTATTGTTAAATTAATTATTGTTGTTGATTTACAAATCAATCAATGTATGGTCTCAATTCATTTGTTGGCATTCTTACTTTTAATCAAAGTACAATTTCAATTAAAAGTGAGAATTTTTAGATTATCCATAGTAAATTCAATCAAAGTACTGTCTCAATTAAATTCACCATGATTCAGGGAGTTTTCTTTCTCCTTCCTTACTTTTATTGCACTTGTCCAAGTCTGTCTGTTGTTGTTTCCTTTTTGTTAATTTGTGTTAATTTATGTCATGTTTTTGTTTTCTGTTTGGGACACTCATTTCACTTTTGGAGAATGAGTTGTTGGTTATTCTGTGGACTGATTTCTTTAATTTCTCCTTGCATGTCAAATTGCTTTTCAATTTTTTTACCCTATGTGAGAGTTGAGCCACTCTCTATTCTTTGATGTGTGATATATGCCTCTTGAATGCTTGCACAGTGAACTTGGCTTGACTCTTTCTGATGCTTTTCTGATTAACATGCATGTTTGGATATGATTTAGGCAATTTTGTTCTGTGAGCCTATAGCCAGATGAGCCTACCTTGAACTATTTCCTTTAATAACCCCTTACCCTTTTTCATTGATTTATAGCTCATTACATGCCCTTAGCCTGAAAAACCATGATTCTTCCTACGTTAGGAAATTTTGGAGCTTTGGAATTGTTTTGGGAATGGGTGCTCAATTAAGTGTGGTCGCGCACAACAAGTGTGGTTGTGCGCGCACTTGTTATTAGTTCTTGGAATTGCTCATTTGTATACCCAGGTGGGATTTCAAAATTATTGTTTCTCTGCATGTTCTTTGTATAGAAAAAAAAGAGAAGAGAGAAAACAAAAACAAAACAAAACAAAACAAAACAAAAGAAATAAAAGGAGTTTGGATTTGAGCATTGTGTGAGAACCGAATTTGGAAGTGTTGGTGTTTGGGATTACTTTCATGCTTGATTGTGACTTATTCCCCATTGCTCCTCTTTTTCCTTTGTTGCTTAGCTACTTATCCATATGTTCCATACCTTGTCCTCAACCCTATTACAACCTTCAAAAGCCCTTCTGATCTTAACCAACATGTGTTTTGGTTTGGTTGTTGATTCTAGAGGCTTGCGAAGTCTGTTTGATGTTTGTTTTTCAGGGGTGCTTTGAGAGTAAACAGTAGCCTAGAGATTTGAGTGATACAGTGCATATTTTTTTTTATGTTATGTTGCTTTCAATTCTCTCTTTGAGCTGAACTGAGTACTTGACATGTTTTGAATTTCTTGAATGATGTTCATGGATACCTTGCAGCTTTGAATCCTTCTATGTTGGATGTGTCTCCACTTGTCTGTTTCGAGTCTGTTTTTCTTGTGTCTCTTTTTTTCTCTCTTGTTATGACTGTGATGTCCTTGCTTTGCTTTACTTTTTAATTTTGCCCAGGACTGCAAAAGGGTAAGTGTGGTCGATTTTGATGAGTCATTATTTTCCTCCATTCCACTAGCCTTTGTGTACCCATTTGATAGTTGTTCAATGCTTAATTTTTTATCTTTAGTGTGTTTTCATCTATTTGGCTTTATTGGGCCATTGTTCAGAATTTGGGTTAATTTCATATTATTTGGCCTAATTTTCATTTTTAATTATTTTTAGGTATTTGGTTGAAGCAATTTTAGAGCTTGGACATTAATATTTAGTTGAAGAGACTTGCCACATCATTGCCACATCATTTCCACGTCATTTCCACGTCATTTGAGTGAATGGGCCAACATTTGAGGCCCAATAGTGGCAAATTTTGTAAATACTAGTGGCAAGGATGATTGGACCACGCGAATTAGGTCATTTACCATGCACCCGCCGCATAGATCTTTCTCTCCAACCTCCTTTTTCATGCTCTCAAGTTTTTGTGGTGTCCATGGAGGTGCTCCACTCATTTTTTATGTTTTTACACTAGTTTTTGCCATTTCTATGCACATTTGACTGCACCCAATGTGAGATTTACGTTTTGAATGCATTTGGTTGATTGGACAACCCATTTTGTGGATTTTATTGACTTGGAACAACATCCATTGATGGGGTTTTCGGATTTATATATCACAATAGCGTTTTTCATTCCATTGAAGCTTTAAAATCTCTCTTTTGCTCTTGATTTGCGTTTAGCAATTCGTAGGTTAGGGTTTTTGATGTTCTGTTTTGTTGCATTAAGATTTGAAGTGTTTAATTGGCCCATTTCCATGTCTACCTAAGTTCGTGTATTGACTCCTTGATGAAAAATGCAATAAAGCTATGAGGTTGTGCTTATTTTGTGAAATCTACCATGTCTCTTTGTTCTGAATTCCGGGAATGTATATGATGAATCTGTGTGTGCTTAATTTATAGAGTAATTGTATATGTTTGGCTTAAGTTATGTTCATGCTTAATGTATGTGGCTTGGCTGTCACGAATTTAAGGATGTGTGCATCGCTTTTGCAAAATGAAGTTGGATTGTAATTTTCGCTTAGTGGATTATTATCTAGTGGATTGAGAGAAGACAAAGGTGTTAATTTGGTGGCCTATGGTAAGTGAAACTGTGTTTGAATTAAGGATGTCAATACATTTTTAATAACTGTTGCATTTAATTTAATCTGTTAATTAGCATACTGAATCTGCTAAACCCCCATGTGTTATATTGTAGTCTTCATCTAGAAATTGAAGTTTTGGACTGAAATATTGGTCATTGGGAGACGACTTGGTTCAACTTTCTAATACTGCATTTAACTATTTTAATTTGGTGGGGTACGACCTCTATCAGGGCATGACTCGATCTAGGTAATAGTAGACCGATTGACGAAGTGTGTGCACTTTCTACCAATTAATCAGAAGATGTCTTTAGGCAATCTGGCAGAATTGTATGTCAGAGAGGTTTTCAAGTTGCATGGAGTACCAGCAAGTATTGTGTCAGATCGAGATCCAAGATTCACATCGAGATTCTGGCAGTCGCTACAAAAAGCATTGGGCACTCAACTAAGGATGAGTTCAACTTATCACTCTCAAACCAACGATTAGTTTGAGAGAACTATACAGTCATTGAAGGACTTGCTAAGGACTTGTGTGTTGGACCACCTAGGGACTTGGAGTGATATACTGCCCTTGGTGGAGTTTACTTATAATAATAGCAATCATTCCAGCATACGAATGGCACCATACGAGGCTTTGTATGGTAGAAGATGCAGGACACCATTGTGTTGGCAGCATGATTGTGACGCAGTGGTTCTTGGACCAGAATTTTTGTAACCGATGACTGAAAAGGTGATACAGGATCGGATGCGGGCAAGTCAGAGTAGGCATAAATCTTATGCAGGTACGAGGAGGAGGCCGCTTGAGTTTGAGGCTGGTGATCACGTATTCCTCATGGTTACCCTGACGGCAGGAATTGGGAGAGCTTTAAGGTCGAGGAAGTTGACTCCTCGATTCATTGGGCCGTATCAGATCATGAGGAGGATTGGACTAGCAGCATATGAAATTTCTTTGCCACCTCATTTGGCAAACCTACACAATGTCTTTCATGTATCACAATTGAGGAAGTACATTGCAGATCCTACACATGTTATGGAGCAGGATGATATCCAAGTGCACGAGGATTTGACTATTGGAGTTGGACTAGTGAGAATTCTGGATTCTCAAGTCAAACAAATCAGGGAAGGAGATCCGAACTGTGAAGGTCCTTTGGGATGAGGCAACCCAGGAGATGACTTGGGAGATGGAGGATCTCATGAGGAAGTCTTATCCTCACCTATTTGCTGGTAAGTCCTATTTTCGAGGATGAAAACTTTTAAAGGTGGGGGAAATATAAGACCCGTGAAAATTAATTAATTAATTAATAAAGGCGGGTAGAAAGAGCCTTTATGGCATTAAAGGTTAATTGTGTGACATGGAAAAGTACTAGCTTAAATGGTTGAGAGTACTTAATTGTGTGAAAGGACTTGGGTTCGAGTCCTATGTATGTTATTTGTGTGTTGTTTGAATTATTCTTGTTTTGTTTTGGGTAATATAATTGTGACTAGTGAGTGATATTATAGTCATAAGATTATAATGGTTATCACAGAATTTGAATTTGACATAATGGTTGTGATTTGGCTTTATGAATGGAAGGTCACGGGTTCAAACCTTGGTAGACAAGAATTTACCTTTATTTTTGCCAACTTTAGCTTGGAGTGAATGTGAAAAGGTGGGGTAAACCTAGTAGAAGGGGTAGTCAGTGAGAGGTGAGAGTTTTGGGTGTGCAAGGGTTGAATTGGGAGAGAGGTGAAGCAAAGCCTGGGTGAACCAAGGAATTGTCATTCTTCTCAATTTTAATCAAGTTTCTAGGTTAGGGGAGTTGTCTTTTGTGCGTGTGAATTACATAATATGTGTATGGTTCTGTGTCATGGCTTCTCAATTGATTTCTATTTGGCATGAAATTCGTGTGTATTATGTGCAGTGATTGAGAGTTTGATTGGTTTGAGTTTGTGTGCATAACCACGTGGTGCATTATATGATTAGGGTGAGGGTTTGATATGGATGGTGTCATTGTTGATTTTATACTCGAATTTTGGTAGTCCATATGAATAGGAAGCATGATTCTGATGTTGCTTGCCATCAATTTGTGTTAGAAGTGATAGAGTGATGTTTGGCATTGGTTTTGGGTTAATTGAGTGCGTGAACAGAGAGAGGACTCTGCAAGTCTCACCCAAGCGAGTCTATCTCGTCTAAGCGAGAGTTGCAGAACCTCGTTTCTGGTTTTGGTTCGCGCTGCTTGCTCAAGCGACCTGATTCAGTGTTGAGCGACACCTAGTCTCGCTTATCCGAGAATGGCTCGCTTAGGTGAGGTCGCGGGGAAACCTGGACGTTTTGAGCGTAACTTCTCACCTAGGCGAGAAGTTTTGGAGTGTTGAGCGATAGGTACACTCGCTTAAGCGAGACTGGCTCGCCTAAGCGAGGTCGCAATTAGACTTGGGTTTTTTTTGTGGAATCTTCATCCAGGCGAGGAGCTTTGTGTGTTGAGTGACCTAAGGTCTCGCTCAGGCGAGAAGAGCTCGGCTAACCGAGATGAAGTGGTACATTCATTGTTGTATACTCGCTTAGGCGAGGCAATGTAGCCTAAGCGAGACCGACATAATAGCTTGGGCGAACTGGCATAGCTTAAGCGAGAATGGCGAGGAGTAATGTTTATATGTGTTGTTGGTACTATTTGCTGGTTATTTCCTAAAGAATAGGAATTATATGCTTGTGTTTGTGGTGTTTGGGCTTGAAGGACTAAGTCCAATAGGGGTCAGGGATGTGCTTGATGGTTGGACGCATGATGGGCATGGAACTGTGTAGTTCCCATCGGCTGCTAAGTGGCGAGGAGTCTTTAGTATGGTGATTACATGCGTCGGACGCACGATGGGCAAGGAACTGTTATGTTCCCGTCAGTTGCTATTGGGCGAGGAGTCCATAGTATGGTGATTGCATGCGTGCCATGGTCCGAGCGAGGGAGCCTTGGATGGTTTACTACAGACGAGGAGTCTGTAGGGTAGGACTATGAGCAGGATAGACTCGTAGGGTTGGACCATGAATGGGTTAGTTTCGTGGGAGCACAGTGAAATCCCAAGACCTAGTACATGCATATGACTCATGAAGGACTATGAGATCAGGGATGGGTAATTTGAAAATAATGAAATACTTTAGTGAGGTTAACTTCTTTGGGATGGATGACATATTCTTTTTATGCTTTTTGTATTTATATATTTGTGCGTAGCTCACCCTATTTGTGTGTGTGTGGCGATGATCGGATAACTTGATATCTGGGAGCAGATGATTTGACAGGTGAGCCAAGAGATGCTTAGAGGCGGAGAGCAGGGGCTACTTGGGGCTTTTGAAAGAATTTACATAGTTTAGACTTTTGATGTAATTTTAATCATGTTGAACGTTGGTGGAATTGTAATAAACAATTGCAAAATTTTGAATTATGTTATAGTTAAAGTTTTTAAATTCACGCGTTTTTGGGAATAAGCGATTATAAATGAGGTTTTATTAATATTATCGTGTTTTTATTTATTGTATTTATTCATTTATAATTACTTAAAAGTAATATTCCTTAGGGATGTTACCTTCCGCACCTACCTAAATTCTTCACCCCTCATGATTGGGCCTCGAGTAGTCCAATTTCCGTTCGCACAATTCACGCTTCTGCAAAATGGCATTCAGCACATTGTCTTCTACATTTGTTGGGGCGAGACTCATCATACAGCAGCCCAATCAAGTGTTGTCCACGCGTAGACAAACTCTTCTCCAACGTGTAAGTGGTGCTAGGGTTTCTCGCCTCATGCGTCCAATCCTTTCTTTTCAAGAGGAAGTTGGCTTTTCTCATCTCATGCCATCACCATCACGCGAACCCTACCCTGTTTTCCTTCTGTGCTAAGGGTTCACACCTTCATGCTTCTGTCACACAAACCTTAACAACCACTAGGGTATCCATCACGTTTTCAACCTTTTCTTTGTTAGGGATGTCTTCTTTCTCGTTTCTCATGCGTGCCAACATGTTAGCACCATTAGGATCTTTGTATAAGCTTTTCGACCCTTTCTTTGTCGTTAGGAAACACTCTTAGACGGCATCCCCTTCTTCCTTTTGTTTTTCGGTTGCCTCTCTTCGATAAAGGGCAAGCCATTTCGTTGTAAAGCTCAGCTTTGATGAATCATACATTCGGTTGAGATCACTCCCCCATTCATCAGCTCACCCTAAACCCTAGATTAGGTTCTTACCTCTTAGGGTTTACCAAACCAGTGAGAAACCAGAGAGATCTGTGCGTAATCTCCATATCCGAGTCTTCTGCTGCATTTTCCCTCGCCTTCTGCGAGTTTCAATCGGTAGAACACCGATTCGAGAGGCTTTCCGGCGAGTACCGCGACGAAGGAGCCTCATCAAGTGGTATTCAAAGCCACTCGTTCTTGGACTGCGCTGAGATAAGTGTTATTCTTTCTTATCTCTATTTTTCTTCTTATATGTTTGTTTTTGTCTTGCTCATACTATGATTGAGTTGATTTTCTGAGTTTTAATCGGTGATGTTGTGTTTTTCCTTGCTGAAATTGATTTAAAATTCGTTGATCTAATTTTCTGAATCAATACCGTGATGCACTGTCATAGATCTATGAATCTGCCGTTCAAATGCATGTCAATTAGGTTTAATTTTGTTTCTTACTTAGCTTTAACATTTTATAATCTTGTGTTTTGTCTTCGGTAATGTTTAGTTGCTTTATATGTCACTAAATTCCATAGCAGTTTTGCCTAAAATGTGTTCTTGTTCACTATTTTGTATTTGTTCAGTATCTGTTCTGTTTTAATAATTAGTTTCTGTGGTATGTTCAGTTCTGACTTTGTGATAACGCTGTCGTCAAGCGATCAAATTAATACTACTTATCTATAACAACTTCAATATTGTTAAGAAAGTAGCCAAAATATTAGTATGAGTTAAGTCAACCCTAAGTCGTCTCCCAACGAACACGGAATTGATTTTTAACAAGTTAGTTCTTATAAAATATATACAAAACGGTTAGTCAAATAAAATAATAAAATTATGGGAGGATTAAGATAAAAAGATAAAATAAGATAGAAACAATAGTAAAGAAAAATACAGTCTCAATCAAATTTACTATGTCTAATCATGTCTATTCTTTTATCTTCTCACCAAATAAAAAGCTTAATTAATCAAAGTAAAGTCTCGATTAATTTTCGTTCGAGTAAATACCTTTAATCAAAGTAAAGTCTCAATTATTGGTAAAAACTCATTCAATCACATGAAAGTTTCTAAATAAAATCAAAGTAAAGTCTCAATTGAATTTAAAAACCCTTTAACTCATATGATTGGCATGTGTGTAGATTTAAAATCATTACTTTTTACGTTATTCAAAGATAAAAGACATAGATGAAGTTAAACCTCAACAATAATAAAAAGAACAAAGAAATTATTTCATTCTAACCTCAAAATCCATAATGAAATTACAATGGAATCAACCCAAGAAATTTAAAACTCCATGAATGCAAAATAAAGAGAGAAGAATAGAGAGAAGAAAGAAATTAGGCCCCCCTAAGGGTTTCTAAATTCCGAAGTGCTGAGCTTGTTTTTCTGCTTCTCCCTTGGTCTCTTTATATAGGAATTGGACTGGGCTTTTTTGTTGCTAAAATCTCTCAAATATCTTTTAAAATAAAGATAAAGATAA
>Ga0209389_1005824_pt1 | contig 10586 bp, 3 predicted proteins | sample CowpearedBW_FD_187526 | JGI IMG/M metagenome (GOLD analysis project Ga0209389, IMG submission 187526) | Root nodule microbial communities of legume samples collected from California, USA - Cow pea red BW (SPAdes) (version 2) | ecosystem: Host-associated > Plants > Roots > Nodule | place: USA... | reverse complement strand
GGATTTATCTGCTACAAGTAACATGTTGGAAATAAAGCATGACCTAGGGCAAAATATAGTCTTTTCTTCGTGTTGTGTTCCTTTGAGGTTGAGTGGTTTAACGACGATGGATTGTTAAGTTCTTTATCTATTCGCTTGCAAGGTTTTGAGAGGAAGGTATAACAATGATATGCGGGATGCACTAGAATGGTAATCTCGCCACTGATGCGCAGATTTGAGTAGATTGACGAGGTTAATAACAATTTTACTCTCTCCTCTCTCACGTGCATTGCAAAGTTGGAACTCATCCACTCATGGTGTGTGCGAGGTCAACGTGGAAAGATGGGTGTACAAGGGATCCGATCCCACTGCAATGTAAGGGATCCATGTGAAGAGAGGAAATGAGAGATTTGATCCCGACTCTATCGGATCTATGCTACTTTGTGAGGGATTCAATCCCACTTGAATGGATTGGATATGGGCTTCGATCCATGTGTCATGGAGCATATCTATATGCTTGGTTAACTATATATATGTATGTATGTATGTACACACATATTTTTTTTCTTTGTAGTATTTTTTTTCTTCAAATTTAATGGTTAAAAAAAATTATGAAATAAAAATTTATTCATACAAATATCAATTTATACTTCTTATTAAACTAAGGACAAAATGATAATCTTATCAATACTTCTATTAAAACATATTTTTTAATTTATCACATCAATCAAATCTCTCACAAACTTTCACAAAAATTACTTCCAAATTTACTCACAATCATCTCTAAATCCATTAAAAAAACAACACATAATTCACTCTTAAATCAACTCAAACCCATCCACTCACTCTCTTTTGAATACTCTCCCCCAAGTGAACACAACCTCAGTCATGCTCTCAAATCTGCTGGTATTGCACGAAATTACAAAAGTGATAAATCCCAAAAATCCTACAAATCGCGACTTTCGAGTTCACCCTTCGAACGAACATGAAAATCACCTACCAATTCATCTTTTCTTTTCCTTTCAAACAGAAAATGATCGCAAACAAACATAACGTTAGTTTTGATCTATGTGGACTAGAGAAAAAAATTAGGGTAATTTTTATTTTATTTTAAAAGTTTATAAGACTAAAATACCTATAAAAATTCTGAGCCGAAATTAGGATGAAGCTTCTTTTTAACATGAAAAAAAAAATAATAAATCAAAAACCTGAAAATTGATTTGAAATTAACAAGGTAAAATAACGTTTCCCTGTCATCTTCACTTTGCATACACATTACGAAAATACACAACTTCATATATTCTTCTCTCATCAACAACTTTTTTATAAAAAATAGCTTTCACCTCAATAGTTTCATTCCATGTAATTTAAGAGTGGATGTTAAGAAAAATTTAAATGTTTTTTCCTTTTTCAATTTTTAAGAAATTTTTTAAAGAAAAAACCGTGAAATAATTTAACATCCAACTCAAACCAATAATAATATGTTATATTTTAATTTAGGTAAAAAAAATAAACAAACAAAGATTTTAATCAATTTAATAAAAACAATGTAAAACAACTAAAATATAGACCCAAACATCACATAAGATCATCTCTTTCCATGCTTGATATACTAAGTGTAAGCCCCTTTTTCTGTCCCAAAAAGGGTTGGGCCTGGCCTTTCGTAGGCCCAAGGTCAGCCCTTCTGAAGGACCCCAATACCCTGCCAGCCCCCTCACATTCTCACTTACCTCTGTTTCAGAAAAACAATTTCCTCTCACCTCTCTCTATGACAACAAAAGCTCTGCTAGGGCATAGAGAAAACTCCATCTTCGAGCTAGTTCAGTCGTCCTCTTCCGGTAAGTTACTCCTCGGACCTGTAGTGGCCTTTTTCCTTCTCCTTTTCTAGTTGAGTGTTCTGTTGTGTTTAAGACTCATTTACTCACTCTAGTTTGGGTCGTGGGGTTTTGCTTCAGTTCACCATCCTAGTCTGTGGAGCCGTCGTGCCTAAGTCGTGCTCTTTAAGTTGTTGTCCCTTTTCTTGCATCAAAAAGGTAAGGGAAGCTAGTCTTTTTTGTTCGTAAAATTTTAGTGGTTTTCCATATATTTGTGCTCTATTTCGTGAATGGGATGATTTAAAAATGTTGTGCTTGTATGTGAATGAACTGTTTGGTGGATGTTATTTGTTTGTGGTGCTGCATGTGTGAAATAGTGGGGGAGAACTGGTATTCTCGCCTAAACGAGCTCGTCTCGCTCAGGCGAGAATAGCAGAGAGCTCGCCCTGGTGCTGCTCGAGCATCTCGCTCAGGCGACCAAAGCTTGTTTTGAGCAACGCGTTGTCTTGCTCAGGCGAGAATGGCTCGCCCAAGCGAGTACTCGAGGAAAGCCAATGTACTATGTTTGCCTCCTCGTTTAGGCGAGGGGTTTTATATTTTTGGGCGAATGACAATCTCGCCCAGGTGAGCTGGACTCGCCCAAGCGAGGGCTCGCAGAGTGCCACTGTTCCAGGCCTCGCCTAGGCGAGAAGGCCTAGCTTAAGCGAGACAGTTGCTGTAGCTTAGGCGAGGGCTTCTAGCCCAGGCGAGAATAGTGCAGATTTATGTTTTTGGATTCGTGTTTACCTTGGGTGTGGCTAATTATCTCGAACATGCAAGATTAAGGTGTGATTGCATGAGTTGTATGAGTTGTATGCATTGAAATCTGTATGGGAGCATGAGTAATATATGAAATTTTGTTTGGTTGGTTGAGAATGTGCATGAGAAATTAATGTTGAGATAACAAGTGGTGGTTATGAGTTACGAAACATGAAATTGGTGTGAGATAGGCGTAATTCCATGAGTCTCGTGGGGAGACTTTATGGTGGCGTGTAGTGTGTATATTAAGATATGGATTCAAGTAAGGACCGCATCCCGAAATTCTAAAGGGTCAGTGAGTCTCATGTAGAGCAAACTGACCCAAGTGGTGAGAGTAGCGGGAGGCCCTTCTATGACCTTGTGTGTGGTAGGGTGAAACCCATTGGCAATGGCTCTGGAGAGCAGTAGAGGCCACCACAAGTGCAAGCGTCCAGTGAATCCGATCTTAGTATATTTATCTGGATAATTGAGTCATAGTGTCCTGCTTGTTTGCTATAACATGATTCTCTGTGCCTGTTGTGTTGCATGTTAAGGAATGTTTAAGTACTTGTCCGTTATATCATGATAAGATTAAATTGCACTAGCTTACCCTTGCATTTCTGTTTATGTTCCTGTTGTATTTTCTCTTTTGCGATGATCACCCTTGGTGGGAGCAGATGGAGGAAATTCTGGGAGTAGGCCTGGTGGTGGCAGTGGCGCAACTTAGCGGATCTGTTTGTGTGCCTCTCAGGAGCATTCTATGGTCCTAGTGCCTATTGTAATCCCTTGCTCTAGGAGCTTTTCTTTTGTTTAACTGTGAACTTTGTTGTTTCTGTTTTGACTATGACGTAGTTATATGCCTAGAACCCCTTTTGAGTACATTCTTGAATGACTGTAACAGTTGGGTTTCTTATGTATGTTGTTCCAAATCTGACTGCTCTTTATTATGACTGTGTGATGTTTTATTTAGTAGATTTTGTCTATTCAAATGGGATGTCACACTAAGAACATGTTGCGATTATTTTCTTTATTTCATTAGGATATGAATGAAGTGGTATATAGGTAAAGGACTTTTTTTTAATAAAATATTATTAGAATAAGTAACTAAATAATAAAATTCATAGAATCTTATATTCAAATCCATATAAAACATATTCATACAAAATATATTCATTAAGTAGTTCATATCCTTGTTATGGATTATAACTATGTATAACAAAGTTGTTCAAACCACATAAATCATAAAATTTTAAGTTTTCTTTTAAATTTGGTGAGAAGTTTTTTTACCCATTAAGTAGTTTTTAGCACAATTAATTTATATTTTTGTTCGATGAATTTCGCTTAAATAATTCCCTAGATTTTTTTTTAACATTGTCTTAAATGCACAAAATGATTTTAGATCCACCAAATGGATTTTTGTAAGAATTTGTAGTACAAAACTTTTCATTTTCACAAGATAAATCTCTACAGCATCTTCAATTTAAAATCAAAATAAAATTTTATTAAATCTCAAACCGAAATAAAATTCAATTTTTTCAACATATTTCAATTTCTCATATTCTCCTATCAATCAACTATTTTAATTCACTTTAAATTAAAAATTTCATACCCACACTCTAACATAAAAGTATCAATTCTAGTTATTTTACAAAAATTATCGTTCCAAATCAACTAGTTTCACAAATTTAATTTCAAACAAAGCTACCTATTTTCTGTTCAATTCATAAAACAAAATTCAATAAATTACATGATATCACTTGTTAAGAAAAACTCAACAAGTTATGTATGTATTGAGCAAGATCAAATCCCATTTACATTTAATGATTTCTTCGCAAAATATACTTCTTAAATTCATCTTTAACTTTTAAATTTTTAAAATAAAAACGAGATTGACTTCTCATATATTGCGATAACTTGCAAACTTAAGAACTAGGGTTGAAATGAAAATGTTAAAATAAAACACTATCAAATCCCTTTATTAGTGAGACTAAACTAACTAACACATTATATTTTCATTAAACTTTCCAGAATTTTAATACATAAAATACTTTTTTATACTATTTGCACTAGTTGACTACTCATTTTAAGTATATTTTGATCGTTAGAAATATTAAGTTTTAAATCTGTAAAAAAAAAATTGAAAAAAAAAATACTAGAGGTAAAGTGTATATAAAATTTTGTTTAAGTGTCAAATCTTTTAATTTTCTTCATGCCCGTGAATGATTTTCGAAAATCAAAACTCATTTTATGGATATTTTGGTCATTAGAAATGTTAATTTTTAAATTTGTAAAAAAAATTTAAAAAAATAAAATTGTGGAAGAAAAGTGTATATGAAAATTTGATAATGTCAAAATAGGAATATTTTTTAATTTTCTTCGTGCCCGTGAATGATTTTCGAAAATGAAAATAAATGTTCACCCTAACCAAAAAGGGTTAACCATATAAATTGGTGCTTATAGTTGTAATAAATTTTTATTTTGATTTTTAAATATAACAAATTATTAAAGGGTTAAATATGGTCTATGTTCCTCAAGTTTTACTTAAATTTGAAATTAGTTTTTTTTTCAAAATATTTAACTAATTTAGTCTTTTATTTCTTAAAATATCTGAATTTAGTTATTTTAACTAAATTTTATTAAGTTTATTTAACGTTTCAAGCGTATTTCATAATAGTATTTGAATGATTTACATTTGACACATTTTCACTTCAATATTAATTCAAATATTATAATATAATACATTTAAAATATCAAATAAAATTATCAAAATTTAATAACTAAATTAAATTCACATATTTCTAAATATAAAGAACTAAATTAATACAAAATTTTAAAAACAACTAAATTAATATAAAATTTATAAAAGTAACCGATTCAAAAATATATTTAATCCATTAATAAATTTATCCATAACGTATCAAGTGTGACAGTGTCACCAACTCGTGTTTTTTAAGTATTTGATGTTCTTCGTCTGAAGAAAAAATTGCAAATGAAGCGAAACCTGAACGAACATGTGTTGGAAACACTGAGCAAGTGCAATCATCTGAACCATCTGAAGCAACTTCAGGGTTACCTCACCGCTCTCGGCCATGCCCACACCCACTTCTACGCCTTCAAGCTTATTCGCTTCTGCGCCCTCACTCTCTCTGACCTCTCCTATGCACGCCTCATCTTCCACCACCACCCATCCCCCAACACCCACCTCTTCACCGCAATCATCACCGCCTACGCCGCCCACCCCGCCAACTACCCCTCCGTCCTCATCCTCTTCCGCCGCATGCTCCGCTCCCAGACCACGCGGCCCAACCAATTTATCTTCCCCCACGCGCTCAAAGCATGTCCGGACTCATGCGCTGTTGACTCCCTGCATGCCCAGATCGTTAAATCCGGGTTTCTCTTCTACCCTGTTGTGCAAACGGCGCTTGTTGACTCTTACTCCAAGATTTCCGGTGGTTTGCCGGATGCAAAGAAAGTGTTTGATGAAATGTCTGAGAGAAATGTGGTGTCTTTTACCGTTATGGTTTCTGGGTTTGCTAGGGTGGGGGATGTCGAGAGTGCGGTGAGGGTGTTTGACGAGATGCCCGAGAGGGATGTACCGTCGTGGAATGCTCTCATTTCCGGGTGCGCTCAGAATGGGGCTTTCACTCAGGGGATTGAGTTGTTTAGGAGAATGGTTTGGGAGCGTAATATGCCGAATGGGGTTACTGTGGTTTGTGCACTTTCGGCTTGCGGCCACACGGGGATGCTCCAGCTTGGGAGATGGATACATGGTTATGTGTACAAGAATGGGTTTGTATTTGACTCGTTTGTCTCGAATGCGCTTGTTGATATGTATGGGAAATGTGGAAGCCTTGGGAAAGCAAGGAAGGTTTTTGGGATGAATCCGGAGAAGGGGTTGACTTCATGGAACTCGATGATTAACTGCTTTGCGTTGCACGGGCAGAGTGAGAGTGCAATTGCCATTTTTGAGCAAATGGTGGGGTCTGGTGGTGGCGTGAGACCGGATGAGGTCACCTTCATTGGTTTGTTGAATGCTTGTACTCATGGTGGATTGGTTGAGCAGGGTTATAGGTATTTTGAGATGATGGGTCGTGAATATGGGATAGAGCCGAGGATCGAGCACTACGGGTGTTTGATAGACCTTCTTGGTCGAGCAGGGAGGTTTGATGAGGCAATGGAAGTTGTCAATGGTATGAGCATGGAACCAGATGAGGTTGTTTGGGGTTCTTTGCTTAATGGATGTAAGGTGCACGGCCGGACTGATTTGGCTGAATTTGCGGCCAAAAAACTGCTTGAAATAGATCCACACAATGGAGGTTACGGTATAATGTTGGCCAATGTATACGGGGAGTTGGGACAGTGGGATGAAGTGAGGAATTTGAGGAGAACACTGAAGCAGCAAAAGTCTTATAAAGTTCCAGGGTGCAGCTGGATTGAGGTCGATGACCAGGTTCATCAGTTCTATTCTCTTGACAAATCGAATCCAAAGATAGAAGAGTTGTACGGGCTCTTGGAAAGTCTAGTTGGTTTTAAAAATGAAGTCGTGGTTGATCTGTAGTCCGTGACCTGAAACTGTTTTGAATTCACCATACATTTGGAGGATTAAACAGAAGACGAAGAATCAATGTACTTCAGTAAATAGAAACCCAATTTTTTGACAAAAGACAGTGCTGACCTTGCAACTGATTCCTGGTACATACAGTCACATCACATGACCAAGGATTTTTCTAGGGACACCAAATTTTTTTCGACGTAATTATTCGCTTGTGTCCTTGCAACTCCGAAGTTTATCAAGAACAGAGAAACAGAGGAAAAGAACGGCCATGATTTTATTTATTTTGGTTTGACCACTGTATCATATCAGCATGCTTTCTAAACCTAGTCCAGTTTTTTATTCCTGGGCTGTTTTTTTGGCAACGTAAACTACAGATGGAAGACATACTCACAATCTTTGAATTTCGTTTCTCTGAAAGATGTAATTGAAGGATGCTTTAGTATATCTGATTCTCATGCAAACATGACAAAATTCTTCAGCCACATTATACAACCAAAGGTTTGCAGTTTACACCGTGTAAATGCTATTGAATGCTAGAATATTTATTTTGCACACCATGTAATGACATAATCTGTGTCATATCTGTTTTAAGTATGTCTCACATTGTCTTGATGGAAGCGAAGATTTTAAAAGCTTTAATAAATGGATAACATTCCCCACTAACGGAGCCCATAGTACTTTGTTACGTGTTTTCTTTTATTAATGTGCTCCATGATTGTGTTATTCCCTTACTACTTTATTTAATAATCAAAGGCTAAAATTTGAGTTAGACCACAAAATAAAATCAACCAGCTAATCAGACAAGACCAGTGTTACATGATAACAACCAAAGATCTTTGCGGAACTCTTTTATCCACAAAATCCTTGCCCAGAGTACATACCCCTTTTTATTGATCATTAATTGGCACACAAAAAGTCCACTGGAGTATAGTTATTATCATTTATTAATAATTCAAATATCTTGCTTGCGTTCATCATCCCCTCCAATGTTAACCACCCTTGAAGCTTTGGTCTTTTCAGGTGACAACTTGGCCATGGTGAGAGTAAGCACTCCATTCTCTAACCTAGCCCTGAGAGAATCAAAATCTACATTCTCTGGTAACTTGAACTGCCTCCAGAATTTGCCGTAAGATCTCTCCATTCTATGCCAGTGATCCCCTTCCTTCTCCTCCTCCTTCTTCCTTTCTCCACTCACTTTCAGCTCTGCATCCCCCTCCACTTCTATCTTTATGTCATCTTTCTTCAACCCTGGCACATCTATCATTATAACATGTCCCTGTGGTGTCTCCTTCCAATCTACTCTTGCAGGTGACACAGCCATGGAAGCCTGATCTTTGCCAACCCCAAATGGGATTTGCTCTAACGCACGAAATGGATCAAGTAAACGATCAGACAATATGTCAGCCAAGAGTGCATCAGGACGATCTGTAAACGGTTGCATAAACCCTTTTGCCTTGGATGGAAAACCAGCAAGAACAAGCAAGATCAGTGGTACTAGTACTAATTTTCTCATCTTTGTTTTGAGATGTGTATGTGCCTTCTGTTTGGAAAATTGAGAAGCAGATTGTGTTTGATTTTGGTTATATCTGAAGTTTGTCTTGAAACTTTATATATACTAATCAAGTTTTACCAAGTCATCTTATTCTTTTCCCTTTATTTATGGGTTTCCATTAGATTTAAGAGTTACCCATAGTTTTCTTATTTATTTTAATTATTTAATGTATTTAATGAAGCCTGTCTAAAGGCTTTTACGTATATTCCGTAACACCAGAAATAATGATTTATTAAATCATGTTTTAAGAAGTTCTATTCCTTATTTCATGCTTTTGATTGACTGTAAATTTTATTCGAGTATTGTAATGTCCCATTGGTATCAGAGCTGATTAGATGTCACATTAATTGCTATTGTAAGCTTAGAGAGTGAGTATAAAAAGTTATAGCAGAAAAAAAAAATATAGAGTGAGAAACAAGAGTGTTGGTAGTGATAAAACATATATTATAAGAGGGAGTTATGATAATAAATTATAATATTATATGGTGAGATTCTAACTAAATGAAAAACTTTATTATAAATATAAGGAGTTGTGAATAACTTCACATTTAAAGACTCAAAATTTAAAACTTCGTTCACTAGGATTTACTAGATGAAGCTAATGAAGAAAATCAAAGGAAAGATAACTTGATACTATCGCGAATCTAACAAGGAGTAGATTATTTTATTTTCGGTAAAACTGTGAATTGCAAAATTGTTAAAAATGTGTAGAACACTTTAAAATGAGAAGACACCAAAATCGAAGTTGCAATTTTTGCAGAGATTATGACAAATGTGAGATGTCAAACTTAGAAAGCATTGAACATTATTTCACTTGTATTATTGGTCTCATAAAGAAGAGGTACGCAACAGAAAGGTAGTAGAGAAAACTTTGCGTACCTTCTCAATTTAATATGTTTTTTTATCAACAAAAAATAAATTAATAAAAAGCATTTAGGATGCTTAAACCTTTTACAAACAAATATAAACTTTTGTCCTATATTATTAAACAATACTTATATGGACACCTTCTCAATTTAATATGATCATATAATGAATATGATAATAAATTTTCACAATATATACTAAAACAAAAAAAGATAAATGAAAAAGCTCTGAATAAGAGATTGTGTCAATTTTAGAGGAAAAGAATGTAGTAATTTCAATTAATGGAAAACAACAATTTAAGTCCATACGTAACATTTCAATTTTCCCCTTTTCTGAGGTTTATAACTAACATGAATATACTTATTAATTTCATAATTAAAAATAAGATTTATCATTAATTTATTTGAACCTCAATGAAAATCATTATTTTACAACTATAAATTTTATTAAAAAGAAAAAATATAAGACTAAAAGACTATCTCAAATATCTTTCAATATTGATTACTCTTATTAGTGTTATACATCTTCCTTAATATCTGTACGATCATTAACTTCCGTGGTACATGATCATCGTAAGTGAAAGTCAGTCATACCCACAAAGTAGAAGGATGACCTAATAAACAAGTAAAAACCTCAATTTTGAAAATAAACTCAAAAAGTGTTTAAAATCCCAAACATATGAAAAATAATAACTATTTTCAAAATCATTTTCTTTGTTAAATTTAAAATATAGGGAAGTTCACCAAGTTAGACTCCTAGGAAAAAAAATCACAAATAAACAACATAAAAACTGTCTTTCCTAGCCAAAGTCTTTCTAAGATCATTTTCACACATTTCAACACTTATTACAAAATTTAGATAACTAAAATCAACTACAAATAATTTTTAAAACACAACAAAGTCTTGAGTCATAGAATTCTCAGTCTAGAGACATTTATCTTTTGACCTTAAAACCCAAAATCCAAGTATCAAATATCAGTCAATTGATTTTTATGTCTAGATATATATATATATATATATATATATATATATATATATATAT
>Ga0209389_1005818_pt1 | contig 10591 bp, 5 predicted proteins | sample CowpearedBW_FD_187526 | JGI IMG/M metagenome (GOLD analysis project Ga0209389, IMG submission 187526) | Root nodule microbial communities of legume samples collected from California, USA - Cow pea red BW (SPAdes) (version 2) | ecosystem: Host-associated > Plants > Roots > Nodule | place: USA... | reverse complement strand
TTTATTTTTAAAAATTAATTGATTCCACTAATTTTTTTCAAAATCAATAAAAAAAATACAAAATTGCAAAAGGATAAAAAGATATAAAAATAATGATAAAAAAATATTGATTCTACTATGTTTTCAAAAGAGATTCATCATCGGTTATATAAAGATTATTGCTCCATTGATTATTGTCTTAGATTTTTATATAAATCAATGTAAAGTCTTAATTAATTTTTTGGCATTCTTTATTTTAACCAAAGTAAAGTCTTAATTAACAATAAGAACTTTTAAAGTATTCATAGTAAATTCAACAAAAGTACAGTTCCAATAAAATTTTACTATGTCTAATAATGTTTATTCCTTTGTTTGCTTATCAAATAAAAAGTTTAATCAATTAAAGTAAAGTCTTGACTAATTTTAGTTAAACAATTACTTTTAATCAAAGCAAATTTTCAGTTATTGGTAAGAACTTATTTAATCACATGAAAACTTCTAAATTAATTAAAAGTAAAGTCTCAATTGAACTTAAAAACCCTTCAACTCATATAATTAGCACGCATATAGATTTAAACACTTTACTAATTAGTTTTAGAATATAAAACCATTACTTTTTACTTGATTCAGAAATAAAAAGACCTAGATAAATTAAAACCTCAACAATCATAAAAGGAACAAATAAATTATTTTAATCTAATTTCATAATCCGTAATGAAATTACACTAGAACCAACCCTAAAAGCTTAACATTCCATGGAATGTAGAATTAAAATATAACAAAATGGAGGGCAAGACATGATTACTTCCCCCAAAGGGTTCTTAAGCTCTGAACTCCTTTTGTTGCTTCCATTTGATCTCTTTATATAAATTTCAATTGGGCTTTGGATCTGATTTTTCTATTATTGAAATATCTCAAATATGTTTAAAATAATCATAAATATTATTTATCTTTATATTGGTTATGAATATCTAAAAATATTTGAAGAGATATATTTAGTTTTAAAATTATTTGAAGGTTAGCTCTTTGGTTTCCTTAGTGTTTTTAGTGTTTAATGACAAGTTGATGGATGGAGAGACTAGATATGAGGGTTCACAAGAACACAAGATAACAACAAGAAATTTAATGGAAAAAATGGATGATGTGAGTAAGATATGAATGGAAAAAAGGATAATGTACGGTGGTATTACCTTATCAAGTGTACAAAACCCTAGTTTTGGTTCTAACCTTCAATGGGTCTCTTGGAACTTTTCTTGGTGCTCAAAAATAAAACACAAATTTTATATCTGAGAAAAATAAAAACAAAACATGAGTATAAATTTTACAATTTTCTTCAAAGACAAGATAAATGTAATAAAATTTATACTCAGAATAATTTATTTTATCATGTTACATGTCCATTTGCAACGTTACAACCTCTATTTAATTTTTACGTAAGATAAATATTAAATTCGAATTTTATTTTTTCTTCTAACAACGTTATTTATACTAAAGAGTTTAATGATAGTATAAAACATATTAGCTAATAAAAATCAATTTTATCATAAATATTCAAATAACAACTATGAAAATGAAAAACTCTAATATAAATAAGTATGTAATGGAATAATAGTATATAGTTTTTTATGTTAATCACAAATCTCTATAATTAAATGTATATCATATATCATATATACATATAAAAGGGATATTTTTATTTATAAAATAAAAACTATTACTTATTTCCTTTTTATCGACAAGTTACTTTTAGTCCATGAGAAACCTTTGCTTCAAAATAGTGAATTACTTGCTTGGAGAGGGGGAGATAATCGTTTATGCAATGCTTGAAGTCACACATAATTTAGTGTTTCTCTGCATTACTTATCAATTTTACATTATTAATTACTCCTCCGTGTAACGTTTGACTTCATATATTAAAGATTAGTCAAGTGAAAAAGATCGTGTTGGAGATATTTTAATTTTATCAAATAAATGTAATTAATATTTCCACATCTTAAATAAAATAGAAAAAAAATGATTTTAAGAAGAACCATTTCATATTATTTTTCCTTTCAAATAAGAAAAATGTTTTCAAAAGTAGGAATTCTGTTTTAAAAAGTTCTATTAAATATTTTAAAAAGAAAAAGTCATGGTATCGAAGAAAGTTCAAATCTTCAAATTTAAAGGATACACATTACACAAAAAGTTTAATTACAACAGGGGTTTATTAATGGATGTTATAAAACCTCAACTAATTTATAGACATAAAGGAGGTTTTTTAAATATCTGGCAAATATCAAGGGTTTTTTTAATGAACCCCAGAAAACCTCTGACATATTTTTTGACACTCCCTTTACATTTTACAACCCCTCTTTCTTTATTTTTTGTAAATTAAAAAACAATATTCTTTTCGTCGCATAACCTAGGATCTCTCTTCAAATCTTCCTCTTCATTTTCCTTTGTCCTCTCTCAATTGTTGCTCTCGATTTCTCTTCCGTGTCCTTTTCAAATCTTCATTTTCATTTGGTCTCAGTCCATTGGAACTTCAAATTGGTAATACTTTTCCTTTGTTTTATTCACTTTGTCGTTAATTTTTCACTTTGTCCACTTTGATGGTTGTTTCTGTGAAGAGATTCACGATGTGTTTTCATTTTCTCAAATTTGCGGTGCGTATAAAACTGGTTGTTTTGTTGTTGAGTGGCTTTATTGTCTGCGTTGCGGGTTTGGTTATTCGTTGTTGCTTCATAGTGTTTGTGTGTTTGCAGTTGGTGCAACGTTTATGGTCCACGCATTGAGGCTATTCCAAGAGTAACCGCATAGGTGAATTTCTTTGATTTCACGATACTGAGTAATGCTTTGAATATTATTTGAGGCTTCTATATCTCCCTTAGCCATTCTTGAATGTGAGATTAACAATTTTAAATCCAAATAAGAAAATTTGTCATGAAAAACTCAAACAGTTGGAACCTCACGTTGTTCATGCATCACATTTGACTAAGCTGTCAAAACGGGTAACCCGGCCCAACCCGGCTTGACCCACCACGAGTTGATTACTTAGTGAGCCAACCCAACCCGACTCACTTATTAACGAGCCAAAAAAATTCAAACCCGACCCAACCCACCACGGGTTGGTGGGTTAAACGGGTTGGCTCACGAGCTCACTTAATTAAAAAACATACATTTTTTTTATTTTTTTAATCAAAACTAAATTATAATTCTAATTAAAATCTAAATAAACTTCAATGCAATCCAAATACAAACAAATAAAAAAATACAAATTATCTATGTGTTGACTAAAAAAACAATCTAACTTGACTCAAATATAAAACCCAACTTAACAAAAAACACTTGTGTGACCCTTTATTTACGGATTGGTGAGCCAACCCGGCTCACCACGGATTCAACCCGGGTGAGCCAAGTTCTACATGAGCCGGGTCAAAAATCAACCCGTATTGAAATTTATGAAAAATTTTCAACCCAACCTGGCACGAACCTGTGGTGAACCAGGTTGGCTTGCGGGTTTCAACCCATTTTTACAGCTCTACATTTGACAATTATACAACTTGGATGCCATTATATTTGTCTTTCAAGACCCATGATGACGGGATATGGTTTGTTCATGTATCACATTTGATAGTTATACAACTTGGATGTTATTCTAGTCAAAACCTTGATTCACGTGCATTTCAAAACAATGATTGTTTGATGCCAAACATCATACTGTAATTTAATTAAACCATTGAACACATTTTTATTAATTGTTCTCACTCCATATATCAAGTTAAGTATGGAACTTATACGGTGTTACTATCATAGACTAAAGAAAATTAGTTTTGAATTAATTATTATAAAGCATGAGATGTTGTGGTTGTGGTAGATAGTTATTTAAGTCGGAATTTGAAGACTTGTTATAAAGTTAATGATGATATGTGTAGGCATCTAATTATAATTAAAAACAATATGCCTAAGCTACCCCCACATGGAATACTTATGGTTCATGTAGGTTGTAATTGACAGTGACAATGTGAGAGAGTTTTAATTCAAATAAGCTGGTGAGGAAACTAGGAAGTGTTAATGCAAGTTTGTTTGAAAATGTATATGCAAGAGCAAGACTGAGTTTGGTTTTTATTTTGTGAATAATTTCAGAGTTCTAGAAAAGGAAAGAGAGCAAAAAGCAATGTGATAGAGGAGGACAAAGAAAAGGAGGTGTTTACTGAGAGCATTCCAGTCGCCAAGGATGTACCAGTTAGTTTAAATGTTCCCATTAAGCTTTATATCTTGCTTTAAGACACCACAAACATATCCATCGTTCTTCGTATTTTGACTAATGATCATTTTCCATATAAGAGGAAGTTATTATTTGGATTTATTCATGCCTTGTAAAGTGCTCTAAGACAAACTCATGAGGGGCATTGATATTTGGCTAATTAATTGTCTTTATGGTTTTAAGGAACAAATCATGGTACACATGAAGAGAAAGGTTTTGAATTCCACAAAACTTGTTTTCTTCTCCCCTATTAAGTTCACCACTTGTTTGTTTCAATGCCATCATATTCTTGTATCCCCTTTAATATATACTTATCCTTGGTCTTACCTCTGGAAAAATTGGTCTGAGTGCTAATGGTTAGGGCACTTATATTCCATATACATGTTATTTTCCATATGCATATTCAGTTGTAACTTCAAATTTTGTCCTTTAGTATATTACGATGTTTTTGGTCTTCTACATATCCTATAGCAATATTATAACTCAGTTTAGATTTCCTGTTTTGCGGTAAAGAGAATCAACTTATCACAATCAGATGATATTATTTCTAAAATATCTTCCAAATTGCAGCCTGTAGACTGGGAAGAAAGAGCTTACATTGAAGACCTTGATGATTTCAAACCTGAGGTATCCAAAAGCTCTAACCTTTCCCTAACGATAATAGAACAAAAAGTTGGTGGTTATTGCTATTGCATGGATATGATTCAATCCCAAGAGAAATTCCTGACCCAAATGCTAAAGAGGTTAGTGTTAAAGAGGCCAACATTTTGTGTGGATAAGCATATGATGTAAAATGTTAGGAGCTAAGGAGGCATGGAGAAATATTCATGGCAAATAAAAAGGTGTAATTTTCTTTTCACTTATGTTTCCTGTTCTGCAGATCTTTTGAGGACATTTTTGGAAAATTAATAAATTATTGACTATAACTTTTATTTGAAATCCTTTAGTGACTACTATGCTTTAAAGACATAAATTGAATAAGAGTTTTTTTTATTATTTTGAGAACAACAAATCCTTACCCCGCTATTCCAAGAAGAGGTCAGCAAAATATTTTCTTGACCTTCCCAAATCAGAGCTACAATCAAGACTACAAGAGGGTTTAAAGAAATACTGCCAGAATGTTATGGTTGTTTCATTGAACATGTTTGATTGAATAATATATGATTACCATATAAGTGAGTACTCGACAAACCTGTTACTGAAATTCACGAAGTAGGAATTTGCATGTTGTAACATCCCTATCGGATATTACGGGTTTAATAATAAAATAAAATAAGAAAATAAAATCTCATTAATTATAAATCCATTTTCCAAAAATGTAGGAAATTTCAAAACAATTATTAAACGAAAGTTATCCAAAAATCCATAATTTATGAAACTCCAATACAGTATCCAAATTCACAAATCGGTAAAACACTGTTTACAAAATTCATAAAAAATAATAATGATAAAACTCCAGTAAAAGCTCTTCCCAGCTAACCTTCTCTCTGATGTTATGCCTCACCAGCACCACCTACAACATCATATGCTCCCATATAACGCATTACACGATCATCGCCAAACACAAGCAGATAGGGTGAGCTCATAAATAGTTAACATATAAGTTAATAAAAATCAAAATACGCCCATCTATTTTATTCTAGTTAATTCTTGGCCAAGACCTTAATCCCCAAGGCTTTTCAACCTTCACAACACACAAATAGTTAGCCTCAAATTCAGGGTTTATGATGCTCACACGAACCTGCCCGCTCGTGGTCTTGCCTCTACGAACCTCCCCGCTCGTAGTCTTGCTCTACGAACCTCCCCACTCGTAGTCCAACTCTACGGACCTACCCGCCCGTAGTCCAACACACGTGATCCACCAGCTACGTACCTCTCCGCACGCAGCATCTCTCAAGTGTGAGCATAGAGCATACGAACCTACCTCGCCCGTATCCCTATACGAGAGTATCAGGATATGAACCTCCCCGCTCATATCATCACGTGTTCACCACCATCTATGAACCTACCCGTTCATGGCACAACATCCCCTGATCCAAGTCTCACATCACAGCATGATAACAAAACAAGAAAAGCACATTACGCTACACAAGGTACATACTCAAGCTGGTCTTATGGATTCCAATGCTTCCACGAACCTGCCCGCTCGTGGTCCAACTCTACGAACCTCCCCGCTCGTAGTCCAACTCTACGGACTTTCCCGCCCGTAGTCCAACACACATGATCCACCAATTACGAACCTCCCCGCTCGCAGCATCTCTCAAGTGTGAGCACAGAACATACGAACCTCCCCGCTCGTATCCCCACATGAGAGTATTAGGATATGAACCTCCCCTCTCATATCATCACGTGTTCATCACTAGTCATGAACCTACCCGCTCATGACAACATCAAGCATATCCTAGACCAGAATCAATACAATGAACCATGCAAAACATATCACAACACACCCTGCCACTACACCATCGCCTAGCGCAGCCTAAGCACCGCTAGGCGAAATGACAGTACAGACCACCTGGCAGTTCCACATCACCGCTGGGCGCCACAACTCACAAGACATCCTTGTTTCATACTATCGCCTGACGATCCACTCTACACCGCCAGGCGCTACACCACTAGGGTGACACTACTGGTTTTAGGTACTCTAATTCCTATCCTAGAATTCAACCATTCAATTCTCAAACATCCATAAATCAACATACACATTCATACATTTCGAATTCCAACATCACAACACACATATGCATCTTTCAAGTATAAGCACACATTCCTCTCTTTTATAATTCATATATACTTACCTCTTAAATCAATTTCAACACACACTTTATTTTCCCTTTTTTCCTTTTCCTACCCTTTGCATGCTTACAATTCACATACCCCACATAAGACACAATCAAAGCTATATAGTTATTTCGCATGCCCTCGCAATTCTATTATATTTAAAGTATGATTATCATGTTCCCATACTTTCCTAAAACACGTCATGATCATGCAACACTCGATCATAGTGATATCATCAATAGTAGCTTTATTCACACACTTATAACATCATACATTCGAGCTAACATATATAGGTTCATATATTCAACATGTCTCAACAAGAACTACCACAAACATACTCATCAATCACACATCTATATATATTTATATATATACATTCACCAATCAAGGTCATATCAACACTTGAGCACACTTAATCATCCATTAGTAATCATACTATTAGGGAATTCAAACAACCAATCATGAGTGACGTATATCTCCCTTTGCAGGCATCCAATTTAAATCTCCACCGGTCAAAGTGAAGAACAACATGTTGTGAATACCCTTCTAAAATTTCACCTAAATCGGATGGTTAACGAATCGAGAAATGCAGTTTTATGAAAACTGCGCAGACCAGGAAAATCAATGGCACCTGGCGGCATGAAAGCAACGCCCGGCGAAACCTTCAAAGCCGCCAAGCGGTTTCTAGAAATTTCCACAAACTCAAAACTAGTAGAATTTTAATGCAGAAAAGTCACCCAATCATACAACATACCACATAAATCATACAATTTAATATGACAAGGCTAAATAATGCTAGCCAAGGTTTGAACCCATAACAACTTAATTATCAAGACCATGTCCAACCATTCAACCCATTCATGTTTCATGATAATTCCTATAAATCTAGGATTTTATTATCACTTATCATGATCAAGCAGTTTATTATTATTAAAATGGTAAACAATAAAAAAAACACACAATGGCATACACTAAACTCGAACCCAAGTCCTTTCAACATGCCTAAGTATTCTCAACCACTTAAGCTAATACTTTTCCACGTTATAAAAGCTAACATTAATTATCATAAGGGCTCCCTCTACCCGCATTTTATTAATTAATTAATTATTTAATTAATTAAATTTCTCGGGTCTTACACATGTGGGAAAATCCATTGTCATTGTTTGCAAGTGAGTGCATATCATTGAAGATTAATTCTGAATGACAAAGTTAACCTTTGCATATGTAGTTAGAGGCATAATTAATTATTATCTCCTTAGATGTTCATAACTTGAGGAACATATAAGTTATACAGTTCATGACAAAAAGAAAGCTTTAGTTTTAGCAGAGATTTTGAAAATTTGACTGCAATAGCTAACTATTAATAAGAATAATTTTTTTCTTTCATATGAGGGTTATGAATCTTAATCATATATGAATATCAATGATCAGAGAAGGAACCACATCAATGTTTGATTACCAAAATCAAGATGAGAACATAAAACACTATGGACAACCCACTCCTCCAGCATACATGACAAGAATTCCAAATGAGCTTCCTCTCTTCTGAGTTATGGAGGTGTTGATGCTCTTTCTGATGTTAAGGACGTGCAACGTCTATTAGAAATTCTTAAAGATCATCACCCAGATAAGCTTGTAGTGCAGTACAAAAATGATTATGCACATACAAATTATGTTATGGATGAAAATGCTTATCGAGATGTCTATGAACCCCTTATATCTTTCTTTAGGCTACAATGATATCTAATGAATAATACATCGTATAGAATTTTATCATTACTTGTCTCTACATCATAGAATTGAATAACACAAAAATGTCACCATGTAATTTTACGGAACATGATATTATTAAAGGAAATTCCTATAATCTTACTTAAGTATGTTATAAAAAATATGGTTTTATATATAATCATGATTTTACAATATTTCTTATGGTGCATATTCTCTCTTGGTATTTTCCTATGAAACAATTTTATATAGCTTAATATACAACCAAACTATATATAGCCTTAAGGCTAACTCGTCATCATTAAATTTTAATTGAATCATCAGAGGAAGCATCTTCGAAAATGAATTTATTATATGCTATAACTACCAGCACAGTTTAGTTTAAGATCACATTTTTTGTTATTAAAAACTTATAACTTTTTCTTGAATGATCATAAATAAAAAGATTCACAAATGAAATTTAGGTGCACTAAAAGAAAAAAGCAACGAATGCAATTAACGAGGATTTGAAACCTAAAAAGCACTAAAAAATAACGGGGTTATAACCTCTGGGAAGTACCGAGGGTTTTAACCTCTGAGAAGTACTGGGGGGTTTGAAACCCCTAGTAATTACTGAGGTTTGAAACCCCTAATAATTTACAGGGGTTTCCAAACTACAGGGAAGTTATGTTTTTTCAGGGGTTATTCAAAACCGTCAGTAATTTGTTAGCTACGCTAGTTTTACTCAAGAAAATTCAAACTGTAGGTAACGTACTTAGTGGGGGTTAAAACCCCCGGAAACGCCAAATTCTTAAAATTAATATTTATTGTAGTGATTCATGAACAAAGAAATACAAGTATTACATAGGATATAAAACTATCACAAAACTGATAAAATGCACAAATTAAGTAAATGTCATAACAGAGACAATTTTTTGTTTTTGGCTTAACAACAAAACACTAACACACCTCCCTAAGCCAAACTCTCATTTACACTTGTAACATTAATAAGCTTTCTCAAATTTTTGAACCTATCTAATTCCATTGCCTTTGTTAACACATTTATAAGTTGCATTTTCGATCTACAATGTTCAATCTCTAAACTTCCATTGTTGACTTGTTCTCGGATATAATGAAAATTAGTTTCAATATGCTTACTTCTTCCATGAGAGGCTAGGTGCCAATCAAGATTAATTATTGACTTATTATCCATAAGCAGCTTCACTTTCTTTGTCAAATCAACCTTCAAATCCTTTATCAATGAACTCAACCAAGCAACTTGCCAAGTTTCCTCACAAGCTGTTACATACTTAGTTTCACAAGAGGATAAAGTAACTACTGGCTCCTTTATTGAGCTCCACGAGATTGGTGCCTCACCTAGGAAGAAAATATACCCAGTTGTACTCTTTCATCCCATTTATCTCCACATCAGTCTCCATCTGGGTATGTAGTAATTTTTTGCCCCTATCCTTGTTTCTTCTTTGGCAACAAAATTCTAAAGTTGTGTGTTCCTTGTACACATCGAAGAACACGTTTTGTTGCATTCATGTTAGATACTCTAGGATTATGCATATATTTACTAATAAAACCAACGTTATAGCTTATATCAGGCCTTGTATTACATAGATATCATAAGCTTCCCACTATTTTCCTGTAAATATGATGAAGGATCGTCTCAGATTTGGGGAGGAATTCATCTAGAACAAAAATGGGTATGAACCCTAAAACGAAAAGGGGGAAAATGGAGGACGTCGATTGGGGGTTTTTGCGGAACGGACGAAAATCACGCCACTTGGAGGAGATTCCAAGATAAGTGAGGAAGATCCGCCACTTTGAATCGGAGATTCAAAGATAAGGATCGGTGGTTCTGGGGAGAAC
>Ga0209389_1005814_pt1 | contig 10593 bp, 5 predicted proteins | sample CowpearedBW_FD_187526 | JGI IMG/M metagenome (GOLD analysis project Ga0209389, IMG submission 187526) | Root nodule microbial communities of legume samples collected from California, USA - Cow pea red BW (SPAdes) (version 2) | ecosystem: Host-associated > Plants > Roots > Nodule | place: USA... | reverse complement strand
TCTTGTATTGCGAGGTTTTTCTGTAAGACTTGTATTCTTATTTCTTTGCTTATCTCCAAATCCCCAATTAGCTGTCTTTTCAAAAATCAGGGTTATTGATTTAAAAGTTGTTGCTACTTGCTACATGTCTGCTTATTTTGGATATGTTGATATATACTGCATGAATATATATTTTGTTTTATATTTTTCATTTGTTTAGGCACAAGGTTGTTATTGTAGAAGGTAACTATTTACTCTTGGAAGATGGGGTATGGAAGGAGATATCATCTTTGTTTGACGAGAAATGGCAAGTATTGATTTTACCAAGGCACATGTCTTCGTATACTTCCTGTTGATCTTTATAGTTTTGAAGGTTGTACTTTAAGCTGATGAAATTCAGCCGAGCCAGTGACATACTGCTTAAAAATTCTTCTTGTGAAAGAGAATTGTATGTTACTGAACAACATATTCAGCCGATCATTAATTGTGCTTGTCTCATGCATGTCATTATTGTTACTAGCTAGATCTTTGGTTTCCGAAACCCATGAAGACACAGACGCCTTGGGGTAGAAATAAACGCATTGATTCACTTCGAGGCTCATATCTCGATTATTTCTTCTATAAATCCAATATTTAGCTTTGAGAGTGTATTTGTCTGATAAAAAACTATGTATTATTATACTCTTTTGTCGTTTTGGTTGCTTTTTTCTCATTCTGCAGTACAGTATGTATTATTTACCAAATATATGCACATGTGTCTTTAGACCTGTACTGAAAGCAAAGAATGTACAGCTTTGTTTGGAATCTAGTGTATTCTGACATAGCAGAGTATTATTATCTTGGTATGACTATTTGCCTTTCTAGTTGCACCATTTGTTTAAAGAGTTTACTAAAATCTCAAACTAGCGAATTCTAGTCCCAGTCACTGGTTTATGTTGTTCATTTTCCTGCATTTTGTTTCATATCTACATAACCTATAAGACTGGGGCTGGTGGTTTATGTTGTAGAATAGAATGACAGTTGGGCAATTGCAAGATCTGTAGAAAATGGCTTTACATGAATCAAGAAAGATGCAACCTAATCTGATAGCGATTTCTGCTTTTTAACTTAAGAGAATTGTCAAGGGTATCCCTTTTTGTAATTTGGTCGTTCCAATTCTTTTCTAGGTTTATTGATATTGACATTGACAAAGCTATGCAGCGAGTTTTAAAGAGGCATATTTCAACTGGTATTTACCGTGTACTTTTCCCCAATGTGTATCAGTTTCCTCCCTAAGGAAGACATTTGAATTTACTTGTGATTTGTGTCTCCTTCTCCATCTATAGGCAAATCTCCAGACATTGCTAAACAACGGGTAAACTACTCATCTTGTAACTTGTGATATTAGTTATTCTGATTATCTGCCCAGTTGGCACTGAGTGACACACTTGCATGCATCACTAAATCTCATGATGCAGATAGACAACAACGACAGGCTCAATGCAGAACTTATAATGAAGTCCAAGAAAAATGCTGATATAGTTATCAAGTCAGTTGATTTCTGAAGAATCTGTTTGCGCCAAGTCAATCCTGTGGAGAGTATTATAACCTCAGAAGGGATGTCTTTAATAAAATAATTTATTTTGTGAATTTTCAGAGTCAAACAAACTGATTTTTTTTTTAATTATTATTATACAACAAATTTTAGTGCATTTTTAGTTTTTTTTTTCTCAGCTTTACTAAAATTATCTTGTTAACTGTTCCTAAAAATTATCCCCAGCTTACCTGACATTTTTTGGCAGTGGGTCCATGTACTTACTAGACATGACATGAAAGCCACTGCTGGCTCTGATTTTAGGTGTGTCGGGGGATCCCAAGTCACTGCACTCGTTTTCTGTCCTTTCAACTAAAAATATAACCTGTCAACGAAAAAATAAAAATAAATAAAATTTGAGAAAGAATGTTAACTTTGTTTTTAATGTATATGGTTCCCTGTATGTATTGTTTACCATCTGACTTTTACTACTACATCCTTACTGCTACTGCTACTTGGCACTACCAGAGGCCACGACAATACTGATTTATATACACGCCCAATTGTAACAATGAACACTTTAGCTTGTAAACATATAAATTTAGATAAATAGTTGGTTTCCTATTGTAGCTATGAACACTTTAGCTTGTAAGCATATATTTTAAGATAAATAGTCAGTTTAGTATAATAAGTATTAATATATTTTATTTTTAATATAATAAAAATTTATAATTTAAATACAAAACTTTTAATTTTATTATTTAAAATTCTGTTAATAGTTAATGTAATGAACACATACCTGGTCTTTTAATAAATGTCATACATGTTTGTTAAGGAAAAAAATTAACCATAATTTGTAATTAACTTTAAAAGAATTTTGAAAGCATTTATCAAATTTTTTTTCATCGATAAATAACAAATGTTAGTTGTTAGTATTTTATTGATATGAGAAATTAAATCAACAATATCTCATCCTCTTTCAACTTGTGTTATTGTGTAATGTTGTCTGTTATCACGGGTTAATGCCATCCTTGATACCATTGTTGGTGTCGTCAATGTTGATTTCAAGTTCTCTGATTTCTTTATACATTTATTTTTTCTAGCATTACTCAATTTTTTTTCTTCTTTTTCACTTAATAATTATTTTTTGAAAAAAATTTATAATTTATTTTTTAGTAACCACAATGGTCATCTTTGTTATAGCAGAAAATGTTTCCTCATAATCCATACCATATTCTTAGGTATATCTTTTAGTAACTACTCTAGCTTTGTACCTTTCAATTGAGCTATCTGTTTTTATCTAGATTTTGTATACCTAATAAGATCCAACAAGACGTTTTCTTGGTGGTAACGAAACTAGATCTCATGTATGAGTGTGATGTAGAACAATAAGTTCCTCAACCATATCATTATGTCAAAGTGGAACACAAACAACCTCTTTATAGGATGAATGCCCATGAAGATGATGAATGGAGGCAATAAAAGCAGCAAATGAACCATAATAAAAGGAATAAACAAAATTTGGTAGTTGAGTAAACTTACGATTATGACTAGGTTGAACATATGACAGAGGAACCACAACTTCAGGAGATGATTGAGCATGTGTAGTAGGGGAATTAACAGGTAAAACCTCTGGTGCAATGTCTATAATTGGTGCTAATACAGGTTCTAAAGTTGGTAAGGTAGTACGTGTAGTGTCATCAATATCAAAAGGATAAGTTTTAATGACATCCAAAACCATATCGTTTTTGAATAAAGCATGTACATCTAAAAACACGCAAAACAGAGTAATCAGGTGTATGACCATATAATTTTCTAAAAGTAGGCAAACTAAAATTATTTGAAGTCGGAATCTGATTCGCAACATGAGTTGCTGTAAGAATAGCTTCCCTCAGAAGATACTTGGAATATCAACAGATAATAAGAATGATGTTGAAGTCTCAGCAAAATGACGATGTTTTCTTTTAGCAACGCCAATTTATTGAGAAGTATGAAGGAAAAAGGTTTGATGTATAATTCCATTAGAGGCAAATAAAGTGGTAAAATTATTAGAAGTGTATTCACCCCCAAGTCACAACGAAAGGTTTTGATGGTAGTAGAGTGTTAGCTCTTTACAAGAGCATTAAAATTTTTAAAAATTGTGAGATAATCATACCGACATTTCATAAGATAGATCCAAGTGAGAAACGAGTAAAATCATACATGAAAGAGACATAATATCTAGAACTTCCTTTGGTGGATACAGGAGAAAGTCCTCACACATCAGAATGCATAAGATCAAAAGAAGAAGAAATACTTTTATTAGAAGGTATAGCAGGAAATTTTGTCAGTTTACAACCACTGCAATCAGAAATATCATAACTATCCAAAGTACCCAAGACTCCCGTAGAATCTAGAAACTTTAAATAAGATGCAGAAACATGACCCAAACGAGAATGCCACAAATAAAAAATGTGAAGAAGAAGATGACAAACAAAATGAAGATAAATTCATACTAGAGGCTGCAACAATTGACTCCTTGAACTGATTCAAGACATAGAGTCCACCTTGCCTATGGCCTATCTCAATCACCTTTTGAGATGTGCGGTCCTGTACAAAACATTCAAATGAAGTGAAATACACATTATATCCAAAATCACAAATGTTTCCAACAGAAGCAAAATTCATAACAAGACCATGTATATAATAAACATCAGACAAATACAAAGATGATGTGGCAATGGTACTAATACCAGATAATGGATCGATTCACCGTTAGCAGTTGTAATTGACATGGATGAGTTAGGTGATAACGAAACAAAAGTAGGTAAATTACGCGACATATGATTAGTTGCACCTAAGTCAATGATCCATTTGTCATAAGATATATTTAGTGATGATGTACCTTGAGATTGCAAGGCTATGTTGACCTGCAACTGGGAAGCAAGTCTAATTCCTGTGCTAATAATTCATTAACAATATCATCAATAAAAGATAGAGGATTACGATGCAAAAACCATGCAAACTTTCAAAATTACTATGCAAAGCCATAAGAAATTGAATCAAACGTTGTGATTCCCTATGAATAACATACGATACATGCTCAGTCAAGGCAAGTTGATCCCATAGGATTGTCATGATAGAATAAAAAGTCTTGCTTCAGTGCACGAATATCTGTCTCAAGTTGATATTGTTTGACAAAATTAGACTGTGTAGATAATCAAGATAAGTGATCCTGTACATCCTTTGCAGTATCATATTTTGTCAATTGGTCGTCAATCGAGTGTATGACAGAATTATTGATCCAAGTGATAATTTTAGAGTTATCATCTCCCTCCCCATACCTCTCAAGCAGTAGCCTAATTATCAGGTTTGGTGTCAATCGATTTTTGCACCTTAAATATAATTTTTTTTCATAACATAGCTCTAGTAGGAATAATTTTTAATTTCCAATTGCATACTAATAGACCAAAGAGTCATCTTTACAAGTCACCATAACATTCAAATGCAAAATAGAAATGTGAACCACATAACGAAAATAACAAACAAAACGAAAAATCAAAACTCAATATTCGAGGATTGAAAATACCTTAAACTGGCATAAAAAACATAAAACCACAAAAAAGGGTTATTCTAAAATTGGAACTATTACAAGAATCCTTAGAAACAAGGACTGCATTTTCGAGGTATTGTCCGTTTTGGAGCGTTAAGCTCCGTCACGGTTTTATCCTTAAAAAGCACCTCAAGGGTGAAGGGAGGTAGGAATATTTAAACTTCGCTTGACCTCGACTCCTAAGCGATGTGAGACTTATTAGGTGTATTGAACACGTAATGTTTATAAAATTGAATGCATTCATTTGTTTTGAGAATAAGGGTTATTCTAAAATCTACCATAACATGAGTCCTTCAAAAACAATACCTACATCTCACTATGTTCAGGATAAAGTTAAAACTAACAGAAAAAGAATACTCCAATCTGTATACCCTAAAAAGATATATTATAAATACTGAGATAGTTTAATCCGTATACATCGTCGTTAACAAAAAAATAACATCAAATCTAATTGCAGTGATTGAACTGCTGAAAGCAACTTGGCTTGGATCCGCAGCACTACCTATATATCAAGTGTTACGGTGGAGACCACTCGACAATGTTAGTTTCCAAACCATATGTGATAGTAATTACTTGTCATCATCATCGCTTTCTTGCATTTGCATGTTAGTTTCATCAATCACCAGAAAAAAAAAAAAATAGTGACAACAAATAAATTGAAATAGCGATACCACCAACCAGATTACCAACTTGTAAGGGATTTCAACAGTTAAATTAAGATCCCATTTGGATGAGGAAGCTCCAAGCACATGCAGACATGGAATATTTTTAAAACAAATTGCAAACATAAGCTTCTGATAATTTCACAGAAACTAAAACCAACAATTTGACATATTAAAGAGGCACCTATTTATTTGGTGACATTGACTCAACATACAACTTATAATGTGAGATGACACTTTATAACTGAGCCATGTCTCCAGAAAAAAGATGCGCATTAATTCAAGTCAATCATGGAGTGCTATTAAATGCTGACTGTTAAATCAATTTCAGCTTCATGGTTATTATATGTCAGTACCTTACATTTAAGACGTGAAAAAAATAAATCATAAAAAAAATACTTTTATGATTTTCAATCAATTTTAGTGTGAAATATTTATCAAAATTCTCTTGATTTGTTGAATTAGCCGTAAATATTTTTTTAATGAAGGGTACATAAATAGAATAATAATCATAATTTTTAAGTTCAAAATCCCCAGCTCTAGATATTACCGAGTTAAAAAGAAAAAAAAACCATCGCCAAATCATCTAAGAAAAAAAAAATCCATCATCAAATCACCGAGTTAAATTCCATTTGTAAATGCGACGAAAAGTTAAACGAGGGATCATTTACGAGTATTGATGTTTTCCCCATCTCGTTGATCTATAAAATTAGGTTTGACCAAGAAAGCACACACACTCTCTCTCTCTCTATATGTATGTATGGAAAATTAGACAGCAATATCTTGAAGGAATATAATAATAAATTAAAGAAAGTATTTGAAATGGCATGCATAAATGCTCCATGCACACGCACATGTTGTTGTTTCCCATCCACCATGTTGAGGGAACATTTGCAGTACTATCTATTGGGGTGTTGATGATCAAAACAAAAACTAACGTAAATGCAATAAATAGAGTTTTGTTATTATATGAAAAATGATTAATAGCAAGGAATCTCATAATGATAAGGGAAAACTTTACGAGACAATTTAAAATGTAAAGCATGATAATATGTCGCTACAACTACAACAGACAAACACATCTTAAAATTATTATTAAGCAAGCACTCACACAACACAAGCAGAGATATATAAGAAAGCCAAGTCTAACAACAACATAATTGAGAGTCATTATGTTTCTGTTCATGATTAGTACTTAATTAGACATGCATCCATCTCATTGTTTTTGTTTGAAATATCATATAACAAACCATAATCATACACATATTAACTATAATTCAACACCCTGCATTGTCCATCCCTGTCTCCTGCTTCTGCTTATCCTTACTTTAGTTACTAACCCAAGATGGACCAGCTCATCAATCTCCCACTAGTCTAGCTCCTGTTCTTGCTTTTTGCCATGGCTCTTGGTGCTGAAATAATCAAATTAAAACATTTTTTTGTTTTTCAGAATCTGTATCTTAATAACATCACTATAGTTAAACACTTTCGCCGGTGAATACAAGGTTTTTATTCTTACCAAGACCAAGACCAATAGCCTCCTTTCCTTTCATGATGCGTAAACGCTTGCATGATTCAACAAACATCCTGGTTCACACGAAGAAAATCCATGTTATTCATAAGCCTGTGTCGTGTATATGTGTTCAACCATGGTTCATATTCATTAAGTTTCTAAGATTTTATACCAGAATTGCTTCATTATCATAAAAACACACATTCAATAGGTGCATAATCAATGATGATATAATATACAAGCATTTATTCTGATGCACGTAAACTAGTTTGCTATAGAAAGTTCAATAATGGTGGTGAAGTTGATTTGGAGTGACATAGAGCAGAGGTTAAAGACTTACTCCCATGGAACATCACCGACAAGCATCCAGTCACCATCCTTGTCCTCATAGGTTGGGACATAATCAGAGCTGTTCAAAAGATCCATCAGTTTGCTCTCATTCATGAAATCCTTCATTCCTTGGGATTCACAATTCCCTGCCATTGCATACATACATCATGCACCATTAATTCATAATCATTACAAACCCTAATCATCAACCAAATTATAATCTTCTAAGCGTTATTACATGCATGCAAAAACACAGGCTCGATGATTTACCAATGGTGAAGGAGCTGAACATTTTTCCTAAAGAATCAGAGAGCTCGCGGTAACTCTTATACATCTTCAAGTCCACTTTGCGGAGATAAGGTGCTCCATCCATGCTAACTTTCACAAAGCTTGCATTAGGGCTGTTATTCTTCTCACTCTCTTCTCCAATGCTCTTTTGCACAGCTAACATGTTCTTCCGGAACGACCGCACAGGTGGCCAACCCACCACCTGTGCCCTATGCATTTCATTATTCAATTCATCATTTTCTTATCATCAATACAACGCATCATTAATTATTATATAACCAATTTGCTAAATAAATCAAATTCTACAGATAAGCGTTTCAGAGGCTGAGACCCATATGTAATTCTGCATGAAACATAGATTAATTAAGCACGTAAGAGTTTATGTTTCTGTTTTATTATACTATAATATTCCAACCCTCCTTTTATATATCCTTTATGAAGAGGACTTAGCTATTTATATTCACTGGTGTAGTTTTACCTTTATTAACCCATACCGTGTTTTACAACGCTGCGTAAATGAATCGGCAGAAGAAGAAATGATGCTATGGCCGATGAGGACAAGAAAGGTGTAACTTTTTTTCTGGTGTACTACATATCATCAAAACTTTCAGACATAATTGTAAATTATTGCACTTTTCTCCCTAACTGGCTAGGCAAGTAGAACACGGTTTTGGCATGAACCCGTACGTGATTCCATATTTATCTTGTACGAGAGTTGAGAGCGTCTTATTTTTCCCTTGCATATTAGTGTATAAAGGAAATAAAAATATTTCTTTTGGACAAAACTCACAAAAGTATATTTCTTAATCACTCTCTCACCCCCCTCTCTCTATCACAAGTCCATGTTTTTTCAGTCTCTTTCGTTTCTTTATTCCACCCTCCACGATCTCATCTCTTCCCACCGTTTCTATCTTTCCCACAGACATAAAAAAAGTTCCTTGCTTATTAGCCCTAGACCATGGATTAGTATATTATGATGATATCAGAGCTTTTATTGTTAACTGTGTGTGTGTGTATGGTGAAAGGTAGTTAAGTAGGTGGAAAATAAAGAAGAAATAAAAACATGGAAAAATTTGATAACGAAAAACTTACTTGGCTGGAGGCTTAGCAGGATCTGCAGGGAGAAGGGTGTTGTCGCTGTGTTTATGAGATGGATCTGGTCCAGGGGCTGGTTCCTTGGATGAAAGATTAAGCATCAAATCTACGGTGGCAGTGTGATCCTGAGTTTGAGTCTCAGAGAAACCTCGCTTCCTTAGAAGTTCTTCAGCGTTTCCTCCAGGGAGTCCAAGCCTTAGTTCAGTTTCCTCAAAGGCCATGTTGTCGTTGTTGAGGCCAACCTCCATGAGTTTTCAGTCTCTTATATCAGTGTTTCTCTCTCTAAGCATTCAGTTATTTGTTTGGTATGTGGCAATAATAGTGAAAGATAGGAGGAGGTGGGGGTACTAATGTACTATGCTATAGGGGCAGGGGCAGGACAAGGGGACGTTTAAGGAGGGTAGCGTTTGGGCGTGGTGCCCATTAATACAAGGACGCATGGTGCGTCCTGTCTTTTTAATCCAACATTTTTTAGGGAATGGGTTTCTGACACGTGGAGGAATGTGTGAGCTGGACTTTTCTGTTCATGCTGCTCTTCATGACGACAACGTGATGTTATCTTCCTATGATTGTTCAGTGGAAGAACCGGAAGTGGACACCCCATGTTGCTTGCTTACACCACTTCATTTCTTTATTCATCCTAGGGTTTCGTCATTTCACACACTCACTCACTCACTCACTCCCTTTACGCCTTTTTTTCCATTCTAAATTATTCTTCTGCTTTTCTTCCTGTTTCCCTTCTCAACTCACTTAACTATACCTTTTATAATACTCTTCTTTGCATGCACACACACGCAACATGGATTATTCCATACACCAGTCACTTAACTGTTCATTGAATTGTGATTCCCTTTTTTCATCGTTAGAGGTGAACACCACTGTTCATCTTTGGGTTTAGCCACCGTTATTATTGGCCTTAGATCGATAATCCACCTAGGATCGATAAAAAAGATTCCAAACTCAAGGACTACTCGCTTCCCAAGTGGACTCTTACGTGGATGCATGCGTGAGAAAAAGGACTTGTAATATATTTTACCATCAATAATCAGGAATAGACACATACTAACTCCATATTAATTAAACTCCCTATTCATTCTATGCAGTTAATTCACACAGTGTAATTAATAATTTAAACCTATTCACTATTTATCTAGAGTTGTCAATCAGAGTAACCATACATAGTTAAATCAACCTACATTACTGAAAGTGACGATACTTCACCACTGGTGGTGACAAGAAGATTTTTTGTTTCCAACGTTTTGTTCAGCATGCCTCTATATATAATTAAGCCGAACCCTTTCATTTTTCTCCATCAATATCTATAGCTCGGTAATTATCAAACTTAACCAGTTGGTTCTTTGTGAGGCAGGCATGTTGCCTATTAAGATAACCATATTGTTCAGTGTAGAGAAACAAATAAAACATACAATAAACATCAATAAAAAAATGAAAGACATGTGTGTGGTCATCAATTTATTAGCACTTAATACGATATTTGATGTACATAATTATTACAAGTAAAAGTACTCAATCGCACTTTATAGACAACAGACTAATTTTTTGCTGGGATGTGCCCTTATGTATGTGCTAAAGGAGGTTCATGGTGAAAAAAAAAAAAACA
>Ga0209389_1005810_pt1 | contig 10594 bp, 16 predicted proteins | sample CowpearedBW_FD_187526 | JGI IMG/M metagenome (GOLD analysis project Ga0209389, IMG submission 187526) | Root nodule microbial communities of legume samples collected from California, USA - Cow pea red BW (SPAdes) (version 2) | ecosystem: Host-associated > Plants > Roots > Nodule | place: USA... | reverse complement strand
GATTTGTAATAACACAAATTTCAAGTCCTACAAAATACCTTTTACCAACAAACTAATCCTGATATAGACCGAAATCATAAGAACAAAAATTTCCACATCACGATTCCTAAAAAAGGGAACAAATTAAGGTTGTAAAACTTTCGAACACCATTGTGATTTGCTGTGGTTAGTGCAACAAAATTGTTCTCCCTTATTCACAAATCGCTTATTTCTTCTCCATGCACCTTCACGAATCTTATTCACCATCTTCTTTCTTTCCAAAAAGCATTGAAACCAAAGAACCCTTGTGACAAACTCAACCACAAATACTTTGATTTCAATTATATTTTCACCAACTTAAACCAATCTCATTCATTTTGTTGATGCGATTTCATTCTTCTTGCTGACAGTGCGATCATGTCCAACGTTTTAGCATGTTTCCAACTCCTAGAACTCAATGTCATATCTGCACAAGACTTGGCTCCTGCAGGTCGTTCAATGAGAACCTATGCAGTGGCATGGATCGACCCAGATCGCAAACTTTCCACCCGGGTTGATTCTCACGGCGGAACCAACCCAACTTGGAATGACAAGTTTGTCTTTCGAATTGATGAAGACTTTCTGTATGATGATAAGTCAGTGATCACCATTGACATTTACGCTCTTCATTGGTTTCGAGACATTCATGTGGGCACTGCTCAGGTTCTCTCCGGTGACCTTTTTCCACCAACTTCACAACCTCAACCCCAAAGAAACACTTACACACCCACAGGAATGAGATTCATGGGGCTTCAAGTTCAAAGACCCTCTGGTCGCCCCAAAGGAATTTTGAACATTGGTGCTGCTAGAATCGACAGTTCCATGCGCAGCATGCCTCTTTACATGCAAAACTCCCCAATTGTTGGATACAGTCAAGATGATCATGATCAACCAAAACGCCAACCCAAACCAGAGCTTCGACGCTCAAAAAGTGATTGCAGCTCAATGCTTGCCTCAGAAGTCATAGTTCCCGAGCCTCAAGCCAAAACCAAAAGGGGGAGAGCAAGTTCCCAAATTCTCGCTTCAGAAATAAGCTCCAAGAAGAGTAAGAAGAAAGCTAGCTCCATATTGAGTGCCACATTCATGAAGAGTGCCCCAAAAGATGGCAAATTGGGTAGAAAGAAGACTAAAGTGAGAGGCCATGAATCACCAAATGTTGATTACCCTGTAAAGTCCACGCCCAAGCGCGAGTTTCAAAACTCTCCCTTTGCAGCGAAGTCTTATAATTATGTGGGTAGTGTGAGAGCAACCCCATTGCATGCGTTTGCGATTGCAGACACGACAATGGAATATGGAACCCCGTACCGGTCGAACTTGGGTTGTCGTCCTTTTATGACGGACTCTGAATTGGGTCCGTCAGCTTCGGAGGTGGCAGAGGTGGTGGCAAGACTACCGATGCCAATGGAGGAGGGGGAGAATTCTACGGTGGAAGGGTGGAGCTTTGATGACGACGGCGGAGAGGGCCTGCCACCTAAGGTGGAGAGGTGGCAGACGGAGTCCAATGTGTCGGGTGTGAGCAGAAAAGGGAAACCTTCACGAAGGCAAGGAGATGGGTTGTTCTCTTGCTTCAGTGTAATATGTGGAGTTGAGTGCTCCATTGTTTGCGGTGCTGGTGGCGGCAGCAAGAAGCATCGCCGGAGGCGGGTTCAAGCAGTGGACAATGAAAGCTTTCTGTCAGAAGAGGAGGCGTATTGAGGGGTGCATGCATGCATGACTGGTCGAACATGGAGATAAGAAAATTATGTGAGAATTGAGTAAACTTTATCTTCTTTATTCATTGTACTTTAACCTGATTCTTTTGTACTCCATTGTGTTTCTAATGAATTTCACGTTGCAAATCATATGATCTTTGTTTACTGATGTTGTAGAATGCATTTTTAGATGTTTGATGATGGTGATTACTTTTGGATTTTGAGGGTGGTGGATATTTTGTTAAGAAAGCAAAAGGTGATTTATAATAATATCGTATCAAAAAACGGTGGTCCTAATCAGGTAGCATTTGAATCAATTAATAAAAGAAAACTCAAATAGAACAAAACTTAGATAGATTGTTCTCCAATCAAAGTAGAAGTTTCACTTAATGATTTCCTTTCTTCTCATATTACTTATGAAATTCTAATTGAAAAAAAAAATACCATTCAGAATCGTTCTGTCGAGTGAACATTCCAAAGATGAAACTTTAATAAAAGCTTAATAAAAGGAGCTTCTACTTTCAGGAACAAACTTTTAATTTAGTAAATCTAAAATTTGAACTTATATGTTTATATATATGAATGGCTATCAAGATAAACTTGGAACAAACAGAAAAGAGTTACTAAAAGCTGGATTGACAAGAAAATCCATATGAAATCAGTCATTCTAGTAGCTGCAACAACAACTGTCATTGCTATACTCACTCAACAAGCACAAGATGAGTCAATCTTCTGACATCTAACACAGTGCCAATTTCATAGAAGTTACATAAAATTTCTTCAGGCAAAAAATACTAATGGATTTGTCATCTGGCTGGTATTACCTCGTGGCTAGAGAATACATAACTAACCAAAGTGTATAATAGAATGAGGTGTAACAACATTCTATTGCAAAAACTCCCTAGGATCAGTAACATAACCAGTCAATGCAGATGCAGCAGCTGTATATGGCGAAGCCAAATATATTTGACCTTCCTTGTGTCCCATTCGGCCAGGGAAGTTCCTATTTGTAGTTGAAACACAAACCTGCACAACCAGAATGTAAGCAATGGGGTGAATTATTCAGATTCTCAATACCATCACTTGGGTAGAAAGCATGTAAATGCAATCATATGAGAAAGGAGAAACCATTTAATCACAGGGTATAAACATAACAGTGTCACTTGCTTGAATATTCAGAAGCACATGGCTTTATAATCTACAAAAATATATAGAACTTCAAGATATTATATGATGGCATTGCATGTACTAGATAACCACCATAAAAATTAAGTATATTTTAGCCTAACCATTTTAGGCTTCTCTGACTGATACTGTGTCGAATACAATCTAGAAAAGATTTTTTTTTTTTTATAAAATACCCTTTTGTAACCGAGAAAGACCAAAATAGATATTCTACTAAAGCTGATTAGAGAGGCTTCTAATCTTAATGAAATGAAAATTTTAAAAAAGTTGTGTCAGACAGCCCTAACTTTATATTCTCACCCAACTTTCTTCATTATTTTCAAGCCAGAAACAAGTTCCTACTTTTAAGGAATTTTGTTTTCTTTTACAAATTACAGATTTTAAGCTAAATGTCATCTGTCAATCGATTGTAACATAAAAATTACAAATTATTTGTAACATTGTAGTTAGTATTGCACAGTTCACATGATGATTCGCTCGATTCAGTGCCAAGACAGGTCAGTGCCAAAATTTTCAATTCCATCAATGTAATAAGGATAAATGTAACAGAGAGAGGTAGAACTACACTTGTCAATTGCAAGATGGTGGGGAAGAAGTAGGGAACTTGCCTGAGGTTCATTCATGCGTGCATAAGTATCTTTTGGGCCACCCAAACAAGCACCACAACTAGGACTAGCTGGTGTGTCACACCCAGCTTCTTCAAATATCTGTGAGCAAGTCTTACCACCAGATCCAGGAACTGGGATGCTGTATATGTCCATCCAAACCTGAAATCTCATCAATAGGTACAAGTTGGAAAGTAGTCATTTAACATGATTTCCCAATAGAACTTTATTAATAACTGTACATCAACTGATATGAAAATATACAAACATGAGCTCTTTTTCAGACCTTTTGGGTAGCAGGCACAAGAAACGTGGGGACTTTGACCTTTTTACCCTGCAGATTCAGACATGTTCTAAGTTAGGGGAAGTAGTTGTAGGATTCATGTTGGAAATGAAAATAAAAGTACTTAAAATAGTTAAAAAAAGTCTAGGATTCAGCTAGAAAAGCTTCCAGTAATATCTTATCATAATTTAACATCTTCTATGACAGATTATAGATATGCAATAGGAAAATATGATGCTTACTGATGCCAGAAAAACTTTTGCTGCAGCCATGAAATCCTCTGTTTTCCCACCTGTACAAGATCCTATGTATACTCTGTTAATTTTCACATCCTTGCACTCTCTTGCCAAAGCACGGTTATCTGGAGAATGAGGCTGCAACATTTATAAGTATAATATTAGCCAAGGAAACTAGGGGCAGCATCATATAATAACAACACAAATGCATAGAAAATAAACACAACAAAAAACCTCACTGGAAATGAAAACAAATGACTAACCTTGGCCACCACAGGCTCCAACTTCGAGACATCAAATCTATACTCTGAGAGGAATCTAGAAGGCAACAAGAAAAAAATGTTACTAATGGATAAAATTGATTACCAATGAATACTAGTTCTACAGCTAAATGAAGTTTTTCTCCAGTAAAATTATTATACAATTTTTTCCTTCCCCAAGTTTAGTTTATAAGGGAAGTTAAAATTGTTTGCTGGATATCCCACATGGAGATATGATCATGTTATAGTACATAAATAGATACAAACCTCACCTATAAACAGGTTGAATTAGACTTAAAATCCACTTTCTAAAATGGTACAAGAACATATTCTGACCAAGTTTATTAAACTTATTGTGTCACCCACTATTAAACTAGCTATTAAACTAATTATCGAACCACCAACAGATATCTAAACTCTCATTCCTCAATATAATGGACTATGTTGAAGATCACACATCGATTAGGGAAATAATCATATTATAGTATATAAGTAGTTCTAAGATTGTTAACAAGCAAAATTCATGCATCAAAGCTTGGTTTGATAAATTAAACCCATATGTAACTTGAGAATCCAATGGGCTGATTGCAATTAGATCTTTATAGCATGCCAATTTCAATATAAAATTGCCAGGAAGCAGCTATCATAATCATAAAACACCAAAACATAAGGATAGCAAATAGTCAATCTTATACTTCCTTCAATAGTACCATATCATCCTCATAAAATGAAACATTTTCTTCATAAAATCCCCAGAAGTAAATATAAAATCCAAAGTTGTTCTTCCCACAAAGTTAATATCGATTCCTTTACTCATACTCCTTTTTAAGCTTTAATTAGCTTAATGATGGAAGAAGAGTAAGAGAATTCGTAACTATACCATACCCACATTGAAAAGTTGTTATGAAGCAACACCATAAATTTTTCCTTACCATGTTGAAAAAGAGTGAAAGAAACACGAACTGGCTAGAAAACCATGTGTCTCAACTACACACCAAATCTGGTTTATATAGAAATATTGCTTTGGTATCATAATTACAGGATATGCAGTTTCTCAAATAACTAATATCAAATTGATTAGTATCCAATCACTAGGAGAACCCACCGTCAAAAGCTAGCTATTAAACGAGCATTACCAGACACTTATATGCTCTACCAAGCATCCATACTACTCAATGAGGGACTTAAGTACCCCATAATACCCAAGTTCCCACTACAAGTCAGTCTACATTATTTTAATAACTCAAATGAAATAGATCTACAGTAAATGCATAATATTTGATATTCATTCTCAGTGTATATTTATATTGACTCTGGATTTTATATTTCAACAGATAAAAAATAACATATTGAATACAAAGTTATACAAAAGCATTGAGTTTTCCCAACACTGAATAAAACCAGGAAAAACAATAATTTAGAAAACTAGACCTACCCTGCTTTCTGGTCACTATAAACAGGCTCATATGGCAGAGATGTCTTGCCCTGAAAAAAGAAATGGAAACAATTTTAAAACCAATACTATAAAAGACAGTATGCAAAGGGAAAGCATAATTTACTTGACTTGACACTATACATAGCCACCCATTATGTCAATACAGCCAAACTGAATGAGATGTAATTCAGATGACAAGATTAATAAGTGGAATCAAACCAATAAAAAAGAAAAAACAAGAAGAAAGCAGAGACCTAGTGATCTTGGAAATTAAATCTTGCAGCGCCATAAGTCATAGCCAACTTAAGTTACCAATAGAATGATCATTATCGGGAAGAGAAACTTCATGCAGGTATGATTATCAGTGGGAATGGGAAGATGACTAGCACACCAAACTCACAACTGGAAAATCAAAGAAACACCCAACTAAGACCAATGGCACAACAAAGGTCAATTGTTGAGGAGCCCAAGGTTTTGCAAACCCCACATTAAAATCCCATACATCCAATGTGGAACTCAATCCCTCTCTATACAGTGCAATTGGATCTTAACATTCTGATAAAAATTATCTATTTTATTTGACAAACGAAATTCCAAATTTTGAAAAAACTCAATAGTGTAATGCTAACTGTAGAAGTTACGGAGGATGATGTCATGCTTAAGAGAACAGGTTTAGATAGGGAAGAATAAATAGAAAGGAGACTCCACATAATAGGACATTAAATTGATATGGTTAATGATGAGGCAATACACACCAATGAAAGAAATTGGGAAATTTAATGAAAAATGGAAACCACTGTAAAGTGATTATCTAAGAAATTATTTTATGATACAATATACTAAGGCATATTTAACAATGACCAAACAGTACTAAAATCTTTTGTTAGAGGCACAATATCAATTTCAGAGAATCTACTCAGTGGGACAAACCTCAAGATATTTAAATGTAGTGCTGTCAGCAGGAACAACGCCATTCTTTCCACCAGCTTCAACAACCATGTTGCACAATGTCATCCGTTCTTCCATCTATCCAAGAAAAACAGATTACCAAAACAACAATTACAATCAAAAGAACCAGAGTTCATAGATTGAAGAAATACATAATGCTCATTTACTTGTGTTTCCGGTTCCTGTTATAGCTTTTTAATTACAAAACCACCAACTGTTTTTAAATTGTCTCTCTGTTTTCTAATATTTGTAAGAGAAACGTTGAAAACGACTTTTTTGTTTTCTGAAAAAATCTTTCAGAACAGGAAACAAATTGGGAACGATATAACAGTTCTGTAATTAAAAAGAGAAAACAAAAAGATGGAAATACAAGTACACGAACTATTAGTATTAAATCATAACATAACATCTTGCTCTACATACTTACAGTTAAACTTTCAACAGTTGTACCGACAAACTCCATAGCTTTATATGTAGCACCAGCAACACTTATTTCACCAATAATCTGTAAGGTAAGTCATTCACTAATGTAAGAATGTGAATTTTATATTTGCTAAATGAAAATAAACAGTCACAATCACCTAGTACTATCATATGTCCAAACAAAAGTACAGGATCAAGGAACTTACTTGCAGAATCAAATCCTTTGAAAGCAAATAATCAGGCATTTCTCCATCCATTACAAATCTCAAAGTTGGGGGCACCTGCATTTTGAATACAATATATTATGAAAAAGCAAATAAGTGTGTCAAGTAAAGCCAATAAGTTAACAAGCTTATAAGCTAGTTTGACCAAACAAAAGTGTTTGACAAGTTATTTCAAAGTAACTTATTGTAAGAGTTTTTAACTTATAAGCTATACAAACTATTTCATCTAGCTTCTAGCTTGTATCATGTAGCTTATTTAATTTTCTTTCTTTACAATCCCTTAGATTCTAATACATTTCTTCATTATCCTTAATTCTTTATCCATTATTATCAATTTTCATTATAAATCGAAGTAACTAATGCTTCATTACATGAAATTATGTGAAAAATTACACAACGAAAATTATATCAAAGAAACTCAATGTAAAAATAGTTTAAAATGAGAAATAAAAAAAATAAATTTCTGAAAGTAAATAAAAAATAAATTGATTAATACTCATTAGATTAACTAGTTTAAATAAAATAATATATCCAAATGTAAAAATCACATATAACTTTTAGAAAACAAACATAAGCACAAAAGAGTTTAAAAAGAATTTGATTATTTTAAAAAAACAAATCAAAAATTGTAATTACATAATATTATTTTTGTCTAGAAAACACAAATTTGATTTATATAATAAAACTTATGTAGTTATGTCCTTTTATGACATTTTTACATTTACCAATCAGCTAGTGGAACAAATACTTCTAATCCAATAAAATAGCTTATCTGCTCAGAACTTTTATGTTATGAGCTTATCAGCTCAGAACTTTTAAGTTATGAACTTATCAGCCAGTTTTGTCAAACACCCTATCTCTATTATTAACAAATCAAACAAAAAGGTACTATTCCATCTTTATTCTTGTCCCAAAATATTCAAAGAAATATTTATTCTGTTTTTTATGCTTTGATCTCGTAGTATATACAATTCTTTTTCATTCGAAATGGGAAGATAAGTCTCCAAATACAGAGCAGCCAAATAATATGTTCTTCCAAATATTGAATATTATAAATTATAAACAGTTAAAAGAAAGAGATACAACAAAAGTTGGTTGTAAATTCCAATCAGTAATACGCCAAGCTAATAAGAGAAAAATGACATGGAAAGAGAAAGTAAAACACATTAAACTTTTTATTCTAGAACTACCAAATATAAAACCTTGAGCTGGAGTTGATGATAAAGGTAAAAATATATATAATGGTTCTACAGAATATCTTCTATTAAAAACCAAGAGATGTGAGTCTTGAGCAGAAGCTACCTTGAGCAAAAGCTTCCCAGTTCCCAGCACAAAACCGGCATCAGTATTTCCAATCCCAGTAGCAAATTGACCAAATGCTCCAGCAGTACATGTGTGGGAATCAGTACCTAAGAGAACCTGCAGGTATCAATGAAATTAGAAAAGCAGGAAACAAAGTTGTACCAAACAAATGAACAATACTTCACCACAGTAAAGTTATCTTGTTATACTAAACAAACCTCTCCTGGCCTACAATGACCTTCCTGTGCAAGAGCAACATGGCAAACACCCTTATAGTCTGGATTTGCCTGTATTTTTATAATCACAGTCAATGTTATTGGACATTGCGCATTACAAAGCATTTTAAGAACTGAGTCGGACAAATAAAGATTGAAAATATAAAAAAATGCATACCTTAAAATTACTAAGATCCTTAATATCATAAAAATATTTTATATTTTGCTCATGGCAAAAATCTCTTAGTATGTCCACATTGCGATTGGCACGTTCATCACTTGTGAATATATAGTGATCAGGTATTATTACAAGCTTTTCACGGTCCCAAACCTTCAAATGAACAACACAATCAGGAAATCACAGATGTAAAAAACACAATCAGGAAATCACAGATGTAAAAAACACAAAAGTTAGGTCTAATGTAACGAGATTAACTGCCAACCAGACCTAGAAAAATTACAATCACTCTATGAACCACATAAGTCTAAGAACAAGCAAGACAATTTTCCTGCAAAGGTAACTTTCAAGGTAAAAGAATCAACCATGTAATGGGCTTGAACAAGTGCACCATCAAACCAGTAAATGTATTTTGAAGTTCCCACTTGCAAAGGTAATAATCATTTTACATCCCTTTTCAGCACACAGAGTGCTCGAACCTCTCACATGACTTCTAAACCGACAAAGTTCCCACCCAGAAAGCACAAAGCTACATTCAATAAACAGAATCCATGGCGTAGATTGTCCTTCAAAATCAATTTCACCACATGACCCCAATCCTACTTTCTTCAACAACCCTCACAACTCATCTTTTTTTCAAACTGTCCACAAAATTCCAATGGACTTCCAATCAAACAGCACAATCAATGAAGAACCTACCCCAACCAAATCCACAACCATCAGAAAAATAAAAAAACTCCCATAAAAGACACTCTTGAGTGAAACCAGCAAAGCCACTGACTCACCTTAGCATCCTCACCAAACTCCTTCTTGAAAATCCCAATAGAACCGGGTCCACAAACATCATGCGTCATCAAAATATCAACATTAACCCAAACATTATCCCCAGGGCTCAGTTGGGCCTTCTCAGAAGCTCTGGCCAATATCTTCTCAGTCATCGTCATTGCGGTTCTCACCTGAAACACATCAACACAAGCAAAATCACACACAAAAACTAAAAATCAACAGCAAAAATCCAAAAGGGTGCCGAAAAACGCAACTGATCCAGTGGTAGAAGGCTGGCGCTGAGGCGCCGCCACAGAACAACGGATTCCCTTTGGAACCGCTTTGAAGCATCTCTGAGAGGAGAATGCGTAGAGAGAGAGATCCTTCTGAGAGAAAAAACAAAAGAGGAAAAAAGGGGTTAGTAGGGGACAAAGCTAACACATTTAAGCAAAAGGGGTGGAGAAAAATGAAGCTTTTTGAAGCACGAGAAAGAGAAGAAAGTGATTGATGATGATGCTTGGATATTGGGAGCGTAGAAGGGAAACATAGAACGAACTTTGGTGCGGAGGAAGGAAGTGAATGATGGAGAGAGAAGAGAGGAAGCCATGGATTATCGATGTTGAAGCTGTGATGAACACAAAACTAGTCAGTGGAGGTTGTATCCTTTATTACCCTGTTTTGATTGAGTGTCTCTGTTTTTTTCTCACAAATCCTAGGAACATATTCTGAGTGAAATTAATTAATAAATAAACTAAAGAGAGGGTCTGTGTGATGCACGAGGTCTCTATCAGGGATTTTTTTTTTTCACATTTTTTTTTTTACTTTT
>Ga0209389_1005809_pt1 | contig 10595 bp, 10 predicted proteins | sample CowpearedBW_FD_187526 | JGI IMG/M metagenome (GOLD analysis project Ga0209389, IMG submission 187526) | Root nodule microbial communities of legume samples collected from California, USA - Cow pea red BW (SPAdes) (version 2) | ecosystem: Host-associated > Plants > Roots > Nodule | place: USA... | reverse complement strand
AGAAGATCTCCCAGCATCGCGAAGGCCGACACAATGGCGCCTCCGGCGAGGAAGCGGATCACGTATTCGGTCATTTCGCTTTCCTCCAGAGTTTCGATAAGGGCCCGCCGATCCCGTAGACCGGATCTTTGCGTGGCACAGGCACCTTCGGAATGGTCTTGAGGGCGCGCGGACGGTCCTCGACCGTGGTACACTCGTCGTACGTACCCGTCGGCGGGTAGGCTCCGATGACGAGGAAGTCATCGTCTGCCGATAGGCTCTCGTGACCCGTGCCGGCCGGCACAATAGCGATGTCGCCGGCCTTCAACGTGAATATTTTACCTTTCTTACCGCCGAAACGGACTCTTCCGTTTCCGCGCGCAATGCCGAGCACCTCATGGATCTGGGAGTGATAGTGCACGTAGTCGTAGATGCCGTTGCGCCAAGTATCGCCCCATCCGTTCGCCTCGAACAGGTCTTCGATCTCAGCCGCCGGGTCGTAGCGCTCATCAAGATTGACTGCGTCGCGATAAATCACCAGCGGCCATCGCGGATGATTGGGGATGAGACCGTCATCGTTGAAGCGGGCAGTGTGCGGCTTTCGCGCTTGCGCGAAGTCCGTAGCTTTCCGCTTGCCGGGACGCCGCAAACCGGTGGCGCGTTCCGCATACCCCTTTAGATCCTCAAAGGTCGGCATGATCGTTCTCCGTTGAAGCGTCGAGCGGCTAGCCGGTGCACAGCCGCAGGAGCCGTTCAAGAGCCGCTCCCAGTGCGAAACCTGCGCCGACATCGCTCGACCAGTGCGCCAGGACGGCTAAGCGCGTCAGCGAGATGCCGACCGCAACGGCGCGGATCGCCCGACCGGGGCCGGCCGGCAATGCGCCGGCCGCCGATGCCAAGGCTCCCATGTGCAGCGCGTGACCAGAGGGAAAGGCGTCCTCTCGTTTCCCGAAAAATGGGACGCCGTGGAGGTGCCCGATCACTGTTCTGCGGTCCGGTCGGGTCTGGTCGAACAGAAGCTTCAAACCATGGGGCAGTAGCGACGCCGCGACCGTGACCAGCAGAGCATGGTTGCCGGCGCGCCGCAGCGGCTCGCCCCGTCTGCGCGACGCGAGCCAACCAGCCGCCGCCAGGACCAGCAGGACCTTCTCGTCGGCACCCCAAGTCGGGGCGCGGGCTACCATCTCCGGAGCCGGCGCAGTATTGCGGGCGATGAAGCGTGCGGCCACGACATCCGCCTTGGTCGGCCGGACGCTGACCGGAAAGCTTGGGCCCCTAAGGCGACTTGCTGAAACTACATGGCTCAAGCGATCGACTTCACCAATCCATAAAGACCTCTGATCGTGCTCTGCTGCTTGTCAGTGACAATCAGCCTTCCGCCGTATGATCCGCGCCCAGCGCAAACGAATGCTCGGACGAACCTTGCTACCCATTGCGGGGTAGATCACATCGAACTCGCCGATGCAGCGCTTTGGCCAATCCGGCAAGATATTTGGTCGGATGAAAGCGAGCCTGCCGCGGAAAACGAAGCGAGCGCGCAAGACCGCCGTGATGGATTGGGGTCCGATCGCTGCAAAGTTCGACGGGGATTCACTGCTTTCTGCAGCTTTCGAATTCCTCGTCCAGTGCGATGGCAGCGTCTCCGGCGCCAATACCCAATAGCCGTCGAGGCGGCGGAAATCGCAGTCAATTCCCTCCGCGGACGGGATCGCCTGCGCATGATCGATGGCGGCGGCGACGCTCTGGTAGTACAGCCGGGCGAAATCCTCACCGCGGACCCTGATCAACTCCTTGTAGTCGTGGTCCAGGGCCGTTGCCAAATGCGCAGTGGTGCGCGCCGTCATTCCGCAGCCGATACGACCGCGGTCGAGCACGATTACGGAGCGCCCGCGCGCCGCCAGTGCATACGCCACCGACAGACCGGCGATGCCGGCGCCGACCACACCGACGTCGGCACGTGCCTGACCCGAAAAGCGCGCAGCCGCCGGAATGAACGTCTCCATCCAAAGCGATTTGGTATCCTCATCCAGCACGTTCATGGCATTTGTCCTCCGGCGTACAAACGAAGGGGAAAGCACAACTGTTCCTCAGAATAGAGGCCTCCGAATTCGAGCCCACATACGCCCGATGGGCTGCCGTGGTGCAGCTTCAGCATTTGCGAAAAGGAGGAAAAGGAGAACGCCTGATGTGGACTGTAGCTGTTCGAGCAACTGGCGCCGAAGATCTCGCATATTCTCCAGGGCTTGCCGGTTCTTCAGACGTACATAAGCCGACACGATCGTTTGAATGCTTGTTGCCAATGAGTAGCTCCAAAAAGAAAATTCTAAAATAGGTTGCATCCTAACCCCTGCAGGAGATAGTATGGCGCCCTCGTCGAGGTAGGCTTTGTCTCCGATTTGGAAAAACGGCTGCTTCTGCCCTATCCCCCAGACTCACCGCCCGACGTGAACTGACCGTTGTCGAGGTCGTGGTTCTCGTTGTAGCGCTCGGCGTTGAAGAGCGAGCGCGTGTATTCTACGATCGGATCGAACGCGCGGCGCGAAACGAACGGCGGCCCGAGAGCCGCCGTTTTTTACTTCGCCTTGGTGGATGCCTTGGCCCCACCGATCACGAACCCTTGTCCAGACTTCGTCGTGTCCCGCCACTTTGGATTGACGGATATTTCCTTCATATACCGCTCGCGCGTCGTCTCGCTGCTCGCGGTCTGAGCCGTCTTGCTTCGTCGTGCCGAGGAATTCGGCGCGACCGAACTTGATACCGACTTCCGCTTCATAGCGTCCAGCCGCCTTTTGATGCTGTCCAACGCCGATCCATCGAGGTCGGCAACGGTACACGGTAGCACCGCGGCGTGTGGAACCAAGGTATGAAATGCTCCCCCTCCTTGGCCCTGCAAATGTCGGCCAGCTCGCACTAATCGACACCGCTCCCCGGCGCGGCCGTGCGGTGATGTCGCCGTGCGCGGTTAGCCGCTCTGATCCGTCGGGCGGCACATGTCGGAGCGCCCGGACCAACGTCGCCCGGTCACGTTCAAGCAAATCGGCCGCCTTGTTGATCGAAAATAGATTTTTCATCTCTTTTCTGCTTTGTTGTTGTGGGTCCATAGAATTATATTCCCTAGTTATGGTCCGGGCGCGGGCGCGACCCGCAGTAGCCTGGGCCTGGGAAGGACCCGATCGAGACAATTTTCATGCAGCGATTCCCCGCCTACGGCACTTGGCTATCACCTCGCTAGGTAGCGTCGCGCAACTGTTGCGCCATCGCTTCAGCTCTAGCTTTGGACATCGTATGCAGGATCAGCGTCGGCTCCGGTCCTGCCTGCTCCACATCGGTAGAAGCGACTTTCCGCACGGCTTCCAGCGCCACCTGAGGTGTCACCGATTTCGGGACGGACATCTGATAACGGCCGCCCTTGAGGATGAAGAAGCCGAATTCCACGAGGATCGCGAACTCCGTCCCGAAATTGCCGGTCAAGTCACCAATTTCAATGGCCAGAGCGATGTTCGGGCTGGTGGCATGGAAGGGCCAGACAGGATCATGCCGCAACGCGCTTACAACCTCCAAAGCAGCGGCTTCGATGGTCGGTTCAGTAGCCATGTTGGAAATGAGCCGCGCGAACGTGGGATTCGACCGCAGTTGAGAGACTAAGGCTGCCGCTTCTGCTACTTTGAGGAGCCATGATCCCACAAAACGACAATCGGGCGCCGGTGGCATTTCAATCACGATGTGAAACCTGTCGAAAAATTCATCCATATTCATTCTGCCTCCAATAGCTGGGACTGCCTCGAACCGACATGACGAGTCCCATCGCCCTGCCCGAGCACAGCGGGGAATCCGCCGCACTGGTTTCCTGATCAGTTCTCGGCGTGGGAAAGGGGAATGTGGGGAATGTTAGAACCGGCGACTCCCAGAATTTCTCAAAAACCAGCAAGAACTCACGTCCAAAAAATTCGCGCATTTTCCTGCAACGAGGCTGTAAACTTTCCCCTCTTTCCCCTCTTTCCCTCTTTCCCCTCTTTTCCCTTGTTTGAGGTCGGCATCTCGCGTCAGCGCGTCGACGAAAACGGATCATCGTCACGATCGCCGGACATCGCAGGCGACCGCAGATCGGCAGCCGCCCCACGGATCTCGATCCGATATAGATTCTGCTGATGACCAGGGACGCGGCGCAGGAACGCGACGCGGCCTTCGATCCACGTTGGGCGGCCGGTCAAATGCTTCTGGAAGAGCTTGCCCATACCCTGCGCGGTCGGCTTATCGATCGCTTTCTGCGCCAACTCCGCCAATCCGTCCGCAAGCTCAGCGGCATCCTCGTCGGTAGCGACATTGTAGTCCGAGAGCAGCGATGCCACTGACCGCGCGGTGAACTGGTCCTCACCAAACCGGGCCCAGAGGGCGGTCAGGACGCGCGACGTCGCGCTCGCTTCCTCGTCCTGGGCCTCGCCGGCCAGGAGGAGCTTGCCGCAATCGAAGTCAATGCCGGCCAAGGCTGCCGCGTATTCAACCGGCCAACCGGCCAGCTTCCACCAGCTCTTGAAGCGCGTTTTTGCCTGTTGATCATCCGGTCGGTTCTGAATGCCGGCAACCAGAATCAAATAGAGCGCCCGAAGAACGCGCGCGCGGTTCGCCTGCGTCCAGCCCACGGGATCGCTGTGCTTGAAATCACGATTCTCCGGATCGGGCCGATCGACGTTCAACGACAGGATGAACGACCGGCTTGCCATGTCGCCACGAGGCGCGATCGAGTTGCCGGTGAAGACCTGAATGGTCGACGCCGGCACGGTCTCGAACAGGGACACGCCCAGCACACGATCCGAGATCTCGGGCGCAGTGAGCGCGGCCTCGATATGGGGACAGCTGATCGTGGATCCACGACTGATGTTATCCCAGATCAACACACCGACAGCTTGACGCAGATACGAAAACAACGCCTTTTTTCGCTCCTCCGCGTTATCCGACCACGCCGCCGCAGCAGCAGGTCGGCCGAGAATTGCCGTGACAATCATCTGAATCAACGTCGTCTTGCCGCCACCGCGCTGGCCCGCAGTAACGAAGAACGCCGGACGCTCGGGGAGCAGCGCGCGCTGCAAAAGGGTGATCGCGAGAACGATGACGACGCATTTGCCTGCATCATCGAGAGCCACATCAACGAGCCATTCACGCATTAGAAATTCCAGCGCCACGCGAGCCTCGTCGTCCGTCGGCTTGCCGGCAGGCAAGCACGCACGCAGGGGGGGATCGATGCGATGCACAACACCGAGAGCCCGATCGAGGCCGCCTCCGTCGATCAATCGTCCGGTTGCAGTCACGAGCGGCGCCTGATTGATCCCGCGAACAACGGGCATCTCGCTGTCTGCATAGTCAAAGAACGCTTTGATGAACGGCAATGGCGTTGCCGCAAAATAGAATGATCCATCTTTGCGGACCTTCTCCCAGCGGAGATACTTCTCGATCAGCATCTGCAGGCTGCTCGCCGTCAACTCGGTGATCACCGGCTGGGTCGGCGCCTTCATCAGCTCATCGGGGCGAGCAGTCGCGTTTGCCGAACCGGACGTCAAAAGATGGAGAGCCCATGGCTCCTTTTCGTCGATCCGAACAGGAACACCGTTTGCGTTGCGCATCGGGGGCTCGGGGCTGTCGTCTTTTGCGAGAACATCGTCGATGAAGGTGACCGTCGGCAACAATTCCTCATTTGCGTACGGAAGCGGACGAACGATACGGGCATCGGTCGTCGCCTTCGCAAAAAATTCTCGCGCCTGGCTCTTTCGCTCAGCGAGCTCGTTCTTCATTCGGGCCTTGACTGTGCGCACGCTCACGCCGGCGGCCTTTGCCACCGACGCAGCTAAGTCGTCGAGCTCGTTCAGTTCGAGCTTGGCCTGAGCGAGGATCGCCATCGCGTGATCCACCATCCCAGCAGCGGTTCCGGCGGTGACGATCGCCTTTGCTGATGCCAGATCGTAACGCAGGTAATAGAACGAACGACCATGCGCAAATGAATGGATCACGAGATCGCCCTCGCGTCCTCGCATGACCATGGCTTTGCCACGGCCGTACGACACGCCCTCCAGCGGATCGGCAAGCGTTTCATTCACGTAGCGCTCCGGCGTCGCCAGGACGGCGCCGACGGTGACGCTACCGAGGCGATCGAACTCCAACTCAATGTCGGGATAGAGCACGCCCTGGTGCCGCGCTTTAATCAAACGCAACGTCGTAGCGATCGGCGTGCCTGACCGATCTGAGATGGCCTTGGCGAGATCTTGGTCGTGCTTGTTCGCGATCTCGGCGGCGGCTTTGCTCAATGCTCGCTTGCTGTCAGCCTTGACCAGGCCGATTCGGTGCCGGTCGTACTCGGTCGGCGGCGGCACGACGCGGCTGGAGTCAATCGCTTGGCCGTCAAAGACGCGAGGCTCTCGCTTCGAAAAGTTCTGGACGAGCGGCGGGACGATCAACGGAGCACCCTCGAAGCACAAGCGCTCGCCAAAGCCAACCATGCGATCCACGATGCTGCGTTCGAGCAAGGTGCCCGCACGGCTGATCATGTGCCAGCCGAATCCACTCAGCCAGCATCGATCGTGCAGATCGTTCAAGAAGCGCTCGATGTCGCCGCCGTCAGCGACGAGCAAGTAGTGATGTTCTCCGTCCGAGCCGGGGATCAGGTCACCGGTGTCGTCACGGGTCAATCCAGCGCTCGTGCTGGAGCGGCTGACGCGGGCGGCGCGCGCGAGACCAGGAGCGATCTTGAGCAGACACTCCCACATGCCGCCGCTGGATTCGATCTTCGCTTTGACTTCCGCAGGCATGCCCTTGGAATCAAAATCAATCAAAACCCAGGACGGCGCGCCCGACCGATAGTCGATGAAGTCACGGGTCCGGGCAATACAACCAGGGCTCTGGTTGATGCGGTCTTTCGTGACGATGTGGACAGGGACGGCGATGCTCTTCGCCAGCGAGCCCAGCGCGATCGCCTGGTTGGGGCGACAAGCGACGATGATGCGGGCAAGCATAGCCGCGGTGGCGGCGAATGCGCGCGCAGCAATGCCCTTGCTCATCCAGCATTTCGAGCCGTCGCTGTTCAGCGAGCCGTCGTCGTTCAACGACAGCCGCTTCGACATCAGCGACGGCTCGTCCAGTTTCGTGATCAAGGTCAGTTGTGCGCCTGCCAGGTCGGCCTGACCGGCGAGATCGTCATCGCTTTGCGTGATGTCTTCGTTAGCTGACCGCGAAACAAAGTCAGGAGTGCTCATGGTCGCGCCGCGGCTACTTGTGCAAACGCGCGTCGGTTTCGCGTTCGCGGATCGCGGCGAGCTTCTCCTGGTGAGCCGCGCGATCTTCGGCCACGCGCAGCTCGACAGCACGCTCCAGCTCATCCGCCGCATTGCGCATCGCGCGGATGAGGTTGGCGAAGAACGTCTGCGACCAGCTGTCGGTCGGCGCACAGGTCAGCGCCATACGAGTCATGCGCTCAATATCGCGGCAAGCACTGCGCATGAAGCGATGCAACGGGATCGGCGGCTTCGGCTTGCGGCCGGGCGGGACGATAGTGAAACCCATGGGATGGAGACTCCGCTCTTGCGGGGTCGCGACAGCCATGGCATCATCATCGTGCAACCGAGACCGAGCCAAGACTGGGATGCGCCCCCAGCTTCGAAAGAACCCTGCCGCTGATGCGGTGGGGTTTTTTCATTCTGAGGCCGAGTCTCGCAAAAGCACAGAAAAGGTGGCGGTCAGTTTTTGGTCTGCCGTTTAGCGTTTGACTCCGAAGAGCTGGCTCTAATTAGTCTTCTTGCAATCGTGGCAATTGCGACGCTGGAAAGTCGAAACTTTTGTTCGACTCCAAGCCAGTCGAATAGTGCCTCAACCATCTGTGTGATGTGTGTGACCGGCAGCCGCTCGCGGTTTGGGATGGTCCCGCGCTCGACCAGCAGCCGCAAAAACGGTTCCACCGCTAGTTTCGTCACAACTCGCTTTCTGTAGGTGTCGCCGCTGATCTTGAGCCAGTGGTCGATGTCCAACCGGTGCTCCGTCAGCACGGCGACCACATTGTCCCGCTTGTCACCATGCTCCTCCATCAGCATGTGCAGCGTCATCTCATCCGCATGGGGGTTTTGCCGGGACCACTTCGCCTTCTCGATTTCGTCGGCAAAGAAATGAGGCCCGATTTCTTCCGAAAGTCTGAGCTGCTTCGTGATCGCCTTGCGATAGCGTCGTACCAGCTTGCGATCTGGTTGATTCGGCACCGCAACCTGCCGGGCATAGTAGCGTTCGATTTCCTCAAGATTTCCAGTCAATGCATATCGATCAAAGTGGTCCAAGGGATCCGCGGACTCGCCCACGCCTATCGCCTCCAACAGCTTCTTGAACTGCTGCTGATGGCCTGCTGTTTTGCTCCGGGATGGCCTGTGCTTGGTCATGCGGGCTGGCATATTGAAACGTTATTCGGCAGCACAAAAAGTCACCGCCGGTTTTCCTTCACGGGGCAGCAATGCTGCGTCAATTTACGGTGCAGAACAAGCCCGCACAGAGCGTGCTGCAGCCGTGCTTGCGCGACTTGGGCCAGCAACGAACAACGTGGAACCGCGCTATGGGCCTTGTGCTCGATTGGTGGATAGCCCGATTGAGCAGCTGCCCGCTGCAGTTTGCCTGAGATTTCCAGGTGAAGCACAAGCACGATCACCACGAGTCGGCGGCGCCCGAGCGCCCGTTGCGGGCTTCTGCCGCGATTGCCCTTGGCGAGGACATGACTCCCATAATACCGCCGGATCGGCCCGACGAGGCGGTTCTCCGGTACGTGCGGGAGCTTGCCAAACGACTCGCGCGCGAGGATCATGAGGCCGAGATCGCGACCCACCAAGCATCAGCCCCCGCGACCGCCAAGAGCCAATGATCCGCGCTGCCGCATACGTTCGTTATTCATCCGACCGCCAGAAAGATCGCTCTATCGACGATCAGATTGCACTTTGTCGCGATCTCTGCGCACGCGAGGGCATGGCCGTGATTTCGGTCTTCGAGGACCGCGCGATTTCGGGCGCTGGCGCAGTCAATCGCCCTGGCTTTCAAGCCCTGATGCGCGCCGCTGAGTCGAAGCTGTTCGATGTCGTCGTCGCCGAGGACCTCGACAGGCTGTTCAGGGATCAAAGCGACTATCACGTCACTCGCAAGCATCTGGATCATATCGGCATTGCCATCCACACTGCCGCCGGCAAGGTTGGCAAGCTCGACGGTGCGTTGCGCGCACTGATGAGCGAGATGTTCATCGAAAACCTCGTGATCCACACGCGGCGCGGTCTTGAGGGTGTAATCCGCGACGGCCGACACGCTGGCGGTCGCGCTTATGGCTATCGCGCGGTGCCCGGCAAGCCCGGGGAGCTGGAGATCGTCGAGGAAGAGGCGGAGATCGTTCGCCACATCTTTGCGGACTACATCGAAGGGAAGACACCGCGCCAGATTGCGCATGATCTCAACAAGCGCAGCGTGCGCCCGGCGCGGGGGCGGGTGTGGAGCGCATCGACTATCAACGGCAACACGTCGCGCGGCGGTGGCATGATTTTGAACGATCTCTATGCCGGTCGGATCGTGTGGAACAAGGTTCGGATGGTCAAAGACCCGGTGACGCGCAAGCGCCTTTCGCGGCCCAATCCGAAGGACCAGCACAAGGTCGTGGAGGCGCCGCACCTGCGCATCATTGACGATGCGACGTGGAAAGCCGCGCAAGCGATGAAGATCAACCGCCGTCACAACGCGACGCCCGCAACCGTGCAAAAGGCGCGGGCGCCGAAGCGAGTCTTCTCTGGTTTGATGAAGTGCGGCTGCTGCGGTGGCGGCATGGCCTCGATCGGCGCCGACCGCAAAGGCGTGCGGTTGCAGTGCACGACACATCGGGAAAGCGGCTCATGTCCCAACGGCCGGCGCGTCTATCTCGACGAGATTGAAGCGTTGGCGATCAAGGGATTGCGTCAGCACCTCGCGCACCCCCAAATGATTACTGAGTTTGTCGAGGCCTATAACGTCGAACGCAAACGGCTCAAGAAGGAGGCGAGCAGCGAACGCTCTCGGATCGAGCGGCGTCTCGGCGAGATCGAGCGCGAGATCAAGCGCATAGTTGATTTCATCGTGAAAGGCATGGCGACCGACGCGCTCATCCCAAGAATGAATGAGCTGGAAGCCGAGCGCAAAGCGCTCGCCGCACGCCTTGAGGAGACCAACGAAGCCGACAACGTGATCGCCCTGCATCCGAAGGCGATCGAGCGCTACAAGCGCGCCGTTGTGGAGTTGGCTGACGAGCTGAAGCGCGGCTCCCCGATCGAGTTCGCGACCATCCGCGAACTGGTGACGGCGATCATCGTGCATGCCAGCCCGAGCCGACCGGGCGGTGCGGGCACCAAGGCCGATACTGAGGATGACCGGACCGTGCGGATCGATATCAAGGGTCGACTGGCCGCACTCTGCGGCAATCCGGCCCTGTTTCCGAACATGGCTATGTCGGGGGGATCGATGGTAGCGGGGGAGGGACTCGAACCCCCGACCCCAGGATTATGATTCCCGTGCTCTAACCAGCTGAGCTACCCCGCCACAGGGCTCGCGGTGGCCGAAACGGCCGATCTCGCGAACGCGCGGCATAT